>Ga0255338_1001070_pt1 | contig 59738 bp, 62 predicted proteins | sample MeOH1_35cm_T4_19_FD_203715 | JGI IMG/M metagenome (GOLD analysis project Ga0255338, IMG submission 203715) | Sandy soil microbial communities from University of British Columbia, Vancouver, Canada - MeOH1_35cm_T4_195 | ecosystem: Engineered > Artificial ecosystem > Sand microcosm > Unclassified ... | reverse complement strand
ATCGGAACAATAATCCCACGCAGGTTGACCACCCCTTTGATAAACTCCGGCGCATTAGCTATCTGCGTGATCGAATCATAGCCACGAATCTCCTGTACCTTGAGTATTTCTATCCCGTACTCTTCGCTTCCCAGGCGAAACGTCAGAAATTCATTGGCCATATGATGCGTCACCGCACCCGATGACTCCGCAGCACTGCTGGATATCTGTTCCTGTGACATATTTTTTATTCCTCTCATGTTTTAAATAAACCAAAATTCGCTGACGATCATTGATGATTTGCAGTTAAGATAATTCAGTATCATTGGTCATACTGTTAAATACCTTACAGCACCCGGCCCAGTTGTTTTAATAGCGAATCCACGCTAGTAAAATCAACCTGTAGGCAATGTTTTACGGACATGGCATTATTTTCTTTAGCAATTTTTAAAATTTTAGTGAAACTCTTGTGGAAGCGATGGCCGAAACAAGCAAGAGAAAATATGTCATATTTGTAAGAATAAATATAACGCATTGTAAAAAAACATAATTAACCCATGAAACCATCAAGACTTACTGTACAGGCTGCGGGCATCCATCAGTCACCCGACAAAATCCATGAGAAAGGTGGCGATCGTTACATCACGGCATTTCATGCTATAAATTACGTTTTAATGGCGAGACAGGCAAAATGACTATTGAAGGCATGAATCATTTCACTGTGTTAAGCAGTGATCTGGAAAGAAGCAAGACTTTTTATATCAACATACTGGGATTGACGGAAGGCGAGCGCCCGCCGTTTGCTTTCCCGGGTGCCTGGCTTTACGCCGGGAACCAGTCGATTCTGCACATCATGGCGGGCAAACCGATGCCCATTAATGCACCGGGCGTGATTGATCACATGGCTTTTACCGCATCCAACCTGCAAGCGGTGGTTGATACCTTAAAGCGGCATGGCATTCAGTATGATCTGCGCCGTCTGAAAGGGCTGGAGATCTGGCAGTTATTCTGCCACGATCCGGATGGCGCGAAAGTTGAACTGGATTTCGCAGCCAGTGAACCGGAACCCAGGAAATAATCGATTACTTCATACAATGCGGTTTTTTACCGGCTGCATGGGCTTGCTGCATTGTCTTGATTGCTTTTGGCATGTAGGCTTGCAGGTCATCGATGCGCGTGGCATGGGACGGATGCGTCGATAAAAACTCGACCGGGCGCTCGCCCTGACTGGCCTGCGCCATTTTCTGCCATAACCTGACACTTTCGGCTGGATTGAATCCGGCCTTTGCCATTAATTCGATGCCGATGACGTCGGCTTCACTTTCATGCAGCCGACTAAACGGCATGATTATTCCGTATTGCGCACCAACGCCCAACAAACTGACTGCGGTTTGCCCCAAAGCCGTTTGCGGCGCCGCTACCGCCGTAATCAGCGCCAGGCCCATCTGCGTACCCAGTTTCTGGGACATGCGTTCATTGCTGTGCCTTGCCATCACATGACCAATTTCATGACCGATCACAGCGGCCAGTTGATCCTGATTATCCACCAGATCAATCAGTCCGGTATGGACGCCAATTTTTTTACCGGGCAGCGCAAATGCATTCAGCGCCTGGTCCTGAAACACGACCACTTCCCAGCTACCGCCCACTTCACGTGTTATTGCATCGGTAATGCATTGCACAAACTGGTTCTCCTGCGCGTCGCGGCTGATAGCCTTCTCCCCCTTCAAATTCTCAAAAGCCTGCAAACCCATGCTATCCAGTTCACTGTCCGGCATAAACACCAGTTGGCTTCTGCCAGTCGGCGTCGTCGCGCAGGCAGTCAGAATAATGATCGTCAATAGAGCAAATATCTGTATGATTTTCATCTCAGTCAGTTTCCTTAAAAATTAAAATGCGAGAATTAAAGCATATTGTTTATGATTTAGAATATGATATAACGCTTTCTTTAATATTATAAAGGGGGGTTCATAATGGGCGACCGTGTCTATAAAGTTATCGAAATAGTTGGTTCATCAACCAAAAGCAGTGATGATGCCATACAGCAAGCCATTACCAAATCAGGTGAAAGTCTGCGTAACCTGGACTGGTTTGAAGTAGTGGAAACCCGGGGACATATTGTTGATGCCAAAGTGGCGCACTACCAAGTAAAGCTAAAAATCGGCTTTCGTCTGGAATAGCATGTTACTTGATTTTGTCAAGCTATTAGGGTAGAACCCAGCTTCTGCTCGCTACGGCTTATTCCCAGATTACCAGGCAAGGCAAGGATAACCACACAAGCATAAGAACACTGACAGAGGATATTAAACCATCAATTATCTTTTTCCCACATAAACAAAAACCACCCTCCACCCTTGCAATAATTTCCAGCGTACAATAAGCCACTCTTCCATACACCACCTTGCCTGCTGTCCAATTGGATTCGCTGCACAGGTCACGAACTAACTTTCAGGAACTCAAAAATGGCAAAAAGCAAAAAATATGATTGCTGTGTCCAGCATAATGATACAGGCTGGAGTGTAGAAATTATCAGAAAAGTAACTGCAAAGAGAACTGTTGTTTCAAAGCGTCAGGACGGATTTGCCACGGAATCCGATGCAATTGAATGGGGGCAGAACGAAGTCAAGGTTTTCCTGCAGCAGCATAACGAACGGAACAAGCTTCGCTCCCAACAGCATGAGGCAGGAAAATCCTAGCCAATAGGCACCGCTTCCCCGGATACTTCACGCTATAATTAGCCCTTTACAGTAAAAAGCCACGTTCCATGCAAGAAAAATACAATCCTCAGGAAATCGAAAAAAACGCACAGCAGTACTGGGACCAAAACGCAGCATTCAAGGCGGTCGAGACCCCCGGAAAACCCAAATACTATTGCCTGTCGATGTTTCCCTATCCTTCCGGCAAGCTGCACATGGGACATGTGCGCAATTACACCATTGGTGACGTCCTGTCGCGTTATCGCCGCATGAGGGGCTACAACGTATTGCAGCCGATGGGCTGGGATGCTTTTGGCCTGCCAGCTGAAAATGCCGCCATGCAGAATCACGTTTCCCCGGCCAAATGGACTTACGATAATATCGCCTACATGCGCAAGCAGCTGAAAAGCCTGGGATTGAGCATTGACTGGGATCGTGAACTGGCAACCTGTGATCCGGCTTATTACCGCTGGAATCAGTGGCTGTTTCTGCGCATGTTGGAAAAAGGCCTGGCTTATCAAACCACCGGCACAGTCAATTGGGACCCAATCGACCAGACAGTTCTGGCCAATGAGCAGGTCATCGACGGCTGCGGCTGGCGCACGGGAGCACCGGTCGAAAAGCGTGAAATCCCGATGTACTATATGAAGATCACACAGTATGCCGATGAACTGCTGGAAGCCCTGGATACGCTACCCGGCTGGCCGGAACGGGTAAGAACCATGCAGGCCAACTGGATTGGCAAAAGTTATGGCGTGGATATCACGTTTCCTGCGGACACAGAATCCGGCACACCGCAGGATTTGAAGGTATTCACCACCCGGGCCGATACGCTGATGGGTGCAACCTATGTCGCCGTTGCTGCCGAACATCCGGTTGCACTGCATGCTGCAAAAAATAATCCGTCATTGGGCGCCTTCATCCATGAATGCAAACTCGGCTCTGCCAAGGAAGCCGATCTCGCCACCCAGGAGAAAAAAGGCATGGACACCGGTTTGTTTGTCATCCATCCATTGAATGGCAGGAAATTACCGGTCTGGGTCGCCAATTATGTGTTGATGGGATATGGAGAAGGCGCTGTGATGGCCGTGCCTGCACATGATGAACGTGATTTTGAATTTGCAAAGAAATATGGGCTTCCGATCAAACAAGTGATTACAAAAGGCCGGGAAGATGGATTTGGTGATGGAAGTGGATATGGAGGAGGAACAGGCTCTGGAGCAGGTTCTGAAGATGGCAGCGGATATGGCGGTGGTGGAACTGACGCACCTTTTTCTACCGCTTATTGGCAAGAATGGTATGGAAACAAAGTAATTGGTGTCTGTATCAATTCAGGCAAATATGATGGCCTTGGCCATAATGCTGCCGTTGATGCCATTGCCGCCGACCTTGAAATAAGAGGCTTCGGCAACAAGCGCGTGCAATATCGTTTGCGCGACTGGGGCATTTCACGCCAGCGCTACTGGGGCTGCCCGATTCCATTGATCCATTGCGCATCGTGCGGCGTGGTACCGGTGCCTAATGATCAGTTGCCCGTGGTGCTGCCGCAGGATCTGGTGCCCGATGGCTCAGGCAATCCGCTGGCCAGGACACCTTCCTTTTATGAATGCGCCTGCCCGCAATGCGGCCAACCGGCACGCAGAGAGACGGATACCATGGATACGTTTGTCGATTCATCCTGGTATTACGCCCGCTATACCTGTCCCGATCAGGATAAGGCCATGACCGATGAACGGGCGAATTACTGGCTGCCGGCAGACCAGTACATTGGCGGAATTGAACATGCGATCCTGCATTTGCTGTATTCGCGTTTCTGGAGCAAAGTCATGCGCGACCTTGGGTTGCTGACGCTGGATGAGCCATTTACCAACCTGCTCACTCAGGGCATGGTGCTGAACGAGATTTTTTTCCGCAAAGGCGGTAGCGGGCGTATCACCTATTACAATCCCACGGAAGTAGAAATTCAGTTCGATGAGCAGGGAAAACGCTGCGGCGCCATCCTGACCAGCGATCAGCAACCGGTCGAATCCGGTGGGATCGGCACCATGTCGAAATCCAAGAATAACGGCGTTGATCCGCAAAAACTGGTGGAAGAATACGGCGCTGATACGGCGCGCTTATTCATGATGTTTGCCAGCCCGCCGACGCAGACTCTGGAATGGGCGGATGCCGGTGTGGATGGCGCCTACCGTTTTCTCAAACGTTTATGGAAACAAGTCCACAGCCATTTGCAGCATGGCGCGGTCACTATCAATCCGGCCTTCAATCAATCACTGACACCCCCCCTCAAGTCTTTGCGCTGCCAGTTGCATCAAACCATTGCCAAGGTCAGCGATGATCTGGATCGGCGCCATACCTTCAATACCGCGATTGCCGCTGTGATGGAACTGATGAACAGCCTGGCAAAGGAACAGGGCACCGATCCCGCCAGCCGCAACCTGATGCAGGAATCCCTGGAAAATATCGTGTTGCTGCTATCCCCCATCGTTCCGCACATTTGCCACGAACTATGGCGCGAACTGAGACCGGGCACGGAGCTATTCGACCAGCCCTGGCCCCAGGCGGATGATTCGGCTCTGGTGCAGGATGAAATAAAGCTGATTGTACAGGTTAACGGAAAATTGCGCGGGCAAATCAATGTCGCGCAGAATGCCGGGCAGGCTGCGATTGAACAGGCGGCTCTGGCCAGTGAACCGGTGCAGAAATTTATCGACGGACAGACGATCAGGAAAATAATCGTCGTCCCCGGCAGGTTGGTCAATATTGTTATATAGTGGCTGACATTGAAATTTTTTCCATTCGTTTGCCCGGATCAATACCATGATGCTCACTAAACCGCAGATTCTCATTCTTGTCATGCTGCTGATACTCACTGCCTGCGGGTTCAAGTTGCGCGGGCAGGTATCGCCGTTGCCCTTTAAAAAGCTGTACGTGTCAGCGCCCGCCGGGCATTCCATCGGTACTGATCTGGAACGTGCCATCAATGCCACGCCCACCACAAAGGTTGTTAAAAACACCCAGGAGGCTGAGGCCACCATACACATTGTCAGCGCAGTCAACGATCGAACCATTCTGTCGCTCTCCGGAGGTGGCCGGGTGCGTGAATTTCAGTTAATTTACCGTGTCGTGATCCGCGTGACCGACAAACAGGGCATTGAGCTCATTCCCAACAGCGAAATTGCGCTCATGCGCAATCTTCCATTCCTGGACGAGCAGATTCTGGCCAAGGAATCCGAAGAAAAACTGCTCTACCGGGATATGCAGTCGGATGCCGTACAGCAGATTATCTGGCGGGTTTCCGCAATTAAAATTGAATGAGATCGGTGCACTTTTGAGAAAATCATTCGTCACATGCGAATAAAACCTGACCAGCTATCTCATCATCTACAGAAACACACCGCTCCTCTCTACACGCTGTTCGGCAATGAGCCATTGCTCATTCTGGAAACCGCTGACGCAATCCGCGCACACGCCCGTCGGCAAGGCTATACCGAACGGGAAATATTCCTGATCGACCACCGTTTCAACTGGTCTGATCTCCTTACTGCAAGCAACAGCCTGTCACTTTTTGGCGATCGCCGGATCATGGATATCCGCATCCCCTCCGGCAAGCCCGGCAGAGAAGGCGGCAAAGCCATTGAGACTTACTGCCAGACATTGCCACCCGACACAATTACGCTGATCACCCTGCCCAGAATTGACAAGCAGGGACAGGCCTCCAAATGGTTCAAGGCACTTGAAAACGCCAGCACCATGATTCCGATTTATGCCATTGAGCGCGATCAGCTCCCCGGCTGGATCGGACAGCGCCTCACGGCACAGCAACAGAAAGCAGCCCCTGACACACTGCAATTTCTCGCCGACAAGGTGGAAGGCAACCTGCTGGCCGCACATCAGGAGATCCAGAAACTCGCCCTGCTTTATCCCGCCGGCAATTTATCATTTGAGCAAGTAAAAAATGTCGTACTGAACGTGGCGCGTTATGATGTCTATAAATTAGCCGATGCCATGCTCACCGCCGATGCTGCGCGATACATGCGGATCCTGACGGGACTGCAGGGCGAAGGAACCGCCTCCCTTCTAGTGCTCGCCACCCTCACCGAACAAATCCGCCAACTGATTGCCCTCCGTACAGGCCTCGATCGCGGCGAATCACCGGCGCAGCTCATGCAGACTGCCCGAATATGGGGAGACCGTCAAAAAATCATGCTGACAGCCGCCAAGCGCATTGCTCCGGAACATCTGACACACCGCCTGCTGCACGCCGCTCGGATCGACAGAATCATTAAGGGCATTGCCCAAGGCGACGTCTGGGATGAGTTTCTGCAACTTGGAATTGGTTTTGCGATCAACGCTCATTTGAGCGCCAGAAGAACGGCGAGTACTATTTAATCAGAACTATGACGAATGTTTTATATATAGTAGTCGCGACCTGATCTGACAGTTACACGATTTGACGCCGCGCTGATTTTGCCAATCCGTTTTATGCCCGTGGTTACATTGCTGTAGACGCTTATTTCCCTTTAACACTACCGTTTTTTCAAAAAAGTCGTTACTATTATTTTGATACTTTAATTATGAGACGAATTACGATCAGGGAGTGTCTAATCGATGCACGTTTTGCTTGTTGACGATCATACCCTGTTTAGAGAAGCACTTATCCATGTGCTTCACCAGCTGAACTCACAAGCCATTGTGCTTGAAGCGGCTAATATTGAAGAAGCAAGACAACTAATCACTCACACCCGTAATCTTGACTTAGTCTTGCTAGATATAGATTTGCCGGGTATTGACGGGTTGACTGCCTTACCTAGTTTACGGGACTTAGCTCCTACAATTCCAATTGTAGTGCTATCAGGCTCGGAAGCTCCTCAACATGTTAAGTTAGCTCTAGATAATGGAGCAGTTGGCTATATTCCAAAATCATGCAGCGGCCATGAAATGCTGACTGCACTACGCATCATATTGCAAGGCGATATTTATATTCCGCCCAAGTTATTAAGCAAGTTGCAGACATTAGAACAATCTTCAGTAGCTACCGACGATAAAATACAACCTCAGAACCTCCTGCTAACAACTCGCCAAATTGAAGTTCTTGATCTGATGGCGCAAGGATTGCCGAATAAATCGATCGCTAAATCACTGAATATGGCAGAAGGAACTGTAAAGCAGCATGTTGCTGCTATCCTGAGAATTCTGGGCGCACTTAATCGGACACAGGCAGTGGCGGAAGCTACGCGTCGTGGTTGGTTTCCTACGTCTTGAATGATTTAATTACCTGCTTTCGATTTCATTATTAAGTATTGCAACGTACTTCGTAGTTTCGCAGGTTCTACCGGCTTGTGTAATAGAGGATAGCCACTTGCATCGGCCTCACGTAAACGTTCAGGGCCTGTATCACCTGTGATGATTAATACAGCAATTGGGTATCCCAAGTTGGCCTGGAGATTTCTTGCTACCTCTATCCCAGAGATATTTTCTTGCAATCGGTAATCAATGATCAGTAACTCAAACTTTTTCTCACTTGAAATTAGTCTTTTCATCAGTTCATCAGAGGATGAAGCCGTCGTCACCTGACATCCCCAGCGGGTTAGTAATCCTTTCATACCTTCCTGGACTGCGATATCATCGTCCACTACCAAGATAGAGCAGCTTGCTAGTGATTGATTAGAAAGATAATTTTTTGCAATCTGCCGCTCAGGCAAATTGTTTGCTGTGTCGTGAGCCAAAGGTAAGGTGATTGAAAAACAAGAACCATGACCTAGGCGTGAAACTACCTTGATCTCATGATTCAGAAGATTGCCTAACCGTTTGACAATTGCCAATCCCAAACCTAATCCTTGTCGTCGGTCCCGTGCTGGATTATGCAATTGATGAAATTCCATAAAGATTTCATCAAGCTGATTGTCAGGAATACCTGAACCAGTGTCCCACACTTGAATTTCAATATTTTGGACGCGTGGACGGGCAACGACCAAAATGCGTCCATTTTTAGTGTAACGTAAAGCGTTTCCTATCAAGTTGCGCAGCATTTGCTCCAACATAGCAGGATCGGTATTTACTTTTGCAGTTGTTTGACGAAAGCGCAATGCATTGTGGTTTTCCAGTGCAATCGGCTTAAACTCAACTTGTAAGCGAGTGAGCAGCTCCTCTAGGGCAAGTAGACCGATAGTTGGCTTGACGACTCCGGCATCCAGTTTGGAAACATCCAATAAAGCATTTAGCATGGAATTAATGACATTGATCGAATCTTCGATTTGCCCTACCACTAATGCAGTTTCAGGGCTACGTACCTGATCGGACAATTCCGCGAAGAATAATCCTAAAGCATGAATTGGCTGACGTAAGTCATGGCTGGCAGAGGCTAAAAAACGGGTCTTGGCTAAATTGGCCTGTTTTGATTCTTCCAGTGCTATTCTCAATAAATCTGATTTTTCATCGGCTTCGCGACGCAATGCAGCATTCTCAAAGTTTAAGTACAAGCCATGATCGAGTATTCCAGCTAACCTATAGCTGGTAATAACGCCATAGATAGTCAACATTAAGAGTATGAGAGCTGGTGCTATGAAGCCCCCACCTTGTAGAAAGATCAGACACACTAGCAATAATGCAGGAGGGAAAGAAGCGACAATTACTACGGGCAAAGAATAAAACGCAGTCAACATGATACCTACTACGTGAATGATTAAGGCAAAGCTGATGGTTAACACATTGGCTGGTTGAGAAGACTCTAAGAACCAGATTACAGCGAATACCCAGTTTAACCCCGAGAAAGCAATCACTAAAAGAATGATGCGTTTAAATTGCTTAACATTTGCGCTGAGTGTTTTTTTATGTGTGTGATAAAAACGCAATACCATCCAGATAAAAAAACTTATCGTAGTACTTAAAATAATCCAGAGTATAAGCTGACTATGTGAAGCAACATCCCAAAGCCCAAAGACAAGTAGAGCATAGATTGGCAACATGCAGAAGAATCCAAATTCTCCTTGTCGAGTTGAAACCCACATTCTTTCCACTTCAACTTCATCTTGAAATTTTTGCTTAGTGTTGTTCATCGTTAATTCTCATCAATTACGAGTGAAGTCAGATTTTATATTACGCGCAAAGCGCTAGCTAAATTCGCTTTACTATTATTAACTAAGCTTCAGGTTAAACATATAACCGGTATAACGCAACTGGTGATACAGCCTAGGCTTTTTGGCCAAATCTAGTCTTTTGTAGTGTTTTTAATGAATTGTGATTAGGCCATTTGAACAACACGATGAATGAAACTATATCAAACGCTGATTTTTTTATAGGACTATAAGCCAAAGTGTCTAATGAAATAAATTTTTCAGAACTTAAAGCCTAATCCGCATTGGATATTTATGAAATGAGTGAACCTCATCATACTCTCGATCAAAGTTATCTCAGGATACTTTTATTTGTTTAGTTAAAAACCGGATTGATGGATTTTTCTTGATCACATCGTGACTGCAACATAAAAGAAAAAACCATTTCATATCACTTATTACGATTCTATCAATGAGAAGGAGTAAATATCATGTCTGAAAAATTATTGTCTAAGCCAATTAACATAGCTGGCTCAAGAAAAATAGAGAATATAGCAGTAGAAACAGCAACATCAACAAAAAATATGAACACTTTAAGTCTCAAGTTTAGCCAAGACATAGATTCTGTAAAGTTGGAAAAAAAGTTTTTACCAATACTCTCGATACTTGCTATAGCAGCGGATACCATAAATCAGAAGGCTACTCAACTAGGTGGTGCTGCTGGGGAACCGGTGGGTCAAGTGGAGTGGGGAGCTGGTGATGGATATTTTCGCCGTTATCAGGACGGTATCATATACTACCTTCCACCAGCAGCTCCTTGCTGGGTAACCGGCGCTATACTTGACAGGTATCTATCCTTAGGTGCTGAAGGTGGGTTGCTGGGATACCCAACGACCGACGAACTGCCTACATCAGGTGGCTCCGGTCGCTATAACAATTTTCAGAATGGATCGATCTTCTGGTCATATGGGACCGGGGCTCATGAAATACATGGAGCGATAGGCAGTAAATGGGCAAGCCTTGGATGGGAAAAGAGTTGGCTGGGGTTTCCGACCTCAGATGAATTACCATTTACGCAAGATGGTCGCGTTTCGGTATTTGAGCATGGTGCTATCTACTGGTGGTCAGATACTGGAGCCATCGAGATAGGCAATGTTTCCCTACAATACAAGGGCCTTTTTTGTTTTGGTGAAACAGATTGGGATCGAGGTTCTAGTGCCGATGAACCATATGCCATCTTTGGAGTTGTACCAGCACCGCCATACCAACCTAGTGAAGTGATAACACAAATATATGATGACGTTGATGCTGGCGATTCTCGTCCTGACATTATGGAGCTTTATCGTGGATTGCCGATCGGTGCAGTGGTAGTAACACGCTTGATGGAAAGTGACGATGGCGATCCCAATAAATACCGCGAGCAAGTCAAAGTTTTTACTGATTGGTTAGGGAAAAAAGCCAAAGAAGCTTGTACAGGAGAAGTTGGACCAACAGCAGGAAAAATTTGTGAAGTCGTTTGGAAAGAAGCTAAAGAGAAGCTAGAAGAATGGTTTAATGATCTTATTGGTAGTGGCGATGATGAGCTCGGCATACAGCATCGTATCTTTACAGCTAAGGAAATGGTTACGCTCGCAAGTACCCCACGAAAGAACTTTTGGGGTATCGAGTATCATTTGGAATCTGAGCTTTTTGATCGCGATGGCGCAACCTACAAGGTGTATTGGGCAATAGAACGTGTCTAAATAGAAATTCCAAGATAGCACCAATATCTTACTGGAAGCGACTAAAGGTATTGGTGCTTACCATATTAGATCAAATTTGAACTACTATATTTTATACTTACCTGAGTCTATTTAGCGTGCAGATTCATTATTTCGGTTTTTTATATCAGCATCCTCTGCCGCATGCAATCGCGCCCTGGTAATCATCCGCTTCACCTCTACACTTGTATTGATCGCCGTAATTTCGATCTCTGGATGCCGTCTGACAAAAACTCTGAAAACCTCATCAGCAAATGCTTGTCCGATTGTAGCGACCTGAGCGAAATCGAGCACAACAATTTTAAATTTTTCTACTCGAGCCAACAATCTTTTTGCCTGAGATCTTGAAACAAGATTGTCGTCGCCGTATTGTGTAAGCTTCACTGGAACTACCGTCTTGGTAAAACCATAATCCTCACCTGCAGAAAATTTATCGAATACCTTCTTGGTAGTACGAGCTGTATGGTTATGAAGTACCATACGAACCATAGTTCCTATAGCTCCACCTGATGATTGTAATATCCAGTCTTCCTTCTGATTGAACTCATGAGAGAAATACACACCACCGGAAAGAATAGTGAAATCATCAAACATCCGCGAGCTGAAGAATATCCCTTCACCGGAATGATTTTCAGGGTCAGTAGTAAATTTTCCCTTCGCCAGTTCCAGTACAGAGTGCCTTTCATCCAGGAGATCCAGTGCGGCCTGAATTCTCTTGAAGATACCAACACCATTATCATAGATCGAAATATCCGTACTGGCGGCATTCTTCTGAAACTTAACGGTAATCAATGACGCCCCCGAATGTTCAAGGGCATTATTGAACATCTCAGTGAACCCGTAGTGCCATATATTAAGTACATTCGCAGCCATCGATCCTAATGACGGGGATACACTCTCTATCCAGACTTGATCCTCAGTAATTTTAGATGGTATCGCGTAAATCTTAGTCCATTCGACTAAAGGCGCGAGGCTATATATTTTGTTTCTTGTTTTACCTGTTTCAGTTATCGCACCTTCTTCAATCAACCGATGAACGTGCTTATGAACTGCCTGACGAGAACAGTCAAGCTTCTCAGCAGCCACTTTCACGATATTCTGTGGATGTTTCTGCACATTTTCTATGATGAACTTGCGCATCATCTCACCACGATCTCGAATATTTTTCACATTCGCCTCTTTGTCAACCTTTACAATATATATTGTCAATATTAATCCATTTATTGTCAACCATACGGAATGAATAAGCAATAAATATGGCCTTCTTTCTCCCATCCATACCAGAGATATACGTGCAACCCATAAAGTTTGAAATCTCATATAACTTACAAAAAACAGTTGAATATTAAAATGCCAGCAATTATTTCAGCTCAGACTCACAGTCATTGCTTAAATCTGCCACGACAATTACAGGAACACCTGATATCGCTGCAAAACTCCATTCTTGTACTATAATTCCGGGTTACTGATAGATTCATACCGACTCCCTATTAAAACTGATTCCATGAACACCACAGATATCAAAAGTTATATGCAGTCCGTCGGCCAGGCGGCACGCGCGGCGTCGCGTCTGGTTGCGAAAGCGGATACGGCTGCCAAGAACCGTGCGCTGACCGCCATGGCGAACGCGATCCAGCGGGATGAGCAGCTATTGCTGGCGGCCAATGCCAAGGATCTGAGCAATGCGCGCGCTAAAGGTCTGGAAACTGCCATGATCGACCGCCTGACGTTGTCGGCCAAGGGTGTGGCGACGATGGCGGAAGGCTTGCTGCAGATTGCCGCCCTGGCCGATCCGGTGGGCGAGATCAGCGGGCTGAATTACCGTCCTTCCGGCATACAGGTGGGGAAAATGCGGGTACCGCTGGGTGTCATCGGCATTATTTATGAAGCGCGCCCCAATGTGACCGCTGATGCGGCGGGCTTGTGCCTGAAAGCAGGCAATGCAGCCATTCTGCGTGGCGGTTCGGAGGCGATTCACAGCAATCAGGCCATTGCAGCCTGCGTGAAAGAAGGATTGCGGTTGGCCGGTCTGCCTGAAACGGCGGTACAGGTGATTGAAACCACCGATCGCGCGGCAGTGGGTGAATTGATTACCATGAAGGACTTTGTCGATGTGATTGTGCCACGCGGCGGCAAGGGATTAATCGAGCGGATTGCCACTGAAGCGCGCATCCCGGTGATCAAGCATCTGGATGGCGTGTGCCATGTGTATATTGACGATCAGGCTGATTTTGATAAGGCCATCAAAATTGCAGACAATGCCAAAACCCAGCGTTATGGCACCTGCAACACAATGGAGACGTTGCTGATTCACGAAGGTATTGCACAGAAGATACTGCCTGCGCTGAGCAGGATCTATTTTGACAAAGGCGTTGAGTTACGCGGCGACGCAGCAGCCCGCACCATTATTCCGCAGATGAATGCAGCCACCGAAGCCGACTGGCACGAAGAATATCTGGCACCGATTTTGAGCATTCGCATTGTCACCGGATTGGATCAGGCCATTGACCACATCACTCAGTATGGTTCACAGCATACCGATGCCATCGTCACCGAAAATTACACGCGCGCACGCCGTTTCCTGCGTGAGGTGGATTCCAGTTCAGTCATGGTTAATACCACAACCCGCTTTGCCGATGGGTTTGAATATGGGCTGGGCGCTGAAATCGGTATTTCGACCGATAAAATCCATGCACGGGGTCCAGTTGGTCTGGAAGGACTGACCAGCCAGAAATTTATCGTGCTGGGCGATGGTCAGCTCAGGCAATAATTCTGCAGTAACATTACAACACTACACTTTAATAATAAAAATGGGTGCACGTCACTCAATCTGCCAGGAAGAGTGGTATGACTCAAATTGTTGAAATAAAGATTCCTGATATCGGTGATTTCAAGGACGTGCCCGTCATTGAAATACTCGTCGCTCCCGGTGATGTCGTTGAAAAGGAAACTTCGCTGATCACACTGGAAACCGATAAGGCTACGATGGAGATACCCTCTCCACAGGCCGGTATCGTGAAAGAAATCAAAGTCAAGGTGGGCGATAAGGTATCACAGAATACTGCTATCCTGAGCCTGGCAATTTCTGATCAGAAAGCAGAACCAGCCCATTTGGAAAATACCGGAGAAGCTCAGCAGCAGACCACCAGAGTCAGTGAGCAGACATCCGGTACACCATCTACCTCACCTGACCCAGCGCTCACTCACCCCGCTTCACAGGGTGACATGCATGCCGACGTGGTGGTGCTCGGCGCCGGACCGGGTGGCTACACGGCTGCTTTCCGCGCTGCCGATCTGGGCAAAAAGGTGGTTCTGATAGAACGTTATTCTATGCTGGGTGGCGTGTGTCTGAATGTGGGCTGCATTCCATCCAAAGCATTACTGCATGTCGCCAAGGTCATCACAGAAGCCGAAGAGGCTGAGCATCAAGGTGTCGCCTTTGGCAAACCCAGGATAGCGCTTGATAAACTGCGAAACTGGAAAGAGTCGGTAATCAGCAAGCTGACCAAGGGCCTGAAAGCGCTGGCGAAGCAACGCAAAATAGAAGTGGTGTACGGCGCAGGAAAATTCGCCACACCGCATAGGATCGAGGTCGAAACCACCGACGGTTGCAAAACAATCTCCTTCGATCACTGCATCATTGCTGCCGGTTCCAGTGTGGCCCATATTCCCGGTTTCCCCTATGATGATCCGCGCATCATTGATTCCACCGGCGCACTCAAACTGGAAAGCATCCCCAAGCACATGCTCATCATCGGTGGCGGTATTATCGGTCTGGAAATGGCGACCGTTTATTCTGCATTGGGTTGCAAGATCAGTGTCGTAGAATTGATGGATCAGTTAATTCCAGGGGCAGATGCCGATCTGGTCAAGCCATTATATCGACGCATCAAGAAACGCTACGCAGCCATTTACCTCAAAACCAGAGTCACCCATATCGAAGCACTGAAATCAGGACTCAAAGTGACCTTCGACGGCGAGGGCGCACCGGAACCACAAAGTTATGACCGCATATTGATGGCAGTTGGGCGCCGCCCGAATGGACGTGCTATCGGCGCAGAAGCCATTGGCATTCATGTCAATGAACGTGGATTTATTCCGGTTGATCAACAGTTACGTACCAACCTGCCACATATTTTTGCCATTGGCGATATCGTGGGTGAACCGATGCTGGCGCATAAGGCCACTTATGAAGGAAAACTGGCCGCTGAAATCATCGCGGGGCATAAAACTGTATTCGATGCGCGCACTATTCCTTCCGTTGCTTACACTGATCCTGAAATCGCCTGGATGGGCCTCACTGAAAATGAAGCCAGGAAACGCGGCATTGATTATGAGAAAGCAAGCTTCCCGTGGGCAGCCAGTGGCCGCGCCATTTCCATGGCACGCGAGGAAGGATTGACGCAATTATTACTGGATAAAAATACCCGCCGGATACTGGGTGCCGGCATCGTCGGCATGAATGCCGGCGAACTGATTGCCGAAACAGTTCTGGCATTGGAAATGGGTGCTGACATGGAAGATATCAATCTGACCATTCACCCCCATCCCACGCTTTCGGAAACTGTTCTGCTTGCTGCCGAGATAGCGGAAGGGACAATTACGGATCTTTATATGCCGAAAAAATAGCAGTACAAACAATTACATTTCAGGATCTTTTCATGATGACAGCAAAAAATAATATCGCCATTTTACTGTTACTGCTCACCGCTTTGCCTGGGGCAATTCCCCATGCGTTTGCCACGCATATCTCCAAGCCCGTTCTTGTCGATCCGAAAACCGAATACACACTTGGCGATACGATTCTGATCAATGGATGGGTTGAGTACAATGGGTGGCCCGCTCCCGATGTACTGCTCAATTTCAAGCTGACCCGACCGGATGGAACAACTGCCGTCGATCAGTTCTATCCAAGCAATCAGGAAGGCCGTTTTGAATTCAGGTTTGATACCGGCAACCAGCCACCGGGTGTCTATCAAATAACGATTACTTCACATTGCCTGGACATTCATCGATACGCGTGTACCTACCAGAATCAGATACTACTCATTCGTTTAAATGCTCCATAAGCTGCGCGCCCCCTATCCAAGACGGCCATACCCGGATTAATTGCCGCTTAATCATCCGTATTAACAACCACTTTATTGCGGCCTCGCTGTTTAGCTTGGTAGAGCGCCTTGTCAGCCGCTTCACTGAGGCTGACAGCAGTCGCAAAATGATTAATGTCGGCAATGCCACAACTGAAACTCACTGAAAATTCATTGTCTTCGCTCAGATGCAGCACCCGTGAAAAAACAATGCGGATCTCGTCAATCACCTTGGAAGCCGACAAGGCATCGGTGTCTGTCATGATGACAGCGAATTCTTCCCCTCCATACCGCCCGACAATATCCGTTTCACGCAACCGTTGTTTCAATAAACGCGCCAGGCTCTTCAGAACGCGATCCCCTGCGGCATGCCCATAGGTATCATTAACCTTTTTAAAGAAATCGATATCAATCATGGCAAAAGACAATGGGGATTTAAGCCGTGTCGAACGCACCACTTCCCGCGTCAGTTGCTCCTTGATGGCAGTATGGTTCAGCAATCCGGTCAATCCGTCGTGAACCATAAAAGAACGCAGCAGGCGGAACCGATTGATTCGTTGCGTGACCGAGAAAATCAGTTGCTGCGGTTCAATTGGCTTGACCAGAAAATCATCGCCGCTGAGACTCATCGCTTCCAGTTGCGTATTGAAATCATTTTCAGAAGAAAGGTAAACAATGGGTGTGCTCACGAAACTACCAAACTGACGGATCACTTTCGCCAGTTCGATGCCGCTGCATTCCGGCATATACATGTCCATTAAGATCAGATCCGGATTAAACTCAAGCAATGTTTCTATTACCTTTAACGGCTTGGATTCCGTCTTGACCTTCATATCGGCATGCTGCAAAAGCGCCGCATGATAGGCAAGCGTTGCGGGACTGTCTTCCACAATCAGCACACGATAAGGCTCTTGCGTCTGTGCCGTGGTCAATGAGTCTATCTGATCAATCAACTCGGCAGAGTTAATCGGTTTCGTAAAATAGGCGATGCTTCCCGCCCGCACGGCATCAAGCCGGGAAGCCAGATCATCGTGCACAGAAATAAAAATCACCCGTACGGATTGGGAAAGAGCCTTCTGGATCTCTTTGATGATCTTGATCCCACCCGATCTGTTCTCATGGAACTCAACATTCATCAGGATAATTGCGTTTGGATTATTTTTCAGTGCGGACTGGAAGCCGGACAGTTCATTAAACACTTCCACTTCATACCCGTAATAGCGCAATTGCAACGCTAATTCCTGTGCTGCCTCGATATCTTCATCGACTACGAAAAGGTGATCTGCGCTCATGGAAATAGATGTCATTGCATCATCGTGACTGGGTGTCTGTACTATCTTCTGGGTGAAGTTTGGCTTTGTGCCGGATGCTGTTCGTTGCAATTCAGCGATCTGCTCTTGTATCTGATTTGATTTCTGCGGGCCTGCAACCACTCCCTTCTGGATCAACTCCTTGAGATGCTGCTCCAATGTAAGCGCGATGACACTGACTTCCGGGAATCCAAAAATCTTGCCGGAGCCTGTCAAACCATGCACAGCCCGATGAAGTGCCTGTAAATCCTCTTTATCCCATTCAGCCTGTAGCTGTTGCCACATTGATTCCATTTCTTTGATTCGTAGTGGCAGACTTTCTGCAAAAGACACCGCCAACAGGCGCAATTTTTCTTGAAATTCCAAATTAGAATGAGTCATGAACTTACCCGATTGTACTTGCTTAGGTTTAATCTGATGCACACACTTCCGTTACCGGTCTTATCAGGCAAGTCTGACTATCCAGCCCCGTTAATATTATTGGTGTGAGCATTCTTTACGATAAAACACCCAACGCGACTTATATCATTTCCAGATTCCCCCAGAGCATCAACTTTCCCGTGACACCAACCTCACCACTCCACAACACTGTTTACAATCGCATCAATCGATGATTGTACGCTTTGGTTTTAGTGTATTCAATGTCTTCCGGATCAATCAGATCTAAAAACCATCCACTCAAATTTCCATCCCGCACTTGGGACATTTTGTCAAAAAATCACTGATGAGGAGTGAATACACGAAGGCTATCAACCGGTCAGGTAACTGCTCACTCAATAACTGATTCAATCACCTTTTTGATTTCCTCAACGGAAAACAACAGCACCATGATAGATCCCGGTTATAATCAATGTTCCCAATCGATTGGATTGAAAAAAAATTAAGGAAAATGATTGATTGATGTACCCGAATAAACATATCCAGTAAAAAACCAGAGCCTCCCGTACCCGTCAGTTTGCGCGAGGCGCTCGGATATTGGTTAAAGCTTGGCTTCATCAGTTTTGGCGGCCCGGCAGGTCAGATTTCCATAATGCATCAGGAACTGGTGGAAAAACGACGTTGGATTTCCGAACATCGCTATCTGCATGCGCTCAATTACTGCATGTTACTGCCAGGCCCTGAAGCAACCCAGCTGGCCATTTACATTGCCTGGCTGATGCACGGCATCCCGGGCGCCATTTTAGCGGGTGTGCTGTTCTTTCTGCCCGCATTTGTTTTGTTATCTGTACTGGCAGGTATTTATCTGGCCTTTGGCGATGTGTTTCTGGTGCAAGGCCTATTTTATGGCATCAAACCAGCCGTTGTGGCCGTTGTGCTATTTGCAGCCTGGCGTATCGGTTCCCGCGCACTAAAGAATGAAGTGCTATGGGGAATGGCTGCATTGGCTTTTATCGGTATTTTCTTTTTCAATATCGGTTTTCCCTGGATTGTCCTCGCAGCCGCCATTCTGGGTGCAATTGGCGGAAAATTACTGCCTGATAAATTCAAAAGTACCCATATGCATGGTACGAGTCATAAGATATACGGCCCGGCAATCATTGATGATGACACCCCGACCCCTGCACACGCAAAATTCTCTTGGCAGAAACTGAGCTTAACAATTACTGCGTTTGTCCTGATCTGGTTGATAAGCCTATATCTTATCAGCCACCAGCCTGTATTGATGGATATGGGTATTTTCTTCACACAGGCCGCTTTCCTGACCATCGGCGGTGCTTATGCCGTCCTGCCGTATGTGTGTATGTGTATCAGGGGGGCGTCGAACAGTATGGCTGGTTGACCGGGCCGCAAATGATGGATGGATTGGCATTGGGTGAGGCAACGCCAGGACCGTTGATTATGGTGGTAACCTGGGTTGGCTATCTGGGCGGTGTTGCCAAGGCAGTCTTTGCTAATTCCATCGCTGGCGGTATTGCAGGTGCCAGCGTAGCCACTTTCTTCACTTTCCTACCATCCTTTCTGTTTATTCTGGCCGGCGGCCCTCTGGTCGAGGCGACACGCAATGAATTAAAATTTACAGCCCCGCTAACCGGTATTACAGCCGCTGTCGTCGGAGTTATTCTGAATCTAGCGGTATTTTTTGCCTGGCATACCTACTGGCCGCATGGCACATCAGCCAGCCCCTTTTCCGGAGATCTCCAGTGGCTGCCGCTTTTAATCAGTCTCATTGCATTTCTGGCTTTGTGGCAATACAAAATTGATATTCTGAAAGTCATTATCGGCTGCGCCCTGATGGGATTGATCGGGACGTTTGCTCTGGAAGTACTCGCAACATAATAAAGAAACGCCATAGCACAGATCTAAAATTACGCACAAATTCAGACCATCATCCTGTCTGGATTTCTTCAGGAAAAAGCACCCTATACCCCGGCAACCCTAAATTTTCAGAAATTCCAGCCGTTAAAGATATGTCAGGTTAATAGCCTGACAGGCAATTTAACTATTCTTAAACCATATATCGACAAATTATCCTATGGTTACATTACGCTTACGAATTATCCGACGGAAAGTAGCAAAACATTCTCCGCAAACACATGACCGTCTGCGAAAGATCAGTCAGTTTATCTACACGATACTGGACCACGATCAATTACCCTTGATCATTATGCCGCCGGTACTCATCGCCATTGCAGTACCGGAATGGTGGCATTGGTACCAGAGATCGCCGACACTCACGCCAATTCTCTTGACATTAATCGCATCGAGCCTGTTATTCTATTGTTTCTATAAATTCGTAGCACACAAGAAATAATTAGAGAAATACAACCATATACTAAAATCAATGCATAAGCAGTCAGTCAATCTGCGAAACGCTTGTACAATGTTGAGAATCTGACGTCATTTGATACAGAACAAAGCAGGACTCTCTCCACAAACAGACCATTCCATGCCCAGCAAAGTCTATTACAACAGCGCCTGCCCTGTGTGTAACGCAGGTATCAAAGATCAGCGCCAACGCATGCTGAACTGTGGCATTCGCGATGTTGAATGGGTGGATATCCACAGCCATCCGAATGCGGCATCCGAGGTCAACAGCTCACTGGAACAGGCACGGGAGCGATTGCATGTCAAATATGCGCAGGGGCAACTGGCTGTCGGTGCTGACGCATTTATTTATCTGTGGCAACAAACCCCCGGCCAGCAGTGGCTGGCAAAGCTGTTTCAAGCCCCTGTTATCAGACCACTCTTTCGCATTGCCTACAATTGCTTTGCGCGACTGCTTTATCTCTGGAATCGCGCATTGAAACACTGGTAAGGTTTGCTCATATCGATTGGCTAGGAGCCTGTCGGACTTAAGCAATCATCACGATCAAAGTGGGAGGGCGTGATCATATTTTCACGATTTTGGGGCATATAGCAAGACTATGCAACGAAAAATTGAGGAAATATGAACCGTTATCCCATTGGCGCGGTAGATTAGCCTTAAGTCCGACAGGCTCCTGGGCATTTATTCGAGCATCACACCATTTTCCAGGTCAATATTTCTCCCGCGCAAAATGGAATCAAGGAGTCGCCTGCAAATGCCAGTCGTTCCGGAACAATCCAGTTTTCCTTGCCAAGCGTGAGATGGTCGCGATTACGGGGTAATTGATAGAAATCGGCGCCATGGAAGCCGACAAATGCTTCCAGTTTATCCAGTGCATTGGCCTGATCAAAGACCTGCGCGTAGAGTTCGATGGCAGCATGCGCGGTAAATATTCCGGCACATCCACAGGCATTCTCTTTATTTGATTGTGAATGCGGGGCACTGTCAGTACCCGGAAAGAATTTTGGACTACCACCGGTGGCCGCTTCAATGAGCACCTGCCGATGACTCTCCCGTTTTAAAACCGGCAGGCAAAAGTGATGCGGACGAATACCGCCCTGAAAGATGGCGTTACGATTCAGCAATAGGTGATGTGCGGTAATACTGGCTGCGACATGTCGGGATGCTTCCTTGACGAAGGTTACCGCATCACGGGTCGTGATATGTTCAAACACGATTCGCAGATTTGGGAAATGCCGCGTCAGTGGAGACAATATTCGATCGATAAAAACTTTCTCTCGATCAAATACATCGACAGCAGGATCCGTCACTTCGCCATGAACCAACAAGGGTAGGTTCACTTTCTGCATGGCTTCCAGCGCAGCATGACACCTGGCAAGATCGGTGACGCCAGCATCTGAATGGGTGGTTGCACCGGCAGGATATAATTTGACGCCATGCACAATTCCACTTTCTTTTGCCCGGATAATTTCCGATGGCGACGTGTGATCAGTCAAATACAGCGTCATCAAAGGCTCAAAACCAGATTGCAGATCTGGTGGTAATGCAGTCAGTATCCGCGTTCGATACGCCAGAGCCATGTCGGTTGTTACAATCGGAGGTCTGAGGTTGGGCATGATGATTGCCCGTGCAAACCGACTTGCCGTATAAGGCAATACAGCCCGCATCTGATCGCCATCGCGGAGATGGAGATGCCAATCATCAGGGCGTGTGAGTGTTATGGTATGGATCACAATTGGTCAGTTGCGTTGAAATAACACATTATAGCGCAGGCATGCCGACTATCCAGAATGCCGTTTAATAAACAACCCCGTGGCAAGACCACGGGGAATCGCAAGTTGATGTCACGATTGATCATGCGATTTACCATTTTTCAGGCTGAGCGCCCATCTATAGAGTGTGTTCTTATTTTCTCCCGTAATCTCCGTTGCCAGCTTAACTGCCTGCTTTAATGGCAAATCCGCTAACAGGCATCTCAGCACATGTTGTGATTGCTCACTCATTTCAGCTTTATCCATGACTTTTGCACCCGATACCAGCAAAACAAACTCTCCTTTCTGTTGATTTGCATCCGCCTGCAACCAGGCAAGCGCCTCACCCAAACGACATACATGAATGGTTTCAAACAACTTGGTCAATTCTCTGGCGATTATCAGCTGGCGCTCTTCACCCAATGTAGAAACCATATCGGTCACACATTCCAGAACACGATGCGGCGCTTCATAAAAGATCAATGCACATTGGTGTGATTTCAGTGCTGCCAACTCGCGTTGGCGCATACCGGATTTAGTCGGCAGAAATCCGTAAAACAGGAAATGCGGATGTGTGATACCCGCCGCTGAAAGGGCGCATACCGCCGCATTGGCGCCTGGAATCGGAATGATGCGATAGCCTGCTCCGCGCACGCGGTTCACCAGAATAGCTCCCGGATCAGAAATACCCGGCGTACCGGCATCCGTAATCAAGGCAATTGTTTTCCCAGCCGCCAGAAATATTAAAATTTTTTCAGCAATTGCCGTTTCATTATGCTGGTGCAACGCAATCAATTGTGTGGAAATCGAATGAGCCATCAACAAATGCCGGGAATTTTGTATATGTTCAGCTGCAATCACGTCTACTTCTGCCAATATGCTTAAGGCACGCAAACTGATATCGTTTAAATTTCCTATTGGTGTAGCAACCACATATAATGCATTTTTTTCCAGCATAATCCTCACCATGCAACACTTTCTTACAGTTATTCTGGTATTAGTCGTCACACTATACGGCAGCTCATCCGCATTTTCTACTTCCCCTGATGAACCCCCTGCGGAAGCAGCCGTTTCTCAAATTTCCACCACTCCGCATATCGCACTGTTATTACCACTGGAATCAGCATCATTCGGACAGGCGGCTGATATAGTCAGAGAGGGTTTTGTGGCTGCAACCATGCGCGAGCAAGCGTTGCCATTAGTGATCAGGATCTATGCGACAACCGATGATCCACTGGATACCTTCATTACTTACCGCCAGGCACTCGATGCAGGCGCCGTGATGGTAGTCGGCCCGCTGACTCGCAATGGCGTCTCGGCACTGGCTTCGAGCAGTGAAATAACAGTGCCCACACTCGCACTGAATGCAGCAGATAACAATCAGACATTACCCAAAAATCTCTATTTATTTGGTCTGCAACTGGAAAATGAGGCTAACCAGCTTGCGAAGCTGGCTATGAGTGGCCTCAAAAGCAACGCCATTATCATTGGTGACGATAGCTCCTTATCCAGGCGTTTACAAACAGCCTTTGCAGAACAGTGGCTATCCAGACAAGGCAATACGGCCGATTCTGTGCAGTACGCCAATGATCCAACCATATTACGGCAGTTCCGCAAACTGACTGCGGGCAAGAATAATCTGATCTTCCTGACACTGGATGCAACAAAATCACGCGTCCTGCGCTCATTCCTGGATCCAGAAGTACCTGTTTATGCCACATCACAGATATTTGTCAGCGCTGACGATTTTTTGTTCAATAACGACCTGAATGATATCCAGTTTATGGACATGCCCTGGCTATTACAGCCTGACCACCCGGCTGTCATGGCCTATCGTCATGCTGAAAAAACCAGAAGTACCGATATGGAACGTCTGTACGCGCTGGGTATCGATGCTTTTCGCATCATGACCTATATACTCCAGACACGCTCTGCCCAGAATATTGCTTTCGATGGCGTCACTGGATATATCCGTTTCGTGCCGCCCAATCAATTTGTACGTGAATCGATCGCCGCTCGCATTGATAAAGGCCGTGTACAGCTGATCACCACACAAAAAGATACTGTAATTGATGAAAGGTAGGGATGCCGAGCTAGCCGCCGCACTATACCTCCAGCGGCAGAATCTTATCCTTGTCACACAAAACTATCGCTGCCGCTTTGGCGAAATTGATCTGATCATGCGCGATGGAACAACCCTGGTGTTTGTCGAAGTTCGCATGCGCAGCCATGAAATGTTTGGCGGTGCGGCAGCCAGCATTACCGCCTCTAAACAAGCGAAACTATTACGCACCGCTCGCCATTACCTGGCCGAAATAAACTCAGAACCGGCATGCCGTTTTGATGCGTTACTGCTATCCGGTACAAATGGCCAGGAAATTGAGTGGATCAAGAATGCATTTGGTGAAACTCCATGAATGCAGTCAGGCATACTATAAATGAATACTACGACCACCATCGACAGAAATAATCTGCCCGGTAATGTAAGGCGCACTCTCAATCAGGAACTGTACCGTTCTGGCAATATCGTCCGGTTCGCCCATTCGTTTCAGCAGCGTCCCTTCGATGATTTTATGGCGTACTGCTTCATCGGCCCATTCCCCATCTTCCGGCCACAGGATGGGACCCGGAGACACTCCATTGACACGAATCTCGGGCGCCATCTCCAGGGCAAGCGATTTGGTCAATGCCAGCAACCCACCCTTGGCGGCATTGTAGATTACGTAATTCTTCAATGGCCGCTCAGCGTGAATATCGACAATATTGACAATACAACCCCGCTGCGACTTTAAATAGGGTGCAGCGGCTTGTGCCAGAAATAAAGGGGCCTTCAGATTGCTCCCGATCAGATCACTCCAAGCTTCTGAATGACATTCATTCAATGGCGTCGGGAAGAAACTGGACGCATTATTAATCAGCACATCCAGTTGTCCAAACCGTTTTACCGCCCTCTCAACCAGATCCGGCAACAGGTCGTCATCCAGCAAATCCGCTTGTGTCAGCGCCACGGAATTGGGGCGCTGTTGATTGAGTTCAATTTGCAGAGCCTTTGCTTCGTCCAGCGAAGAACGGTAATGTACAATCAGCCGGGCACCTTGTGCATGTAATTTCCGGCATATTGCAGCACCAACACGTTTTGCACCGCCTGTAATCAAGATCACTTTCCCTTGCACAAACATCCCCTTCAAAGTGCTGCTACACTATTACCAGCAATTTATTACCAAGATATTCTATTACAGATGCCATCACAACCCACAATATTACCGCCCGCCAGCGATATCGCACTGGTACATAGTCGCGCATTACAAAAAATAATTCAGGCTGAGATTCAGGCAGCCGGTGGCTGGATTTCATTTGCACATTATATGGACCTGGCTCTTTACGCACCAGGGTTAGGCTATTACAGCGGCGGTTCAGCTAAATTTGGCGGCATAGGTGATTTTGTCACTGCCCCTGAAATCTCTTCATTGTTTGGTCGCACCCTGGCACGACAAGTCGTACAGGTTTTTGAACTGACCAGCACTGCCAATATCCTTGAGTTTGGCGCTGGCTCTGGAAAACTGGCTCTTGATTTACTGCTTGAACTGGAGAAATCAGGCCATCTACCGGAAAAGTACTTCATTCTTGAAGTCAGCGCGGAATTGCGACACCGTCAGCAAACCTTATTTACCGAACAGGCACCACACCTTACTCCTTTACTGGAGTGGCTGGAGCAACTCCCATCTCAGTTTAATGGAGTTATCCTTGCCAATGAAGTACTCGATGCCATGCCTGTGCATATCGTGACATGGCACGGAATTGAATTTTTTGAACGCGGCGTCACCTGGCAAGACAATGCTTTTACGTGGCAGGATCATCCTATTCAGGATGAGACATTACATAAAACCGCCAGTCAACTTGCCACCCGGATTAACCCGAATCATAACGCAACCTGCTGCTACATCAGTGAAATCAATCTCAATGCAAACCGCTTCCTGCGCAGTCTGGCAGATGTATTGCAACACGGGGTTGTCATACTGATCGACTACGGTTTTGGTCACAATGAGTATTATCATCCTCAACGCGATCAGGGAACCTTGATGTGCCATTATCGCCATTACGCGCATGGAGATCCCTTCTACCAACCTGGGCTACAAGACATTACCAGTCATATAAATTTCAGCGCACTCACCGAAGCCATTGAAGAGACTGATTTAATACTTCTCGGTTACACTACCCAGGCTAATTTCCTGATTAATTGTGGCATAACAGACATTCTCACACAGACGCCCATTGAAAATATCAGCCACTACCTGCCACAGGCCAACCAGTTACAAAGGCTCGTCAGTCCTGCTGAAATGGGTGAATTATTTAAGGTTGTTGCATTTGGAAAAGGTGATATTTCTCAGTCACTTATCGGATTTGATCAAAACGACAAAAGTCATTCGCTATAGTAACTGTCGACAAGTAGCGTTCTATTTCTAAAAAAATTAAAGTTTTTATTAATTGTTACGATATTACTATCGTAGCAGGTAAATTTTTATCCACGCGCATTGCAATAAAGCAACCGACCAACAACACGATCAAATAAAAACTTATTGGAAATCTACTGTGAATACAATTAATAAACAAGAATTCAGCAATAATCTTCGTCAGATATTACAGCAGACAGAATCACTTCCACTACTACCCGAAACTGCTTGCGAACTTCTGAAATTACGCAAAAATCCAGACGCAAATTCAGATCAGCTCATTAATCTAATTGAGAGAGACCCAGTCCTGTCCGCCTTCATCATGAAATATGCGCGCATGGCTATTTTTGGCTACGGTAGCCGGATTACTTCCATCCAGCATGCAATTTCATTAGCACTTGGTTTTAATATGGCACTTAATATTACAATCGGTATTGCTGCTGCAGGCAATCTGAAAGTACCGAACTATGGCCCCCTTGGACGTATTCATGTCTGGAGTCAGGCACTGGAATGTGCGGCACTCTGTCGCGAATTATGCCGTATCATGAGCGACAAGCAGCTTGTAAACCCAGGATTGGCCTATCTATGCGGATTGCTCCATAACTTTGGCTATTTATTATTCGGACATCTTTGCCCTAAAGAATTTTCCTATCTGAATGATTTGGTTGCTCGCTATCCGGGAGAAAATGTTCGTTCACTCGAGCTTCATACATTTGGCATCACGCATGATACGATCGGCATGTATCTGATCAAAGCATGGGATCTGCCTGAAGAAATTGCGATGACTGTCGCTGAACATCATTTTCCTGATTATGCCGGCGTCCATGCAGCCTACGTGAAGCTTGTTGCAACCGCCAACCGCCTGCTTCTGCCAGATCAGAAGATGGTTGATGCCTGTCACTACGTTGAAACATCCACGTTACTTGAAAGTTTAAGTATTGATGAAGCAAAAGCAGAAGCAGCTCTGAAAAAAATCCATGAATGTCAGCGTGAATTCAGCATGCTTGCTCAGGAGCTTGCTGCTTAACAACTCATGTAATGCTGCCAAGGTTCTTTCAGATCTATAACCAGTTTATGGTCGCAGTGACAGTGAGGAAGCAATGCACGCTTCCTTGATTTCGTTACCAGAATAGCGGTTGTACCTAAAAATCGCGAGAATCCATTCCCGCCGCCCCATATGGCTCATCATGACCATGTATTGCTTCAACAAAAATTATAACCAATTGCTACTTTAACTTCGGGTTGAGTTAAAATAGGCGGCATGCCGAATCCTTTTACACCCAGTCAGATTATCCGCCCGGAAATTCTTGCGCTCTCAGCTTATCATGTTCCACCTGCAACGGGTATGGTCAAGCTGGATGCCATGGAAAATCCTTACACATTACCATCAGCCATACGCGATACGATCGCAAAGCTTGCCGCTGATGCACCCATTAATCGTTATCCAGATGCCAGCGCCGCTTCTCTTAAATCAACATTACGCGCTACGCTGGAAATTCCTGATGGCATGGACATCATGCTGGGCAATGGTTCAGATGAGATCATTCAGATAATCGCTATGGCAGTCGCCAAACCCGGTGCTGTGTTAATGAGTGTTGAACCTGCTTTTGTCATGTTTCGCATGATTGCTTCTTTTGCAAACATTCACTATGTTGGCGTACCACTGAGAAACGATTTCTCACTGGATCTGGACGCCATGCTCACCGCTATTGCACAATGTAAACCGGCAGTAATTTTCCTGGCCTACCCTAATAACCCTACAGGTAATTTGTTTGACGCCAATGCTATTCTGCAGATTATTGAAGCAACGCCCGGCATCGTCATTATTGATGAAGCCTATCATGCCTTTGCAGATGCGAGCCTGATCGGAAAACTGGCATCGTACCCCAATTTATTACTGATGCGCACTTTATCAAAACTGGGCTTAGCCGGTTTAAGACTGGGCTTGTTAATAGGTCGGCCTGAATGGCTGGAACATCTGGAAAAGGTACGTTTGCCTTATAATGTTGGCATAATGACGCAGCTAATTGCCGAAGCCGTACTGCATCACACGGATGTATTACTGGAACAGGCTGAGATGATCAAGGCGGAGCGCATAAGAATGATTACACGCCTGAATTCATTCGACGGGATCAAGATCTTCCCTTCCGATGCAAACTTTATTTTGTTCCGCATTAATAATGCCGGTACAATATTTCAGACGCTAAAACAACATGGAATATTAATCAAGAACCTTGATGGCACACACCCCCTACTGGAAAACTGTTTACGTGTTACAGTGGGAACACCGAACGAAAACTCTCAATTTTACGAAACATTACACACCATACTCCGTAAAACAGTTTAGAATTCACCAGAAATTCATTTGTATTAATCCAATATAATCATGCGCCAAGCGAAAGTGACCCGTAATACGTTGGAAACCCAAATCAATGTCAATCTGGATTTGGATGGAACAGGTAAAGTCGTTTTGGATACAGGCATACCATTTCTTGACCACATGCTTGATCAGGTTGGCCGTCACGGCATGATTGATCTGGAGATTACAGCCAAAGGTGATTTGCACATAGATGCTCACCACACCGTTGAGGATATTGGCATCACCTTCGGCCAGGCATTCGCACAAGCTATCGGTAACAAAAAAGGAGTGCATCGCTATGGCCATGCTTATGTTCCGCTTGACGAAGCATTATCGCGTGTCGTCATTGATCTATCCGGGCGCCCGGGCTTGGCGCTTAATATCGCATTTACACGAGCCCGCATTGGTGACTTTGATGTGGATCTGGTCAATGAATTTTTTCAGGGTTTCGTTAACCATGCCTCGGTAACCCTGCATATTGACAATCTCACAGGAAAAAATGCGCATCATCAGGCTGAGACCGTATTCAAAGCATTCGGTCGGGCGCTGCGCATGGCCATTGAAAACGACCCGGGTGCAGCAGATATTATCCCATCCACCAAAGGCACTTTATAAGTAACCTTGTTTCTTTACACCACAGTATGACTGATATCGCAATAGTTGATTATGGAATGGGCAACTTACGTTCCGTACACAAGGCCATTGAACATGTTGCACCCACCGCTTCGGTTGTGGTCACCGATGATCCAAAGGTCGTAGAAAAAGCCGAACGTGTTGTCGTTCCCGGTCAAGGTGCCATGCCGAACTGTATGCAGGAACTGGTATCCCGTGGATTACGGGATACCGTAATCGAAGCAGCAAAGCATAAACCATTTCTTGGAATCTGCATCGGCCTGCAAATGCTATTTGAAGAAAGCGAGGAAGGCCACGTTAAAGGCCTGAATATACTACCTGGAAAAGTAGTACACTTCCCCGCTGCCGCAATGTCAGCGCCGGATGGCCAGAAGCTGAAAGTACCGCACATGGGCTGGAATCAAGTATATCAGGTTGCTGAACACCCATTATGGGAAGGCATTGCAAAAGATGCTCGCTTCTATTTTGTACACAGCTATTATGTAGAAACCACCAATACAGCATCCATTGCCGCACAAAGTAATTATCCCTTTCCATTTACTTGTGCTGTTGCAAAGGATAATATTTTCGCGGTACAGTTCCACCCAGAAAAAAGTCATACCGCAGGATTAACGCTATTAGGTAATTTTGCCAGATGGACGCCTCGTTTTTAAAATCAAAAAGCTGTAAATTGAATTGTGATAATTCTTTCGATCAATTATTAACCCTGATTAAGCCATGCTGATTATTCCTGCAATCGACATAAAAGACGGGCACTGTGTTCGACTCAAACAAGGAGTCATGGAAGATGCTACAGTCTTTTCCAAAGAACCCAGTGAAATGGCCACGCATTGGTTGAATCAAGGTGCGAGACGACTCCATCTTGTTGATTTGAATGGTGCATTTGCTGGAAAACCAAAGAATGAAGCAGCCATTCGTGATATCGTTCAAGCGATTGACGAGCAGATTCCAATCCAGCTCGGTGGCGGTATTCGGGATCTGGATACCATTGAACGTTATCTGGACGATGGTATCGCCTATATCATTATCGGTACCGCTGCAATCAAGATACCGGGTTTCCTGCAAGATGCCTGTAATGCTTTCCCAGGCCAGATTATGGTCGGACTGGATGCCAAGGAAGGAAAAGTGGCTGTCGATGGCTGGTCTAAAATTACCGGTCATGACGTCATTGATCTCGCCAAAAAATTTGAAGGATACGGCGTTGAAGCCATTATCTATACAGATATTGGGAGAGACGGCATGCTTACCGGCATTAATACGCAAGCCACTGTTGAGTTAGCCAGACAACTCACGATTCCTGTTATTGCCAGTGGCGGCATCACCAACATCGATGATGTCCGCACCCTGTGCGAAATAGAATTTGAAGGCATCATGGGCGCCATTACGGGGCGGGCTATCTACGAAGGTTCCCTGGATTTCAAGGAAGCACAGATATTAGCTGACAAACTCAGCATGAATCATGGCAGCTAACACTCTACCCATACAACTGCGCATTTTCATCACACTACATTTTCTACTAATTTTCTGAACAGGCTTTTAAATCGAATGAGCCTCGCTAAACGTATCATTCCATGTCTGGACGTCACCAACGGACGTGTCGTCAAAGGTGTTAATTTTGTTGAGCTGCGCGATGCCGGCGATCCTGTAGAGATTTCACGGCGTTATGACGAACAGGGCGCCGATGAACTTACTTTCCTCGACATCACGGCCAGTTCTGATAATCGTGATCTGATTCTACACATCATTGAAAACGTCGCCTCGCAGGTATTTATCCCCTTGACCGTTGGGGGAGGTGTACGGCAGGTAGAAGATATTCGCAGATTGTTGAATGCCGGTGCAGATAAAGTGAGCATCAACACATCTGCCGTCTTGAATCCACAATTGATTGCTGATGCAGCGGGCCATTATGGCTCTCAATGTATTGTCGTTGCCATTGATGCCAAGCAAGTCAATTCTCTCGAAGGAGGTACGCCCCATTGGGAAGTCTTTACGCATGGCGGACGCAAGGCAACCGGCATTGATGCGATTGCATGGGCAAAAAAAATGCAAGCACTGGGAGCCGGCGAAATCCTGCTCACCAGCATGGACAGGGATGGCACGCGCAATGGTTTTGATATTGCCCTGACCCGTGCTGTCTCAGATGCAGTCGATATACCCGTCATTGCCAGCGGTGGTGTCGGTAATCTGGATCACCTGGTTGCCGGTATTCTACAGGGTCACGCAGATGCCGTTTTAGCCGCGAGTATTTTCCATTATGGCGAATTCACCGTACAGCAGGCAAAGCAGTATATGAAACAACATGGTATTGAAGTACGATTGTAGTGGTAGAATAGTTTCCGATATTTATAGCCACACTTAAATCAAACTTGTATGCCGGACACATGGCTCAATAAAATTAACTGGTCAGACGAAGGACTGGTTCCAGTAATCACTCAGGAAGCAGAGAGCGGTAAAGTGCTAATGTTTGCCTGGATGAATCGTGATGCGCTCAAACTCACTGTTGAGAAGCATGAAGTATTTTACTGGTCTCGCTCCCGCAAGAAACTATGGCACAAGGGTGAGGAATCGGGACATATTCAGAAAGTAAAAGATATTTATCTCGATTGCGATGAAGACGTATTGCTTCTAACCGTCGAACAAGTTGGCGACATTGCATGTCATACCGGCCGGCACAATTGCTTTTTCCAGAAACTGGAAAACAACCAGTGGGTAGTTTCTGCTCCGATAATCAAAGATCCCGATAAAATATACAAGAAATGACCGACTCCACTATTCTCCTCCGCCTGGCTAAAACGATAGAAACACGCAAACAGGCTGATACCAGTAGTTCGTATGTTGCCAAACTGTTCCATGATGGGCAGGACAAGATACTTAAAAAAATTGCCGAAGAATCTGCCGAGACCTTGATGGCATCAAAAGACAATGATGCCCAGCAAGTTATCCGTGAAATAGCCGACCTATGGTTTCACTGTCTGGTCCTGCTTGCTTATCATGACTTAACGCCTGACCATGTCCTGAAAGAGCTTGAACGACGCGAGGGCGTATCCGGCATTGATGAAAAAGCATCACGAAGAACAAAATGATGGATAACTGTATTTTTTGTAAAATTGCAAACGGCAGCATCCCTGCCAAAAAAATATATGAAGATGAAGATATCATTGTTTTTAACGATATCAATCCGGCAGCGCCAGTACATATGCTGTTGATACCCAGACAACATATTGATTCACTGACTGATACCGAAGATGGCCACCAGAATCTACTGGGGAAAATGCTACTATTGGCCCCTCGGCTCGCCATAAAACAGGGATGCACAGATGGCTTTCGCACAATTATCAATACCGGACGTGTGGGCGGACAAGAAGTTTTTCACCTGCATATCCATATTATTGGTGGCAAAGAACGCCTGCCCGCAATGATTCATCACGGCTAGGCTAGTACTGCTCCATTCAAGAGGAGGAATAATGGGTACATTCAGTATTTGGCATTGGATAATCGTCCTGGCAATCGTTGTCTTGGTATTTGGCACCAAGAAACTACGCAATCTTGGCGGTGATCTGGGAAGCGCCTTAAAGGGTTTCAAAGACGGAATGAAAGAATCAGACTCTGATACATCCCCTCAATCCGCCCAGATCAACGATCAGTTCATTGATGTCGAGGCGAGAAAGGAGTCTCCTGCAGCCACCTTCAAGGAAAGCACCAAAGAAGAGCACCACGCACCTGTCAATGCGCCCGCTTCCCCTATACCGGCAAGTAAAGCTGCGACTGAAAGCGACGCATCTCAGTCAACCAGCGTAAACAGTCAGATAACTGATGCTGAAATCAAGGATAAAACGCAAGCCAAAGCGTAGTCGCACCTTAGATTTCCAGAAAGAATCCAGAACAACCAGACCGATAATTTTATCAATGCAGCGTCACTCAATGGAACAGCATGTTTGATATCAGTTTCATGGAATTACTGGTTATCTCGACGGTCGCGCTGATCGTGATCGGACCTGAGCGGTTGCCCGCTGTAGCACGTACATTGGGGCATTTATATGAACGCTGCCGGAACTTTGTGTATCGCATCAGGACAGATATTCATAATGAAATACGCATGGAAGAACTGGAGAAAATGCAATCCTCCGTGCAGGAAACAGTCCAGTCGATCGAGAATTCAGTCCAGCACGGTGTCGACCAATTGAAAACAGCGGTTACCGATGCCAGAACTGAAGCGCATCCATCACCCGATTCATCGGCACCAAAAACCCATGCAGAATCACAACCATCAGTTTTTGGGGTCGACGAACCTTCACACAGCACCCTTGATAAGGAAAAGAAATAGCAGTTTAACGATTGCCTGTTGACGTCCATGTCCTATAAACGACCCTACAACACTCCTCTCCATGCTTGAAGGCTCATTCCTGTCTCATTTGGTAGAGCTACGCGCTAGAATGATACGGGCGCTGGGTGGACTTATGCTCGGCTTCCTTCCCTGCGCTTTTTATGCACGCGAGCTCTATACCATGCTTGCGCAGCCGCTACTGGAAAAGTTGCCGCAAGGCGGACAAATGATTGCCACTGATGTGGCGACGCCCTTCTTTGTGCCCATGCAAGTCGCCATGATGATGGCATTCGTCATTACATTACCGCACACGCTGTATCAGGTATGGGCCTTTGTTGCGCCCGGATTATATTCTCACGAAAAACGACTGGCCTTACCGCTGGTTATTGGCAGCAGCCTTTTATTCTTTCTTGGCATGGCATTCGCCTATTTTGCCGCCCTGCCACTGGTATTTGAATTTATTACCTATTTTGCACCGGAAGGTGTTGCTGTCATGACAGACATCAGCAAATACCTGAACTTCGTCCTGTCCATGTTCATGGCCTTTGGTGTCACTTTTGAAGTACCTGTATTTGTCATCATTCTAGTTAGAACCGGTGTCATCACCATCGAAAAACTCAAGGAAATTCGCCCTTATGTTATTGTCGGAGCATTTGTCATTGCGGCCATCTTCACACCGCCTGATGTTGTGTCACAATTCATGCTGGCTATCCCTTTGTGTATTCTTTACGAACTAGGCATCGTCATTGCTGCCTTTGTCATGAGAAACTACAGCAAGGAAGCCAAAGTGGATTCATCAGAAAGAAAAGACACTCCAACCAGAATCGATTGATGATGTATCAGTTTGCCGCCTCCAGAAACAACTGAAAGCCGCTATAATGAAACTAATCAAATACTTCCAGATCCAATCAACAAAGGAAGTTTAAGGATAATCGTTACAGGGATGCCAATCCGTCAGGAGATCAACGATGTCAAATAACAATCATACTGCTGATTTAAAAAATAAAATTACTGGCGCTATCATTATTCTCAGTATCATCACTGTCGATATCACTTTTGCACAATCCAGTTCAAGCATACAAAATCCATCAAGCCCGCCTGATCTAAACAATCCGCCCAGAACAATCCATCGCACTGGCACAGCCATCGGCGCGCGAAACAGCATCAGCATTAAAAGCACCGACGCGGGAATCATACACCGGCAATCGCCCGCATCGGGATGCACCAACTGTGGTGTTATCGATTTCATCAATAAAATGGGGCAAGGGAATAGCCTGAATGCCATCGCAGGAGGTGTCGTTGCCGGAACAGTCGCCAGGGAAGTCATGCGCCACGCCACTCCTCACTCGCACGGATCACACCATCCGAATACGATGAGTGGCGTACCGGGTGATCACGGAAACACTATGACCAATCCGGTTAATCAATATAATGTCGGCATTACCATGAATGATGGCAGCCAGGCTGTCATCACGCTCCCCAGTGCAACAAACTTCCAGCAGGGCGATCGCGTCAGGCTGGTTGATGGCGTATTGGTACCTGATCATCCGTAAGAAATCTTGTGCATTTAAACAGGACACACCATTGAATTCCTCACTCCTCAAACAAATCGAATTACCGATTGCAGGCATGACTTGCGCCGCCTGTGCAGCGCGCATAGAAAAAAACCTGAACAAACTCTCCGGCGTTCAGGCTGTGGTCAATTTCGCCAATGAAAAAGCGCATGTCAGCTATGATGCAGCACAAATCAACCCAGACGCGCTGATTAAAGCCATCGAAAAATCCGGTTTTCAGATCGCACCGCAATCTGTACAGCTGCAACTGCACAAAATGACTTGTGCGGCCTGTGCAGGCCATATCGAAAAAGCACTGAATCAATTGCCAGGAGTCACCGCCACGGTCAATGTTGCCACCGAAACAGCCAAAGTCAATTTTATCCCAGGCCTGGCCACTGTCGACCGTTTGATCGAAGCTGTCATTAATGCGGGTTATGATGCCAGCGAAATCAGTGAATCCAGTCATGCTGAAGAAAAAGCACGTCGTCAGGCGGCTTATCAGGCTGAATTGCGGCTGTTCTGGATTTCAGCCGGCCTCACCTTACCGCTGGTGCTCCAAATGGGTGCCATGTTTTCAGGTCATGATATGGACATGCTCCCCCGGTGGTTGCAATGGCTATTGGCAACACCCGTACAATTCTGGATTGGACGGCGCTTCTATATCGGAGGCTGGCATGCCCTGCGTGGCGGCGGAGCCAATATGGATGTGCTGATTGCACTGGGCACCAGCATGGCTTATTGCTTCAGCGCTGTGGTTACCGCATTTGCACTGGATCAGCATGTCTATTTTGAAGCCAGTGCCGCCATCATAACGCTCGTTTTGCTAGGCAAACTGATGGAAGCACGCGCCAAGGGAAAAACCTCTGAAGCCATTGAGGCGTTGATCCGTCTACAACCCAAAACTGCCCGCATTGAGCGAAATGGTGAGATTATCGAAGTTCAGGCGAGCAGCCTGCAAGTCGATGATATTTTTATCGTGCGGCCAGGCGAGAATCTACCGGTTGACGGGATCGTTATTGAGGGCACATCCAGCGTCAATGAATCCATGTTAACCGGAGAAAGCCTACCCGTCAGCAAGCAGGTGGGTGCGGCAGTCTTTGCCGCCACGCTGAATCAGCAAGGCCTGCTCAAATGCCGCGCAACCAGCGTTGGCACACATACCCAACTGGCTGCCATCATCCGTCTGGTCGAAGAAGCACAAGGCTCGAAGGCACCCATTCAACGCATGGCTGACACGATTTCCGGAATATTTGTCCCCATCGTCGTGGGAATCAGTATTCTCACATTAGGAATAACCTGGTGGCTCATCGATGATTTTGTTTCAGCACTTATCAATGCGGTTGCGGTCCTGGTGATCGCCTGCCCCTGCGCACTGGGGCTGGCCACGCCCACTGCCATTATGGTCGGCACGGGACGGGGCGCTCAGGTGGGCGTTCTGGTCAAAAATGCTGCAGCATTGGAGCATGCCGAGAAGATTCAAACCCTTATTGTGGATAAAACCGGCACACTCACTGAAGGCAAGCCGGAAGTCACCGACATTGTTCCGAACAAGCCCATCAGCAAACAGGATTTGCTACAAATTGCCGCATCTCTGGAACAAGGATCAGAACACCCGCTGGCACGGGCAGTTCTGGACAATGCCCGGAAAATGAATGTACCGCTCCTACCCGCTCATGATTTCTCGGCCATCACTGGCAGCGGCATTACAGCACGCATTGACAGCACCCAGTACCTGCTCGGCTCCCCGAAATTCCTGAGTCAGCATGGCGCTGCCCCGGATGAGAAGCAGATCGCATCCCTGCAATCAGAAGGTAAAACCGTCATTGGCATCGCAGCCATTACAGACGAGCACCCGGAAATTCTCGGTTATCTGGCTATTGCAGACCGGCTGCGGGATACTTCGCTCAAGGCTATCGCACGTTTGCAATCAATGGGGATCGAAGTGGTCATGCTGACCGGTGACAATGCCCTGACTGCTGCCGCCATTGCCAGACGCACGGGCATTACGCAATACCGTGCCGAAGTCTTGCCGCAGGATAAGGCTGCTGAAGTCATGACGCTGAAAGCCCGTGGCAAATTTACCGCCATGGTCGGTGATGGCATCAACGATGCACCGGCACTGGCAGCCGCTGATGTCAGTTTTGCCATTGGCGCCGGATCGGATGTCGCCATTGAAACGGCTGATATCACCCTGATCCGCAATGATCTGATGAGCGTTGCCGACGCCATCTCCCTCTCACGCGCCACACTCAGGAAAATCCGTCAGAACCTGTTCTTCGCTTTTATCTATAATACGCTGAGCATCCCATTGGCAGCGATGGGATTGCTCAACCCGGTCATTGCTGGCGCAGCCATGGCAATGAGTTCGGTATCCGTGGTCAGCAATTCATTATTACTGAAGCGCTGGCAGGCAAACCATTGAATGAACTGCCGAAGGACATTAATTTGATTTCTCTCGTTACCAGGCTTCTTGTCAGCATTGTCTTTCTGGCAACTTATTCAATCACGCATGCATTACCCATTGAACCAGCAACGTTACAAAAATATCTGACGCAATCGGTTTCATCGCCTGTTGCCGATATTAATAACCCCGATCTACAGCAATTCTACTCCGCCCGGCATTACCAGCCCGCATGGCTGACACCGCAATCGTCTGCACTGGATATGGCGTTGGCGTTCATTGCGACAGCGGAATCTGAAGGACTGGACAGTCGTGATTATCAACTGGCGTTGTTGCAGAAACTTCGTCATCAGACCGACCAGACACTGCACAGCCGCCTTGAACTGGAATTACGTACAACCCATGCCGTACTGGCGCTGGCTCGTGATCTGGCGAGGGGTCGATTCGTTGCATCGATCGCCGATCCAGACTGGCATATTCCACAACCCGCATTTGATGCGGTCGCTTTTTTACTGGAGGCCGTCAACTCTGATCGCTTGCAGCAATCCCTGACCGATCTGCCACCTAAAAAACCCAGCTATCAGTCATTGAAACAGACATTAATCCGATATCAGGAATATGCCGACCGGCAATTCGCCTGGACTCCGATTCCCGATACCCCACTCATTCGCCCGGACACAACGCACAGCGCAATTCCGCTCATTCGCCAGCGAATTACACAAGCCTATGCAATCGATGGGATCGCCGAATACAATATTCCACAGCACAAAAGCTCACACTACGATGCCGAACTGGTAACTGCCATTAAGGCATTCCAGACACAACACGGATTAAATCCCGATGGCATCATCGGGGACAATACACGGCAAGCCCTGAATACACCGCTTGACTGGAAAATTCGCCAGTTGCGCATTAACATGGAGCGCCTCCGCTGGCTCCCCAGAAATCTGGGCAAGCGTTATCTGCTGGTCAATACTGCGGGATTCCGGTTAACGGCAGCGGAACAAGGAGAACATGCTTTAAGCATGAAAATTATTGTCGGCCGTGACTATCGCTCAACCCCCAGTTTCAGCAGTCATATTTCGCATATTATTCTCAATCCATACTGGAATGTGCCTGCCAGCATCGCACGCAAGGATCTACTGCCAAAACAAAAGAAAGACCCACAGTTTTTCACCCGATCCCACATAAAGATCTATTCGAACCATCGGTATGATTCCGGTGCAATCAATCCGGACACCATTGACTGGCATGCCATAACCAATGGATTTCCTTATGTGTTACGTCAGGAACCGGGAATTGACAATGCACTCGGTCAGATTAAATTCATATTCCCCAATCCTTTCAATATCTATCTGCACGACACGCCGTCAAAAGCGCTATTCCAGAAAGACGTGCGCACTTTCAGTTCAGGATGTATCCGACTGGAGAAGCCGCTGGATCTGGCCGCATTTTCACTGAATAATCAGGATATATCCGACAAACTCAGCGCCGGCATCGATAGCGGCAAAACGACTACTATTAATTTGCCAAAACAATTGCCGATTTATATGGTGTATATTACGACCTGGGTCGATGATCAGGAAAAGGTATACTTTTCGCCGGATATTTATGACCGGGATAAGCGTGCATTGCGTTATGCTGGATGGTAACAACTATCTGACTCATCATTGCCGATGCCATTTCACGATGCATTGGCATGATTTTTATGGAGAAACCGCATGAATTTACGGAAACTTTTTGATAATCGCTGTCAACCGGAATCTTACCCTGAAAATAGCCGTCGGCGTTTTCTGAAATCCAGCATGGGTGTTTGCGCATTATTTGCAGTACCACTGGCTACCCCTTATGCCCACGCAAAAATCATGCGCCCCATGGAGAAGAAACTCAGTTTCCTCAATTTACATACGGGGGAACGGATTAAATCCATTTACTGGGCTGAAGGCCAGTACATTCCTGAATCGCTTCACGCCATTAGAAATGTGCTGCGCGATCACCGCACCGGTGATTTACATGAGATGGATAGCGATCTGTTTGACATGCTGCATCAGCTTCAGCATCAACTGAACTCAAACAAAGAATTCCATGTGATTTCCGCATACCGCTCTCCTGCATCAAATGCCATGCTGGCCTCACGTAGCAATGGCGTTGCAAAAGGAAGCCTGCACACGCAGGGAAGAGCCATTGATATCCGCATGCCGGGGCATGCCCTGACTGATTTACGAATGGCCGCCCTGTCGCTGGAAGCGGGAGGTGTCGGCTATTATCCGGCTTCTGATTTTGTACACCTGGACACCGGACGTTTCCGTTCCTGGGGTGGCTAATCTGTAATCGTTCAAACTTGAGGTGACAGCTTCAAAAATCAGCCTCCATTCAATTTGATATTGATTTACTGAATTCGACTCACAGCGGACACTGAGATATTTTTAACAAAGATAACGCCGCATCTAGCAGCTTGTCCGCTGCAATGCTTTGTTAAATTTTTTATACGATAACTTTCTGAGATTTATTTTTATATTTCTTAACTAGTTTTACCAATCCATCAAGCTTTTCACTTGCGTAAATTTGATTTGCAGCAGCTCTAACTGTTCCCGTATTGAAGCGTCTAGTATTCACCTTATCTAGTTGATACACATTGTAATTGCTGCCAGTTCTCGGAGGAGTACACACCAAAGCCAAGTCGGATCTAAGGTTGACTATAATTTTTGCAGATGGATGCGCTGGACCTACCATAACTGTTTTAGCCGGATGCGAAATGGAAAAATGAACGGGATTATCAGATGTGATAAATCTTACTTCTTGATGTGGGATAAAGAACTGCCACTCTTTATTTAAACAAGACTCCGAAATCCTTTTCGCTGCTTGCAACATTGGTTCGAGACTTACCCATTCTTTTGCTGTAACTGTAACCCCATGTTTTTCTAGGCCATCGGCAATGAACGGCTCATGCTGTGCTGCCAACTCTAGGCTGATTCGAGCAATTTTAGTGTACAGCTCATTAACTCCATCTCTGAAACTCGGCACTCTTGTTAATGAAAGCCCCAAGAAATAGGCTAACACTCCTATATGTTCGTCTTTCAAATTAACTTTTCCGCCAGGCTTGGTTTTAATGCTCTGTATTATGTCGGGAACTTGATTGTCTAATGTTTCGGCAAATGCCCTTTCAAGGGTATCTGTGTCTTTCTCACCATTTTCCTTTTCTTGCGAATAATAAAACGATCTCCACGCTACTGATTTTACCGAAACCTGCTTTGGTGGATTATCAAATCTTTTGTCGTACATCCATACCATTTTCTCACTAGTGTGAACTGGGTCAGTAAAGCCCTTCAGAAAACCCTGTGGAACGTAATGTTGTCTCTCTATAGGCATAAATTTAACGTTGGAATTAAGCCACGCCGCGAAGCGGCAGCGGCTTGAATGAATTGTTATGCTCCATACTTCGGGACCGCAAGCCAGAGAAAGATGCCGATCAGTTTTCTGATGAATTTTCCGAGGTTATAGTAGACCGTAAACTCGTCAATGATCTCAACAAACGATGGAAAGTCTTTCATATCGGCTCACGTAAACTTGAAGAATTGATCTCGCTTGTGAAAAAACCAAAGGATTTCACAGTCAATCTTTCAGAGTTGAGTTCTCCAGTCTACTTCTTCGCTGATAGCTCCAGAAAGCGTTTCTTGTCTGCATCAAACCGGCCCTGCGTGCTCTTCATACGATCCTGATTCTCTGTCAGTTCCCGGCGCAAATTCAGGACATCCCGCTCTGCTGGCTGTATCTCGGTTTTGATTGCAGCCAGCGTCGGGCTACCTGCTTTTTCAGCATCTTCTGCTTGTTTTTGCAGTGCATCCAGTTGGGTCTGCGCGATGCCAAGACGCTTTTCGATACCGATAATATTCAGTTTAATGGGATGGATGTTGCGTTCCCGCGCCAATTCAATTTCCTGCTCGCTCGTGTAGGTGCTGAGTAGCACGGTATCCCGACGCTGTTCTTCCTTCAGCCGCAATTCTTCTTCCTCTTTCTGTGCTTTCAGTGCCTTCTCGGCAGCAGGGTCGACCTTGTTATGGTCTATTTCATTTTTACGGATGACAACGCCCAGCTTATTCATCTCGACAGTCGCTTTATCCTGGCATTCAACGGGCAGCACTTTGTCGTAGTAATGAAACATACCCCGGTCATCAACACATTTTTTGAGCGCAGCCGATACCGGTTGCGTAAAAACAAGCATCATTGAAATAAAAACTATCCAGCGCATCGCCATCTCCTTTAAAGTTACCCGAGAACACTGCAAGGGGTCCGGAATTTAAAGAAGCGCCGATACACTCAGAGCATCATCGGTTATAGTGAAAATCGCCTGAGAACAACTGTGTGATCAGGCTATTCCATATAGTTTACGGTAACGTTCGACAGCTTCCAGGTGATGTATCAGGTCACTTCTACCTTGCAGGTAGTGAATCAGATCATTGAGATCAATAATGTTAATAACGGGTATATCGTGCAATTTCTTTACCTCCTGCACTGCAGAAAGTTGCTCACTGCCGCGTTCCATTCGGTCCAGCGCAATCACCACACCGCAGGGAACCGCCCCCGATGCATGAATTAACTGAACGGATTCGCGGATTGAGGTGCCCGCAGAGATCACATCATCCACAATCAGAACCCGTCCCTGCAGTGGTGCGCCAACCAGCGTTCCACCTTCCCCGTGATCCTTGACTTCCTTGCGATTAAAGCAGAAAGGATAATTCCGTCCGGTTTCCGCCAGCGCAATCGCAATCGCACTGACCAGGGGAATGCCTTTATACGCAGGGCCAAACAGCACATCAAACGGAAGCTCAGCAGCAATAATTGCTTTCGCGTAAAATTGCCCCAGCTTGCGCAGTGAATCGCCATCATTGAATAACCCGGCGTTAAAAAAATAAGGAGACATGCGCCCTGCCTTGGTTTTAAATTCGCCAAAACACAGGACATTGCAGTCAATGGCAAATTCGATAAATTCTTTCCGGAAATCGGACATAGCTCAAATCACTCGATAATTTAGACATGCAAATTATAACGCTTAACCTCAATGGCGTACGCGCTGCGGCAAAAAAGGGGTTTTTCCAGTGGCTATCAGCGCAGTCAGCCGACATTGTCTGCGTACAGGAATTAAAGGCTCAATTGACTGACCTGACCGAAGAATTTCGGGCGCCGGATGATTATCAGGGCTATTTCCATTGCGCCGTCAAGAAAGGCTACAGTGGTGTCGGTATCTATTGCCGCAACAAACCGGATAACATTATCGAAGGAGTCGGGATCAACGAGATTGATCAGGAAGGCCGCTTCATCCAGGCAGATTTTGGTAATCTGAGCGTCATTTCTCTCTACCTTCCTTCCGGATCGAGCGGCGATCACCGGCAAGCCTCTAAATTCTTCTTTATGGAAAAATTCCTGCCCACTTTAAAAACACTGATTGCCAGTGGCCGGGATGTAATCTTATGCGGTGACTGGAATATCGCACACAAGGAAATTGATTTGAAAAACTGGCGCGCCAATCGTGATCACTCCGGCTTTCTACCGGAAGAACGCGCCTGGTTAACCCATGTTTTTGATGAAATCGGCTTTGTGGATGTCTTTCGATACATCAATCCGGATCCCGATCAATACACCTGGTGGTCAAATCGTGGGCAAGCCTGGGCAAAAAATGTGGGGTGGCGGATCGATTATCAGATTGCCACGCCCAGAATAGCGCACACAGTCCGCAAGGTTTCAATCTATAAGGATGCGCGATTTTCTGACCATGCCCCTCTCATCATCGACTATGATGACCACTGACCCATGAAATCAACCATACCATCCAGCTGGTTTAATGCATTCAGCATCTATACCCACCCGCGGGTACTCGGCATGTTGTCGTTGGGTTTCTCAGCCGGCCTGCCCTTGCTGCTGATTCTAGGTACGCTATCTTTCTGGCTGCGCGAAGCGGGTATTGATCGCACCACAATCGGCCATCTCAGCTGGATCGGTCTGGCATATAGCTTTAAATGGCTCTGGTCCCCGCTGGTTGACCGCCTGTCCCTGCCCGTACTGACGCGTCTCTTAGGTCGCCGACGCGCATGGCTATTGCTCTCGCAGGTTATTATTGTTATCGCGCTGGTCGGCATGGCCAATACCGATCCGGTCATGAATCTGACGCATCTGGTGTTTTTTGCATTGGCTGTCGCATTTGCATCCGCCACCCAGGACATTGCATTGGACGCCTACCGCATCGAAGCTGTGGCCGTTGAGCTGCAAGGTGCCATGGCTGCCACTTATCAGGCCGGTTACCGTGTCGCCATGATCATGGCATCGGCAGGTGTTTTGTGGATCGCGGCGGCAGTAGATCCTTCGGCAAGCACTTACGATCACTCGCCCTGGCGCTTCGCTTATCTGGTTATGGCCGCCAGCATGGCTGTTGGCATTATCACAACCCTGATCATCCGTGAACCGGATGTTCCCTACAGCAGGCTCATTTCAGACAATGAAAAGATTGCACAACTTGCCATAGCAAAGTGGAATCTTAACCCACGCCTTGCCAGAATCCTGATATGGCTGTACGGCGCATTAATCGCGCCTTTCAGGGATTTTATTGTACGCCACGGGCGACAAGCCTTATTGATCCTGGCCTTAATCGCCATTTATCGCATCTCTGATGTCGTCATGGGCGTCATGAGCAACCCTTTCTACGTCGACATGGGTTATAGCAAAGACGAAGTTGCCACCATTTCAAAAGTTTATGGCGTGATCATGACGATTGTCGGCGCTGCCATCGGCGGCGTTCTGACCGCAAAAATTGGTATCATGCGCACACTGTTTCTGGGTGCCGTGCTATCCGCCGCGACCAATTTATTGTTTGTCTGGCTGGCTGGGCGCGGCCATGATGTCAGTGGACTGGTTTTCACCATTTCGGCTGACAACCTATCTGCCGGCATTGCATCATGCGCCTTTATTGCCTATCTGTCCGGCCTGACCAATTCGGCTTATTCCGCCACACAATACGCCTTGTTCAGTTCTGTAATGCTATTGCTGCCAAAATTTATCGCCGGTTTCAGCGGGCAGTTTGTTGATGCCTACGGGTATGAGTATTTCTTCATTGCCACCGCACTGTTGGGTCTTCCCGTACTGGTACTGGTCTGGCTGGCTGGACAGGCAACGTTTGCAAATGCCGGGGCGCCGCCTGATACCACGCTGAACAAAGAGTAATGCTGTTTAGGAGCTTGTCGGACTTAAGCAATCGTCACGAGCCAAGTGGGAGAACGATTGCAGATTTTCTTAATTTTGAGGCGCATAGCTAGACTATGCAACGAAAAATTGAGGAAATATGAACCGTTATCCCATTGGTGCAGTAGATTAGTCTCAAGTCCGACAGGCTCCTAGTCTTCGATCTGTCGTTCAAATCGATAAAATGCCAGCATGCTCATCAAATTAGGCAGAAACTTGACCGGATGGCCTTTGCTCATCACCCTGCGTTCGAGAATACGCGCATCGCATTGATAACAGAGCGCCTCAAAATCACCGAGTGTGCATAAATGAATATTGGGTGTGTCGTACCAGTGGTAGGGCAGGGTTTCAGAAATGGGCATATGCCCGGCAATAACCTGCATGCGGTTTTTCCAGTAGCCAAAATTGGGAAACGAAACAATACCCTCTTTCCCTACGCGCAGCATTTCCTGGATAATTCCCTCCGTATGGCGCATGGCCTGTAATGTCTGGGACAGGATGACATAGTCAAATGATCCGGATTCAAAGCTGGATAACCCGGATTCAAGATCATTCTGGATGACATTGATTCCATTCCGGAAACACTGCAATACATTTCCGTCGTCAATCTCTACCCCATAGCCAAAAACATCCCGCGTATCCCGTAAATAACGTAATAGCGAGCCATCGCCACAGCCCAGATCCAGTATCTTTGCGCCGGGCCTGACCCATTCTGCAATGGCTGCAAAATCGGGACGCAATGCAATGGCTGAAGGATTGGTTGTATTAATCATATCTCTACCCGCTAATCATTAAGTCAGAACATTATCCATGTAGGCCCGCACCAGCTGATGGTAATACTGCGTCTCCATCAGGAATGAATCGTGACCATGACTGGATGTGATTTCTGCGTAACTGACATTGATTTTATTATCCAGCAATGCCTTGACGATTTCCCTTGAACGTTCTGGCGAGAAACGCCAGTCGGAAGTAAACGACAAGACCAGAAAATCCGCTTTTGCAATCTGACAGGCTGCACTTAAATTTCCATCATAGGTGGCGGCTGGGTCAAAGTAATCCAGCGCTTTGGTCATCAGCAGATAGCTGTTGGCATCAAACAGATCCGCAAACTTATCCCCCTGATAGCGCAGGTAGGATTCGATTTCAAACTCAACATCAAAACCAAAGGTCAGCTCCCCGTTGCGCAGGTCGCGTCCGAATTTAGCAGCCATTGAATCATCGGAAAGATAGGTGATATGCCCTAACATGCGCGCCAGCCTCAATCCGCGTCGCGGCAATGTGTTGTAGGAATAATAGTGACCGCCGTAAAAATCCTGGTCGGTCATGATGGCCTGACGGGCCACGTCGTTAAAGGCAATGTTCTGTGCTGTCAGCTTGGCTGCTGAAGCAATCACCAGCGCGTGCCGTACTTTTTCAGGATAATCAAGCGTCCATTGCAACGCCTGCATCCCCCCCAGACTGCCACCCATCACCGCAGCAAATTGTTCAATACCTAAATGTTCAGCAAGCTGCGCCTGGGTCTCCACCCAATCTTCCACTGTCACCACAGGAAAATTCGCGCCATAGTGTTTGCCTGTGCGCGCATCGATACTGGCCGGGCCGGTCGAACCATGGCAGCCCCCCAGATTATTGACACCGATGACAAAAAAACGGTTGGTATCAATCGGCTTCCCTGGCCCGACCATATTATCCCACCAGCCAATATTCTTGGATTTGTCTTCATAGATGCCCGCCACATGATGACTACCCGAGAGTGCATGACAGATCAATATGGCATTTGACCGGACGGCATTGAGTGTACCGTATGTTTCATACACCAGATTATAGCTGCTCAGCACCAGGCCGCTTTTCAACTGCAACGGCTTATCGATATGGACGTACTGCGGTGTAACAACACCCACTGACTTTGAATCTTGCATTTATTTATGGAAAATCCTACTAAAGAAACAACTGAATATCCTGTCGGCAATTATATCGTCAAAGGACTGGCGCACACTAGTCATTCAATCTGATTAACAGGGCATCCAGCTTCTCCGGATTATCCGCCTTGATAATTTTCTGCACCAACGGAATGATATCGGGTAAATGGCTTTTTAAGATTTGATCCTTTACTGTCAATAGCTGGGCAGGATACATGGAAAACTGCTGCAACCCCATGCCTAGCAGTAGCCGCGTGAATTGTTTGTCACCCGCCATTTCCCCGCAGATCGCCACCGGCACTTTTGCTCGATTGGCCGTCTGTATGACATGGGCAATCAGCCACAAAACTGCCGGATGAAAGGGATCGTAAAGATGCGCGACAGTATCATCGACCCGGTCAACCGCCAGGGTGTATTGTATGAGATCATTGGTACCAATCGACAAGAAATCCAGTTTCCGCATGAAGCTGCCCAAAGACAGCGCAGCGGCTGGAATCTCAATCATGCCACCAATCCTGATATTCTCATCAAATGCCACCTTCTCATCCCGCAAACTTTGTTTTGCATAGTCAATAAAGTGAATCGTCTGATCAATTTCCACAGTATTTGACAGCATCGGAATCAGAATACGAATCTGACCATAATGGGATGCCCGCAGAATCGCACGCAATTGCGTATGAAACATCTGGGGTTCCGACAAACTCAGACGGATCGCCCGTAGTCCAAGAGCCGGATTAGCTGCCACTTGTATAGCGCCTTTCAGATTTTTATCCGCCCCCAGATCAAAAGTACGAATCGTTACCGGCTGACCGCACATGGCTGCCGCAACCGTACGATAAGCCTCAAACTGTTCGGTTTCCGATGGCAGGTCATCCCGGTTAAGAAATAAAAATTCACTGCGAAACAGACCAATGCCGGTCGCACCACTTTCTTTCACCTGCTCAATATCTTCGGGTAATTCTATATTGGCGTATAAATCAATCGCCGTGCCATCCAGTGTAACTGCCGCAATACCTTTGATGCGTTGCAGTTTTTTTCTTTCCAGCCCCAGCTGGCTCTGCCGCAACCGATATTCATTTAGCACATATTTGTCAGGGTTAACAATGATAATACCCCGGCTGCCGTCGACAATCAGATAATCATTCTCAAGGATTAACTGGCGTGCATGGTGCAAGGCTACGACTGAAGGAATATTAAGGCTGCGTGCAACAATGGCCGTGTGGGACGTCAAGCTGCCCAGATCAGTGAGAAAAGCAATAAACTGGTGCTGCTTGTACTGCATCACATCGGCCGGGCTCAGATCATGAGCCACCAAGATACTATCGCTGATATGTTTCTTTGAGAATGGCAGATAACCCGGCTGCCCCAGCATCACCTTAAGTACCCGTTCAACCACCTGTACCACGTCAGTTTTGCGTTCACGCAAATAGGCATCTTCGATTTCTTCAAATTGCTCCAGCAACACATTCATCTGCTGCATCAATGCCCATTCAGCATTGCAATGCGTCTGCGCAATACTGTTACGGGTTGCTTCCGATAATGTGGGATCATCCAGAATCATGCAGTGCAAATCGAGAAAAGCACTGAACTCAGCGCGTGCATGACCATCGGCAACCGCTGCCTGCAATGCCTCGAATTCTTTACGAACTGTGGCAAAAGCACTATCCAGCCGGGCAATTTCCTTATCCACCTGATTTTTAGGTATCAGATAATGCGCCACCTCCAGCGCAGCGGGTGCCGCCAGATGCGCGTGCCCGATTGCAATACCTTCAGATACGCCAGTTCCATGCAGGATAAAGCTCATTCACCTTCTCCGAAATAATCCCCAATTAACGCCACCAATGCTTCCATTGCTTCCGTCTCATTGTCACCATCGGTTTCAATTTCTATTGTAGAACCCTTGTTGGCTGCCAGCGTCATTACGCCCATAATGCTTTTTGCATTTACCCGTCGACTGTTTCGCGTCACCCACACTTCACACTTATATTGACTGGCCACTTTTGTCAGTTTCGCAGAAGCGCGCGCATGCAATCCAAGCTTATTGATAATTTCCACCTTTCTATGTTGCATGACATGACCCCGCTTGAATATGTATAACACCACGCTGACCACCGCTCAGCGCTTTCTCAACAACCATGGGCAGCGGCTCATGACGGTAAGTCAGTGCGCGTACCAGCATCGGCACATTCACACCCGCAAGACATTCCACTTTACCGGGCTGAATCAACTGAGTGGCGATGTTACAAGGCGTTGCGCCCAATATATCACTGAACACCAGCACGCCATCACCGCTATCGAGTTGCTCCACGAGTGTCTGCGCATTCGATAAAACAACTTTCGGATCATCCTGGATAAAAATGCCCAGAGACATCATTTGCGGAGGCTTCTCACCCATAATATGACTCACGCAGCGAATCAGATGATCGCCCAGATCTTCATGTGTAACCACCAGAACTCCAATCATTTTTACCTTATTCCTTACTCTTGCAAGCGATAATAAAAGAATTCTAGCATTGTCATCACCACGTTATCGCTCTGTTATGATCTATCGGTTGAATATTCCGGAAGATTACATTATCCAATTATTGGATTCGTTCATCAGCCTGTTCGATTACCGGCATGGCAAGTTTTGAATCAATTGCCTGTAAATCCGGTCAAACAAAAAGAACAGCTGCCATATATCAAGCGAATACCTCAATTTATCATGACTGATAGTAACTATTATGATATGAAAAAAGATGACAGAATTATTGCTTACCGCGATGCCATTGAATCCATGTGCCACGGTAAATTTGTGTCAGACATCCCAACGGGCGATGATGAGATCGGCTATCTTGGAAAATCATTAAGGGATCTATCTGCTCTTCTTAAAAAACAGTTGGATAAAAACCAACCACTCTATCAGGTTATGATAGAAAGCAAGCTGTATAAACTGATAAAAATTAACAGGCAGCTTGTTGAACAAAAGAAGAAACTGGAACAGCGCGTCACCCACGACTCATTGACTGGTCTGCTCAACAGATCCGCCATTTTCGATATTTTTCATAAACAGATTGCATGTGCCAGACGCAATGGTTCCGGCATTGCCATCATCATGATTGATATTGATCATTTCAAGGATATTAATGACACCTGCGGTCATCTCACGGGCGATGCCGTACTGTGTGAAATTGCCAACCGGCTAACCCAGTCAGCCCGCTCCCACGAATACATCGGGCGTTTTGGCGGTGAAGAATTTTTAGCCATTCTTTCCCTTCACGATCAGGATGGCGCTTTGAAGGTTGCCGAGAGATTACGCAATGCAGTAGCCAGCCTGCCGGTTCGCGCCGGACAATCACTGATCCCTGTTACGATCAGTCTGGGTGTTGCCGTTAGCACGGAGCATGCTACGCTGGATGAGAATCTTCTGCTCCGCAAGGCTGACGAGGCACTCTATCTGGCCAAACATCATGGCAGAAATCGGATTGAAATAAACAATCAACCTCCCTCCACAATATCGCCCAAACCCAGAGATGATGGGTTCACACCGAAACTTCCCGAACAAAGCGTATAATTAGAAGTACGAATTAAGAAACGTGCGTGAATCAATTGATACACCCTATTGGTTCTATCTCAAATCCTTACAAAACAGCATCTAACATGACTCAGGAAAATCAATCCGCTGCACCCCAGGATGAAAATCAGATTATTGCGGAACGTCGCGCCAAGTTGGCTGAAATACGACAAGCTGGCAATGCTTTCCCCAATACATTCCGACGGGAACACCTTGCCCTGGCACTGCATCAACACTATGGCGAGCAATCCAAGGAAGCGCTCGAAGAAAAGCAGGTAACCGCAATCGTGGCAGGGCGCATGGTGTTAAAGCGCGTCATGGGAAAAGCCAGTTTTGCCACGATTCAGGATATGAGTGGACGTATCCAGTTGTATATCTCGGATGATCATACCGGTGAAACTGTGCATGCCGCATTCAAACATCATGATCTGGGCGACATCTTCGGCGCCCAGGGCATATTATTTAAAACAAAAACCGGCGAACTTTCTATCCGTGTCACTGCATTACAGTTGCTGACCAAGTCCCTGCGGCCTCTGCCGGAAAAATTTCATGGCCTGACCGATCAGGAACAGAAATACCGTCAGCGTTATCTGGATCTGATCACCAATGAAGAGACGCGCAAGGTGTTTACTGTCCGCTCGAAAGTGATTCAGGCCATGCGCGAATTCTTCGTGGCGCGTGATTACCTGGAAGTCGAGACCCCGATGATGCACCCAATCCCCGGTGGCGCTTCGGCACGACCTTTCTCCACCCATCATAATGCGCTGGACATGGCGTTATATTTGCGTATTGCCCCGGAGCTTTATCTGAAACGCCTGGTCGTCGGCGGCATGGAGAAGGTTTTTGAGATCAACCGCAATTTCCGCAATGAAGGAATCTCCACACGGCACAATCCCGAGTTCACCATGGTGGAATTCTATGAAGCTTATCAGGACTTCACTTATCTGATGGATTTCACAGAAAAGATGTTTGCCCATATCGCTGAAAAAGTGCTGGGAACCACGCAGATCACCTATCAGGGCAAAACAATCGATCTGGCAAAACCATTTATGCGATTGACTATCACTCAGGCGATTCAGAAGTTCCACCCGACATACTCCGACACACAACTGAATGACCGTGATTTTCTCATCAGCACATTACAGGCATTGGGTATCCACTATAACTCGCACGATGGCATCGGCGGCTTGCAACTTTCCCTGTTTGATGAAACGACCGAGCACCTGCTGTTCGAACCTACATTCATTGTGGATTACCCGGCGGAGGTTTCACCGCTGGCTCGGCGCAACGACAACAACCCGGAGATTACCGACCGCTTTGAGCTGTATATCGCTGGCCGTGAAATCGCCAACGGTTTTTCGGAATTAAACGATTCGGAAGATCAAGCAGCGCGTTTTCAGGAGCAAGCCAATGCCAAAGATGCCGGTGATGCCGAGGCGATGCATTACGATGCGGACTATATCCGTGCACTGGAATATGGTCTGCCGCCAACTGCGGGAGAAGGCATCGGCATCGACCGTCTGGTCATGCTGTTGACCGACAGTCCGAGTATCCGTGACGTGATTCTGTTTCCGCAATTAAGACGGGAAGATTAGGGAAGCGCTGAGTAATTCGCCGATGGCCACGAAACGCATCTTTTATAGATCAGTTATGTCAAGACGCGATCCCGTAGTGACGCTGACTAATAAAGATTCCTCATGTCATTCGGAATGACAAATGCGGGTTATTCAGCATTTAATATATGAGGTTGAGTTCTATATGACTCGACTTGGAATTTTTGTTATCGCAGAGGGCACAGAAAAAACCGAGTAAAGTATGATCCGTAAAATTTCAGGTGGTGATAAAAAGATTATCCGGTTTAATGTATTGATATTTAATGAATCTTATGGAAATGAGCAGTTTGATGAAGATATTTTGCTTTTTTAGCTATCTGTCTAATTTTAGTTAGAGCGGTAAAAATATAGTGTTTATTAATCATGAAAAATATCTTTGAAAATCCTGCGTTAAAGGCGATTAGAGCGTTAGATGACTCGGCAGCTATGCGTGCAATTCGAGCCATAGAACTCTCCCTCTATAAGAATGATGCGTGAGCTAAATGAATCGCCAGCCGTACGAGCGATTCACCAGTTTGAAAACTCATCAGCAGTGCAGGTTATTCGTCAATTTGAGGAATCTCCTGCAATTCGAATGATGCGCGACTTAGAGGATTCCCCAACGTTGAAGGCTATAAATGGACTTGAGGTATCATCAGCTTCTCAAGCCATCCAACAACTTCAGGAGTCGCCTGCCTTAAGAGCTTTGCGCGCACTTGAAACAAGCCCTGCAATGGAGGCTTTTTCAAGGATTGTAGAGCAAATAAATCATGGCTACGGAGCACTGACATTTTCAGAAGCTTATGAACTTCTGGCTGACGAATACGAGAAACAGCCAGATTTTAAAGATCTGGATGTATTATCTGGAGAAGTACAAAAAAGGGCTGGCCGTACTCCACTTGGCGTTCTAAGTGCAGAGTTTTATATAAGCCTTATCCTAGCACTATTTCTTTTCTATCTGTCTCAAGTGTCTGCGCTAGAGTCAGAGGAAAAAATACTGGAAAGAATGAACGGCCTCGAACAAACAATTACTACTCAATTAAACGAATTAAATAAAATTGAAAAAGATCGACTTTTTCTAGTGACAGATCGATCTCTGAATCTTCGATCTGGCCCAGGCATGGATCATGATGTCATCGGCAATATTTCTAGAAATCAAAAGCTAATGGAGCTTGGACGAGACCGCGACTGGGTCAAGGTTGAATACTTTGATCATATTAACAACGTAAACGTCTTTGGGTGGACGCATAGTCGATATTTATTGGCAATTACTCCTGGTGGCCATGAGTGAAATGCTCTAACAAGGCGCTCGTTCGGATGCAAACTATACGCTACGCTTCGTTTGCACCGCACAGCTTGGTCGTTAGCAAGTCACAGGGGTCACATCTTGACATCACACCACCCTCCTCTTATCAGTCTAACAAAGGTATTTCCGTGAACTGTCGATTGCCAATCCAGCTCATCAACGCAAGCTGATAATCGGCCAGTTGTTTTTTTCCGCATGTCTTTTCAACGTCGCATCCGGGTCGACGGCAACCGGATGCGTTACTTTGCTGAGCAACGGCAAATCATTGAGGGAATCGCTATAAAACCAGCTTCGCAGGAAAGACAGCCAGGTTAAATTATGCGTATCCAGCCAACTCTCCAGCCGGTCGATCTTTCCTTCCCTGAAACAGGGTATTCCAGAAACCTGACCGGTAAATTCACCATTCCTTTCTTCCGGCTCGGTCGCAATCAAATGCTGGATACCCAGTGCCTGCGCGATGGGTGCTGTCACAAAGCTGTTCGTTGCCGTAATGATGACGCATAAGTCGCCATCCAGCATATGCCGTTCTATCAATTGACGCGTTCCAGGTGCAATCAGTGGCATAATCTTTTTGGTCATAAATTCACTGCGCCACGTTTCCAGCTGAGTACGCGAATGACGCGACAAGGGTTTGAGCTGAAAATCCAGAAACTCATAGATATCCAGCGTTCCCGCTCTATATTGCTCATAAAACTCCATATTTCTGGATTCGTGCAACTCGCGATCCAGTGCCTTCTTTTCAATCAGGAATTGCGCCCACTGAAAATCACTGTCTCCAACAATCAATGTATTGTCCAAATCAAATAATGCTAAATTCATGCATTCACCTGCAATAATTCCCGTAACAAAGGGATGGTAATCGGACGCTGATTCGTCAAGGAATAACGATCCAGCGCATCCAGCGTCATCATCAATGACGGCAAATCACGTCGGCCATGCCGTAACAAGTAATGACATATTTCCTGTGACAAATTAAACCCACAATCCGCAGCATGACTTTTCATCGCTTGCATTTTCTCCTCTTCTGTTAATTCATGAACCTGATACACCAGCCCCCACCCCAAACGCGTCACCAGATCCTGCCGCATATCCAGATGTGCTGGTGCCGCAGGGCCGCTGACCAGCAAGAAAGCATGGCCGTCTTCACGCAGCTGATTATAAAGATTAAATAATCTGATTTGAGCTTCTGCATCTAAACAATCGACATCGTCGATCGCGACACAATCGGTATCCACATCAATAGAAAACTCCGCCTGCAAGTCACCTGAAAAATAAAAAGCCTTTAAATTATCCTGTTGATACACATCCACTACAGCCTGCAACAAATGACTCTTGCCACATCCCAGACCACCCCACACATAGACAAAGCGTTCCCGCTCTTTCCCTGACAGGATGTTACGCAGCATCTGCACCAGCTCCGTGTTATGTCCCGGCAGAAAGTTCGTCAATGTCGGCAATGCGGGGGGGTTAATATCCAATATTAGCTGTTTCATTTATGAATGATAAAAATTACTCTCGAGATATTGCTGATGGATATGCCGCAACCACACCAATAAAACCGCACTGACCGGCAGAGCCAGCAGGATGCCAAAAAAACCAAATAACTGGCCAAAGGCAAGCAATGCAAATATCACCATAACAGGATGCAATCCGATACGATCCCCCACCAGCCATGGCGTAATTACCATCCCTTCCAGTAATTGACCGAATCCGAACACCGCCCACACTGGAATCACCTCATTCCAGTCTTGAAACTGCATCAATGCGGCAAATGTTGCCAGGGTCAATCCAACAATCATGCCAAGATAGGGCACGAACACCAGGATTCCTGCCAGCAACCCAATCGGCAAGGCAAACTCCAGTCCAACCAGCCATAATCCGGTGATATAACAGATGCTCATCAGCAATATGACAGCCAGCTGTCCACGCAGAAATTCTGCCAGAATCCGATCCGTTTCACGTGCCAGTATATTGATTTGCCGATGCCAGTAGCGCGGAATCATTTCATCCATATGCTTGATCAATTTGTCCCAGTCGCGTAACAAATAAAACAATACTACCGGCACCAGCAACAGATTTGTGAGGAACTCGACGATTGCCATGCCGCCACTGGTCAATGAAGGCAGTATCCTGGCAGCAACACCGCCCGCGCTTTGCCAATGCTGTTTCAACATATTGATATCAAGCTGCAGGCTGACTCCAAATCGGGTCTCTATCCACGGAATCACATGATTCCTGAGCATTTCCAGATAATCCGGTATTTTTTCAATCAAACGCCCTGCCTCTTTCTCGAATAATGGCACCATAATCAGAATCAATGCGGCGAATGTACTCAGCAGCAGCAACATAACCAGTACCGTACCGGTCGCCCGTGATATCCGGCTTTCAGCCAGGAAAGAAACCATTGGATTACAGATGTAGGCAATCACAGCCGCCAGAAGAAATGGCGTCAATATCGGACTCAGGAAATAAATCAATACTCCCGTAACACAAGCCAGGACAAGCCACCATAAATGATGCAGATCTTCAGAATATCCAGTATTCATGTGTCAAAAATACGACTAAAAATAGAACTCTAACCGTAACGAACTGAGAACTCAACTTACACTGTACTAAATTTCAAACTGAAGACCATGTCAGTTTCTAAACCAAGCCAGCATTTGTGAATTAATTGTGAATTAATTGTGAACTTTTTGTGAACAACTGAGTCTTATAAAAGTAACAATAAGAAACTTTATTTAACCAATTTTTTATATAGGAGAAATATCATGAAATCTGGTCAAACTTTTTTTGTTATCGCATTGAGCATTAGTTTCATTATTTTAGGTGTCTTATCGATTTTCGCATTCCCTGAAACTGTTGCTGACTGGATCGTCTCAGATATCATTCTCGGATCTGTCCTCTATCTGACTTATCTTGTCAGTGCACTGATACAAAGCACCAAAAGAAAATTACATTTTTCCTGAGATTCTTTGAGATTCCATTAAGAATCCAATAATTGTAGAATAAAAAACCTCCTGACAATCCAATATTTTTCTGATTTACTAAATGTTGGATTGTTAGCGAATCAATGGCAGCATGGGTACACACCACATGCCTGCAATACAGATAATTCAGTTCTCAAATACCCGTTTCAAATCAGGATTGGCATAGTAGTTGCTTTATTAAATATATAGCCAGCAATTTGGAGAAACCATGCCCATTCAATCAATCGCATCCACCATTCTTTCCTCTTTATCCGTTACGGCGCCACAGCGAAAAGCCGAGACTGTCCAACCGGCAAAAATTGCCGAATCAGCCGACATTTCAGGCTACAAATCGGCAACGAATGTACTGGCAAAATATGATTTAAAAAATATCTCCTGGAATGAAATCCAGAAAATGGGACAGGAGTTATATGATCAAGGTATTATTTCAGATAAGCAGTTACTTGATATCACCGCACCCTACTTTATTCAGCCGGAGGTAAACGGAATCAGACCTGCAATCACCGCAGACAGCAAGATTGATTATTTATCAAACATTGATGCGTTATATAATGATATTAAAAAGAACCAGGCTAACGATCCAGCTTCAATCGAGCGTATAGAAAAAGTGAAGCATTACTTCGATAATTTTGCAGCTGCCGCCGCACAAGCCAGATCGACCTGATCACAAGAAACGATAAAACCTCAGGAGCCTGTTTTGGCTTTGAGCGCATGGCTCGCCAGATTCTTGCCAAGCTCCCAGATAGAACCGGGTATCTGATGCGTATCAGCGATGGTTTTGGTAAATGCGCTAACAATATAATCGCGGTCTTTTTGCGTCAATATCAGTGGCGGTAATAGCTTGACCACATTCATACCGTGACCGGCAACCTGCGTCAGAATCCTGTGCTCCTTAAACAAGGGGATTGTAATCATCTGACAGAACAACCCCTTATTAGCAGCCTCAAGCATTGCCCATGCCGCCTTCAGCGTCAAACTATTCGGTGATTTAAACTCAATCGCAATCATGGAGCCTTTGCCACGCGCCTCTTTCAGGAATTCAAATTGACCGGTCAACGCATTCAATCTTTCGATCAGATCTTCACCAATTCTAGCACTGTTCTCCACCAGACTTTCTGCCCGGATCACTTCCAGACTGGCCAGCCCGGCCGCCATCGCCAAGTTATTCTTGGAAAATGTGGAACCATGCACGACTGCACGATCCATGCGGTTAAATACTCCTTCCATAATCTTTTGCGTCATAGCCACCGCACCCACCGGAACAAAACCACCAGACAGTGCCTTGGCCATGCAGATCATGTCAGGCTGCACCCCCCAATGTTCAATTGCCCAGAACTTACCGGTACGACCCAGACCTGTCTGAATCTCATCGGCGATAAATAAGGTGCCGTACCGCTTACACAACCGTTCGACTTCCGGCAGGTAATCATCATGCGGAATATTCACCCCTTTGCCTTGGATCGGCTCGACGATGAACGCAGCCACATCTTTATTGCTTAAAGCCTGCTCCAATGCAGCAAGATCATTAAAAGGCACAGAACCGCAATCCAGCAATAATGGCCCAAAACCATCGCGAAAAATCTGTTCGCCGTTAAGCGACAGCGCGCCCATGGTCAACCCGTGATAGGCATGATCACAGCAGATGATCCTGTTGCGCTTGGTTACGTAGCGGGAAAACTTGATCGCCGCTTCGACCGCTTCCGTACCGGAATTACAGAAAAAAACCCGCTCCAGATTATCCGGCGTGGTGGTCAGTATCTCTTTCGCCAGCAAACCGCTTAGAATGGACACATCCATCTGCACCAGATTGGGCAACTCCAGAGACAACACCTCTTTTAATGCATTGACAATAGTCGGGTGATTGCGGCCAAACGCATAGACACCAAAGCCACTCAACAAATCCAGATACTCGTTGTTCTGATCATCATACAAATATTGGCCGACAGCACGCTGATAATTCCGGTCATAGCCAATTGTTTTCAGAACCCTGACCATCTGAGCATTCAGATATTGCTCGTGTAATTCAAATTTATCAGTGCGATGTTGAGACAACAGGCTAGCTATACTGAAAGACATTCATGACCTCTGCATTTGAGAAAACACCACCAGCAAAGCTGGAGGCTAAAATCTATGGATTCCTGGAAAGAGAAAAACTGATGTCGACCGATGATGGCAATACCACAAGTAAATTTGTGATAATCATAACATTCATCCGCTTTTTATTGATATCAAAAATACGCAAAGTTTACTGCATATTTGCCATTGATCCTCCCCCGAGAAATAGTCTTCCAAGGGTGACATACAATTAACGTTACTATTGAGGGGAAGATGATGATGAAGAAGATAGCGAAGCAGGAATACACGGTCGAGTTCAAGGAACAAGCGGTCGAGCAAGTGAAGATGGGGAAGTCGATTGGTTTGGTAGCGAAGGAACTGGGACTGGTTGAGCAAACGCTGTGCAATTGGGTAAAGTTGGCAGCAACAGGCAAACTTACCATTGTGGGCACCAAGGTTGTTACACTGGAACAAATGGATCTATCCCGGTTACGTGCCAAGAACATAAGGTTGAAACGGGAGTGTGAAATCCTAAAAAAGCAACGGCGTACTTCGCGAGAGATGTTGTGTGAAGTACGCCTGGAGTTGGTTCAACAGCTTCAAGAACGAGCGGGTGCATGGACTGTGTTATGAAACACGCGCAGAGGTGGCTGCCATGAGCTTCGAGTACATCGAGGTACTCTACAACCGGAAACAGCAGCACTCAACGTTAGGCTATAAATCACCCATGCGGTTTTTAAATGACTGGCTAATCACTCAACAGAAAGAAAAGCTGATAGCATAAAAATGTTCATTCACTGGAAGACGAAAAACAGAGGGAAACTCAATTTGTAAAAACCTAAGGCTCTAGACTAGCAGAGATTAATAATATCTGATGAGTTGCCATAGTTCCCTAGCAAGTTCATCAGGTTGTTTTTTCCAACGCCATTCAGATTCTTTTAAATGCAGCTCAAAGTTAATTGATACG
>Ga0255338_1001069_pt1 | contig 59918 bp, 98 predicted proteins | sample MeOH1_35cm_T4_19_FD_203715 | JGI IMG/M metagenome (GOLD analysis project Ga0255338, IMG submission 203715) | Sandy soil microbial communities from University of British Columbia, Vancouver, Canada - MeOH1_35cm_T4_195 | ecosystem: Engineered > Artificial ecosystem > Sand microcosm > Unclassified ... | reverse complement strand
TGGGCCCACGCCGCGACCACGGGCAACGGGGCCAACGCCGCGACAACGGGCAACTGGGCCAACGCCGCGACAACGGGCAACGGGGCCAACGCCGCGACAACGGGCAACGGGGCCAACGCCGCGACAACGGGCAACTGGGCCAACGCCGCGACAACGGGCAACTGGGCCCACGCCGCGACAACGGGCGAGGGGGCCAACGCCGCGACAACGGGCGACAAATGCATTGCCGCCGCACTCGGCCGAGACTCGCGTGCGATGGCCGGCCCTGACGGCTGCCTCGTCGTTCGCAGCGATGCAACGGATCGCCCTCGCGTCGTTATCGGGTACGTCGGGGAGGGCGGGATCAAGGCTGGCGTTTGGTACGAGGCGAAGGGCGGAGCGCTCGTCGAGGCATCACCATGAGCGCGACGACCAAGCCGGTGCGCGTGCAACTCTTGCGCAAGAAGGGATGGAAGTTGCCGCCGAACACGGTGAGCGTGGCGCGGCCGTTCGCGTTCGGCAACCCGTGGCGGATCGGGATGCTCGGCGTGCCAGACGCCAAGGAAGCGGTGCGCCGCTTTCGACGCATGGTGTCCCGTCCACAAGGGCAGCTCCGCGCTGGAAAGCGCTTCATGTTCACGCGCGAGAGCATCCGCTTCTACCTGGGCGGCAAAAACCTCGCCTGCTGGTGCCCGCCCGACAAGCCCTGCCACGCCGACGTGCTGCTGGAAATCGCCAACAGAGGTGACGCATGAGCGCGAACGATCTTGGCCCGCTGCTGGAGCAAGTCTACGAAAGCATGGAGGGGTCAGAAATCCTGGAGCGATACATGGAGCGGCACGGCGTGAACTCCGCTGGAATCCTTACCGTGTACGACGATGAAACTGCCGACGCGGTAGCGCGAAGCGTGGCCGACCGGATCGCGGGCAAGGTAGTAGTAGAGATTGGCGGCGGGATTGGCTTGCTGGCCTTTCACTTGTCGCTGTACGCGAAGCGCGTTTACTGCATCGAGGCGGACCCCAATTGGGCGTCGGCCTTCGTCGCGGCGCTGCTAGATCGAAAGCCCGTCAATGTCTCCTACCTGTTCGGGGCTGCCCAAGAGTTCGCGGGCGTCATCAGGGGCGATGTAGCGCTGTTCTGCACCCACTCGGACGCGGCGGGCATGGCGAGGGTTGGAGCCATGTTTGCGCCCGAGGTAATCGACGTTTACCGAGAGGCCGCACAGATCACGGACCCGATCCTCGCGCCATTTCGCGCACTTCCAATCAGAGGTGACGCATGAGCGCGAACGAGAGCAAGGCGCCGAGGATGACGCTTGCGGCCAAAGAGGGGCGCGGGATCGAGGAGGGCTGCAAGCTCGAAACCGAGAACGCGGAGCTGCGTGCGAATGCGGAGCGGTATCGTGCGTGGCGGCAGCACATGATCGACTTCGATTGCTCGCGGAATGGTGAAGGCGCGAGCGATGAAGCCCTCTACGACAACATGGTGGACGGCATCATCGAGCGGGCCGCCAAGGCAGGCGATTTCATTGCCGCCGCGAGGAAGCCATGACCCCCCGGCGCCGCAAGCTCTGGCTGCTGCTCGCCTTCGCGCTCCTGATCCTGGCCGGTGTCCTGACCTCGCAAGGGTGCGCCGTGTTCCCCCCTGATCTCAAGTGGAAGCGCGTTCATGCGCCGTCCGCCGATCACAAGTGGATCGAGTTGGACCGCGATGAAATGGACTTCATCTGCAAGGGCGCACCGATGCGTGATCCGAACCGTGGCGGGTGCGCGTTCCCTGCCCCGCGAGGGATGTGCGTCGTCTATTCGTTCTACTCGGAGGACGAAGCCAAACGAGCGTTGAGCGTGGACGGACTCGACCTGTTCACTCACGAAGTCTGGAACGCGGACAAGTCCATCGGCCACTGCGCGGGCTTCGTACACGAAAGGGGGATGTGATGGCGAAATTCCATGTGGGGCAGCGGGTGCGGATTATTGGCTTCAACCCCATGAGCGATCCGATTGTCGGCGTGGAGACGGTCATTACCTCTGGACCGGATTTCGATTCTCTAGGGCGGATCGGATACCGCACGGCGGCCTCGGATGCGGAGGGAGATATCTCTGGCATTTTGGCTGACCAGCTCGCCCCCCTCACTGATCCAGGCGCAGAAAAGTTCCTCGAATCCATCAAGCGGTTGGGCCGCGAGCCGATCAACGATGCGCCCGCAATCCCCGTAAAGGTGACGCGATGATCCAGTACGAGGCAAGTCCCGAGAAGATCGCCGCGTTAATGGGCGACCACATTGACGACATCTTGCAAAAGGAAATCGCGTACCTCATGGCCGAGCGCATGAAGCCAATCATCCACGAAGCGGCAACGACGATAGCCCAAAATCTTCGCAGCCAAGTCTACGGAGTGCGCAATTACCTCGAAAATGAAATGGTATTCATTCTGAAAATCGACGGCGTGGAAACGGCGATCAACGATGCGCCGAAAGAGAGGGTGACGAAATGAGCAAGGCGTTGTCGCGCAATGCCTGTTGGCTCTCCAGGAGCGGCGAATATTCTACTCACGGCAGCAAGCGTGGTATTCCGCCGCTTGGCTTCCAAGAAGACGAATGGTTATCTCCAGAGCAGGAGCGGGCCGCGCTGGTCGCTTATGTAAAACGGCTTGATGTGGTCATAAGCTCAGGCGAGCTTACGCCAAGCCAAAGGGCGCTTGCTGGCCACTCTAAGAGGCGGGCTGAGGAGCGCATTCACCGGATTCGCCCTCAACTTCGCAAGGTGTTTGTTGGCCTTGAGAGTTTCATCATCGAGGTACTGCGAGAGCGCCTGACAAAGGCTCAATATCAGGACGCTACGGCAGAGGCAAGACGCCGCTTTGCGGCAGACCAAGCGGCCAGGGGGAAGCTTTGACCCGCACCGCCGCACTGTTGTCCAAGACTCCCCGCGTTACCCATGACCACGACTGGACCGGGGGATTCCTGTGGACGTTGTGCTTCACATTGACCCTCGGCTGGCTCGATTCCGCCGACAACGCGAACGAATGGCAGAAGCAAGCGGAAAAGGCCAAAGCCGAACTCGCCTACAGGGATTCCGTGGAGAGCCTTCCGAATCCGGCCATCGTGCTCGACGCGAGGACGGCAAAGGAATTCGGCTTGCGGATTGCAGACATTGCCGGCGGGCTTGATGGAGTGCGGGCGAGAAATCAGGGGGCCACGAAATGAAATCGAGCGAGATTCTGCGGAAGGCGGCGCAGCTGGTGGAGGGGTTTGAATCAACGCGCGATTGTTACTTGTTCCCGTCATATGGGTGTTATGCGATTTTTGCTGCCACTCCGGGACAAAGTCTCCCTTGGTATATGGCAGATGAGGACACCAAAGCGATCGCCAAGCCAATGCAATATTTCCGGCTCTGCAAGCCCAATCACCTCAATGGAAACACAATCAGCGGATGGTTCGGGGATGACTCGTCAAGCCGCATCATCGCCCTCTGCCTCGCCGCCGCAATCGCGGAATCCGAGGGGGACTGATGAGCGCCTTAACCGCCCAGGTCCAGCGCGAGCGCCAGGCCATGACGCAAGCGTGGAAGTCCGGCTTCGTGGCTGGATGCGTGGTCACGGCAGCGATCATCGCCGGCTGGAAACTCGTCGCGTGGCTGGTCTCCACCTACCTCTAGTGAACGACCTCTTCCCGATCGAGGCGATTTGCGCGGCGTCCCTGCGGATGCTCCACCGGCTTATCGACGCGCGGGCCGAGGAAGCGATGCACTTCCTGGCCCGCTCAGTGGGACAGCACCAGCGCAGGCACCGCGAGTCCTTCAACAGTCCGCAGCGCTCATAAGGAGACCGTAATGACGAATATTCAGCCGTGGACCGCTCCGATCGTGGAGGCGGAACGCAAATTCACCGAGATCGCCGCCGCAACAGGCGGGCTCGTGACCTACCAGCGCGAGGCGATGTTCGCGCTGCAATCCATTGGCGACAAGGAGGCGCTCCAGAAGTGCGCGCCGGCCTCGATCCGCAACGCCGTAATCAATGTGGCCAGCGTTGGGCTCTCGTTGAGCCCGGCCCTCAAGCTCGCCTATCTCGTTCCGCGCGACGGGAAGTGCTGCCTTGACATCAGCTATATCGGGCTCGTCAAGATCGCCACCGACTCGGGCAGCGTACACGCGGTTAAGGCCGTGATCGTCTGCCAGAACGACGCCTTCGAGTACGTGGACCCGTTCACCACGCCGCGACACAAGTTCGACCCCTTTGCGAGCAGCGCCGACCGGGGTGACGTAATCGGCGTGTATGTGATTGCGAAACTCGCCAACGGGATCACGCAAATCGAGACCCTGAGCCGCGAGGAGATCAACAAGATCCGCTCCGTCTCGAAGGCGAAATCCGGTCCCTGGGATTACTGGTTCGAGGAAATGGTGAAGAAGGCGGCGATCAAGCGCGCAAGCAAACTCTGGCCGCGCACCGATCGACTCTCCACCGCCGAGGAGATCATCAACCAGCACGAAGGCAACGACACGCAGCTCCAGCCGCTCACGATCGACGCGGACACCGGAGCCGTGGACGGGGCGAGGGATGCCTACGACGCCGCTCAGGAGCGGGCCGAGCGCCTTGTGGCCGCAGCCAAGGCCGCCACGACCCCGGAAGAACTCAAGGCCGCGTGGAGCACCGGACTCAAGGAGGCGAAGGCGGCCAATGACATGCCCGCCTACAACGCGCTCAAGGCCGCCGTGGAGGAGCGCGGGAAAGCCTTCAAGAAGGAGCTCGCCGGAGAGGCGATGCCTGGATGAGTCGCTACATCCTTTCGACGGCAGCGCAGGGCACGGATCAGTGGTATCTCGACCGCCTCGGTCGGGCTACCAGCTCCCGGGCCGAGGACATCGTGGCCGACGAAAAGACGGCCGCGTGGCGGGATTACCTGTGCCAGCTTGCCGTCGAGCGGATCACCGGGAAGATCGGCGAGGACGACTACGTTTCGCGGGAAATGAAGCACGGCATCGAGCAGGAGCCTTTCGCGCGCATGGCTTTCGAGGAGGCAACCGGGGCGCTGGTGGAAACGGCTGGATTCGCCTATCTGCCGACGATCATGGCTGGCTGTAGCGTGGACGGGTTCATCGAGGACGATGGGATTTTCGAGGCGAAGTGCCCCAAGAGCGCCACGCACATCGCCTACATCCTCGCGGGTGTGATGCCGACGAAGTACGTCCCCCAGGTGACGCACAACCTCTGGATCACGGGCCGGAAGTACGCGGAATTCGTGTCGTTCGACCCCCGCATGCCGGGGCCGTTGCAACTGTTTCGGGTTCGCGTCGAGCGCGACGAGGCGGCAATCGCCGCCTATGAAAAGCGCGTGATGCGGTTTCTTTTCGAGGTCAAGGATTTGGAGCAGACGCTCCGAGAAAGGTGTGCAGCATGAACGCTCAAGTGCAGGAACTTCACCCCGCGTCGACGAAGATCGCGGAATACTCGAAAACGGCCGCGGCGCTCGCGGACCTTGCGGCCCGCTACAGCGGCGTCGTGTACGAAGTGGGGACCAAGGACGGCATGACGGCCGCCAAGGACGCCAGGAAGGAACTGCGCTCCCTGCGGACGGCCCTCGAGGACAAGCGCAAGGAACTCAAGGCCCCGGCGCTGGAACGCTCCCGCCTGATCGACGCCGAAGCGAAGGACATCACCGAGAAGATCGTCGCCCTCGAGCAGCCCATCGCGGCCCAGATCGAGGCCGAGGAAACGAGGCTCGAGCGCGAGAAGCAAGCCCGCATCGACGCCGAGGCGAAGCGGGTTGATACCCACCGCAAGCGCATCGAGGCCATTCGCGGAATTCCCGCCCAACTGACCGGGCGCAGCGCGGAAGTGATCTCCAAGGCCCTCGAAACCCTCAAGGAAAACCGGTTGGGGGCCGAGTTCGAGGAATTCGAGCGCGAGGCCCAGGCCGAGCAAACGATCGCCATTGCCACCATCACGGGGATGCTGGCCGGCGCACAGGCCCAGGAAGCGGAAGCCGCCAAGATCGCAGCGGAGCGGGCCGAGCTGGCGCGGTTGCAGAAGGAGCGGGCCGAACGGGACGCCAAGGAAGAAGCCGAGCGAAAGGCTCGCATCGAGGCCGAGGAAAAGGCCACGAAGGAGACCCGCGCCCGCGAGGAAGCCGAGGCCCGCGCCGAACGCGAGCGCCTGGACCGCGAGGCCGCCGCGGAGCGGGAGAAGCTGCGCCTTGCCGCCGAGGAGCATTACGAAGCGGTTCGCGCCGCCCACGCCGCCAGCGCCGGCCCCGATCCCTCCATTGGCGGCGGGCCGGCCGACCCCACCTACGCGCCCCGCGATGAGTCGGCCCCGGCCACCCGCGAGCGCATCTACTTCGAGGCGCTGACGGCGCTCAAGGACATCGTGATGCCAGGCTCCGAGGAGGCCGACATCATCGAGAAGGCTTTCGCCGCAGCGGAAGCCGTCAAGTAACCCACCACCAAGGAGATCAAATGCACCTCAGCCCCCTCCACGACCGCATCGTCGTCAAGCGCATCAAGCCCGAGGAAGTCACCGAGGGCGGAATCCTGCTTCCCGACCCGGAGAAGCCCGACCAGGGCGAAGTGATCGCCGTCGGCCCCGGAAAGTTGTCCGAGAGCGGCAATCTGGAGCCCATGTCGGTTTCGGTCGGCGATCGCGTCCTGCTCGGCAAATACTCCGGCGCCACCGTCAAGATCGACGGCGAGGAGCTGCTGGTGATGCGCGAAGCGGAAGTGTTCGCGGTGATCTGCTGACCCCCCCCCACCAACCACCAAGGAGACCCACCATGAACCAGCAGACCCCCGGCATCGCCCTCTTCCCCGTCGCCAGCGACCAGCTCGCCGCAGCGGGCTACGACGAGCCCTCCCACACCCTCGCCATCCAGTTCCACGGAAACGAGCGCACCTACCGCTACCACAACGTCCCCCTGGGCATCTGGGACGGCTTCCAGAAGGCCGAGAACGTCGGCAAGTATTTCGCGGGCTCGATCAAGGGCAAGTTCGGCTTCTCGCGCATCGAGGTCGACGGCGAGGTCTCCAAGGTCGAGCCGGCGCCCGCCCAACAGGAAGCGGCCTAGACATGGCCTCGCTCAACAAAGTGCTGTGCATCGGCAACCTGGGGCAAGACCCCACGACGCGCTACATGCCCGACGGCGCCGCCGTCACGAACTTCTCCGTCGGCTGCAACTGGAAGTCGAAGGACACCGAAGGTTGTGAGTGGGTGAGGTGCTCGGCTTTTGGCAAGCTCGCGGAAATCTGCGGCGAGTACCTCAAGAAAGGCAGCCAGGTCTACGTCGATGGCCGCTTGCAGACGCGCAAGTGGAAGGACAAGGACGGGAAGGACAACTACACCACCGAGGTCGTTCTCGAGCGGATGCAGATGCTCGGCGGCAAGCCCCGCGACGAAGAGAAGCCGGCCGAGCGGAAGCCGGAGGGGGTGAAGGAAACCGGCTCGTCGAGCTTCGGCGACTTCGAGGACGATTTGCCGTTCTAGGGAGAGTGAAATGAGAGGTCGCGCGTTCATCGACAGGCTGCGCCGGATGGCGGAAACCGCTCGGCTCTCTGGAGAGGTTGCGATTTCGGAGGAGTACGCACTCGAAGCCGACGCGGTGGAGGAAGCGGACGGTTCGTTCCGTTCGCTGATCGAGAGCGAGTGCATATTAGATGGAGGCTGGTGGGAAACGCGCACCGATGACGACGAGCCCACCATTGCCCGCGCCCTGTCCTACCTCGACCGCCGGGGCCTGATCGAGCGCAAGCCCGGGGAGCCCCATCTGATTCGATTCGTGGAGGAAACATGAAATACAAAAAGCCGCAGGGCGTGCGCGACTGGATGAACTGGCACGGCGAAGAATCGGCGCACGCAGTGGCCCATTTCCTCGACTCCCTCCCCTCCGAGTTTGAAATCCTCGGGCCGGGAGAGCGGGCCGTCGTGTGGCCGCCGCAGTGCAACAAGGCCGCGCTTAACCATGCCGCCAAGCGATTGCGCGCGGAGGGGTGGGACTGGTCAGCGCAGACCATCGATGCCCTCGCCACCATCGCCCCCGAAGCGCCGAAGAAGCGGATGGTGAACCTGTGGAGCAAGAGCCTCATGAATCATGTCGATGACATCGTTCTTGCTAACGACAATGAAATTGCTTCAATGGAATGTCGGCGCCGAGGCTGGCGCCAAGTCGGCCAGTGCGAGATCGAGGGCTGACCATGAACAACCTGGGCATCACGAAAGCGGAGGGAAGGGCGGCGCTGCGGGAGCTTGAAACGAACCGCCTCGAATACCTCGCTACTTACGGGATTGAAAAACTTGGCGGATGTACGCTGATAGACGACCAAGGACACGCGCTAACCGTCCTCGCCCTCGTCGCATCAATCGCCGGCGTCGTGGACGCGAAAGGAGAACCGAAATGAGCACCCCCGACATCACGAAGGAAGAAGCGCTGCGGGCGCTCCGCGCAGTTGTCTGCGACTACGTTCCGGTAGCCGACGTGGAGAACTTTCACCCGTGGCTAAAGGCGATCGTCGCCCCAATCATCGAAGAAGAATCCGTGGCTATAGCGGAGCGCATCGCCATGGACGCGAAAGGGAATCCGAAATGAACGCGAAGGAACACAAGCGGCTGGTCAACGCAATCGAGACCTACCTGCCGCTCGAATACCGGGCGCCGATCCTCTCCGCGCTCGAACTCTCGCGCACCGGCCTAGCCGCAGAAGTGGTGAGGCTGCGGGAGGATGCTGACACCATAGATTTCTATGAGCGGGAGTTCTATCCGCTCTCTAATTTCTCTGCGTTTCGGCTTATGTGGCGCGGCATCGACTTCGACACGGCAGAAGCCGCCTATCACTGGGAAAAGTTTTACCAGCCGGATATTCGTAGTGCAATCCAACATGCGTCATCCGCCCACGAGGCGTTCAAGATCGCTGAATCCCACAGGAGCGAGCGGCGCCCGGATTGGGACGATGTCAAGGTCGTCATCATGAGGGGCATCCTGCGAGCCAAAGCCACGCAACACGAGTACGTGCGCCGCAAGCTGCTGGAAACCGGAACGCGGCATCTGGTCGAGAAGTCATGGCGCGATTCCTTTTGGGGCTGGGGGCCAAACAAGGATGGCCAGAACATGCTCGGAAAACTCTGGATGGAAATCAGGGCGGAGTTCGCCGCCATCGCCGCGAGGGCCGGGAAATGAAAACGACGCTCTGCTGGAAATGTTCAGGCGCCTATGCATACGAGAGACGCGCTTGTCCGTCATGCGGCGCGACTAACGCGAACGTTGACCACGACTCAGCCGCAGAAGAGGCGTCAACAATGACAGCGTCTAGGGAGGGGTTCTTCGAGCCAAAGTATTGCCCGCGCGGCCGGACGGACTGCAAGTCTCTCGCGCAGATCATCGCAGTGAATCACGCATCGTACATGTGCTGCGGCGAGCGGCAGGAGCCCCCAGAGGCAAGAGCGCTTCCGCAGGACGCCTACCGCTTCTGCCTCAAGAGCGAAGAGGGGGTAGACGTGATGATAAACCAAGACGAGCGTGACCTGGCGCACATCGCCGCCGTGTATGCGTGGGCTACGGCAGCGACGATCCCGCCGCACGGCGAGCCGCGCGTTCCGGTTATTTCATCATCCACGGAGACCAAGCCATGACCCCGCGCACGTTGACCGAGCTTCCTGCCGACGTGGCGGGGATCGTGAAGCGGCTGCGCTCGAAGCTATGGGCCGACAACTGGGCCCAGGATGAACGTGAAGCCGCGTCTCTCATCGAATCGCTCGCCAGGCAGGTGGCCGAGGTGCAATCGGCCAAACTGGACGTGATCCTCGACCGCGAAAAGGTTTGCAAGGATCGCGACGAGGCCCGCCAGCAGCTCGCCGCGAAGGACGAGGGGATCAGAAATCTTCGGCTTCATTTGTCGGACAAAAATCAATTTATCGAGGCGATTGGAGCCGGTCGCGCGAAGCTTGAGGCGGAGCGCGATGAACTGCGAGCGCGCGCAGAAAAGAGCGGCGCCACCATAGTCAATCTTGGCATTGTGCTGGACGCCTACCGCGCCGCATACCCGAAGGAGCCGACATGAGAGAGCTTTTGCTCCTGAGACTCCGCAGCGCAATTGCGGACAAGGAATGGGCTATTGCTTGCGCGAACATGGAGATAGCCAATCGCTGGGAGTGGTCGTGCGATTGGAGCGAGGGAATGCGAAGAGCGCAGGCAGAGATAGACGACCTGACGCGACAACTGAAGGAGCCGACATGAAATTGCCAAACGGAATGATCGTCTTGCCGCGTATCCACTCCACCTACGCCGACGGCGAGTTCATGGGCGTCGTGGGCAGGAACACCCTGCAGCCAGACCACGACTACCTTCTCATCGACCTGGGATACGCACCGAGGTGCATGCACCACGCCGACGTGCTGTCCTGGGCGCGGAGCATCGGCGGAGATCTTCCCGACCGGCGCGAGGGCAGGCTCCTGTGGGCCAACCGGCGCGACGGGCAGTTCGCCGATGGCGCGCACTGGCTCTCCGAGCAGTACGCGGGCGATGGCGACTACGCGTGGTGCCAGTACTTCGACACTGGCAACCAGAACATCAACCGCAAGTACGACGCGCTGCTTGCCCTCGCTGTCCGCAGGGTGCCGTTAGGAGGGCCGACATGAACACGCCGGAAGGGCTGAACCGCGAGCCCGAATGCGAATTGTGCGGCTCCCCGTATGCCCTGCGTGACGGATGTGAGCCAACGCCGTATTGCGATGCGTGTGCCCATGTGGCGGTCGAGAGATTGACGCGCGAACTCGCAGCCGTGAAAGCGGAGCGGGATGCCTTACTCCCTCCCGCCCCGCATTCGGTTGTCATCACGCAGCTACGCGAACGCGCCGAGAAAGCCGAATCCGCCCTCGCCCAGGCCGAGCGCAGGGGGATGGAGCGGGCGCGATGGATTCCGGTCGCTGAGCGTCTGCCGGAAGATCACAAGCCGATGCAGCATTACTTGGTTTGCGATATCAACAATCCGCTTCTGCCTGTTCGCATGTGCAGCACGCACCCGGATTGGTGGAATCACAAGGATGGGCGCGGGCACGACTTCGACGGACCAACCGTAACGCATTGGATGATGCCGCCCGAACCGCCGAACGAGAGCGCAATCCTCGCAGTAGCGGGGGCAAGGTGAGCGAGACGACCAAGCCGGTGCGCGTCCAACGCTCGCGCAAGAAGGGCTGGAAGATGCCGCCGAACACGGTGAGCGTGGCGAGGCCAAGCATATTCGGCAATCCGTGGAAGGTCGGGCCGATAAGCGCGAAGCAGGCGGTAACCCTGTTTCGTACATGGCTAGTTGATGAGCATGCGCTGGACGCATACCTGGGCGAGAAGGCCGGGCCGATGAGCGTCCGTCGTCGCAAGTTGCTCGCGGCGCTTCAAAAGCTCGGCGGCAAGAACCTCGCTTGCTTCTGCCCGCTTGACCATCCGTGCCACGCAGACGTACTGCTGGAAATCGCCAACAGAGGTGACGCATGAGCATCCGCATTCGCACCGTTGACGGTATCCGCGTGGCTCTCTGTGCCGTCGAGAGCGATCCCATGCCCGGTGACGTGTACCTAGACGACGGCGATCACTACGCGCTGGCCGCGAAGTTTCGGCGCGACTGGTACGGGGAGACCAATGATTTCCCCTACCCCGCCGAGTGGGCCGCGATGGACACGCAGAAGGTGCGCGATGCTGCCGAGGTTCACGCCGCGCTGCAATCAACAAGCCCGAAGGAGTGACATGGACGCGCGGAAGCTGACCCCGTTTTGCATCTACGACAACCCTGTAACAAGGCGCAGGGAAGGATGGTCTGGCGGGGAAGTCGTGTGGTTTATCACGGAGGCCCTCATTGAAACGAAGGCCAAGTATTCAGGGGCGAGTTTCCAGCGATTCCGCGAGGGCAGACTACATGGCGACCGCGCCGCGATAAAGGAGTGACATGGACGCATTCGAGAAAGTAGAAGCAATGCAGCAAATCGCAGAAGGCGCGGCCAACTTTCTTCGCGGAATGAGTATGGACCAGCGCATCCCGTCCGACGCAAGGGAAGCCGCTATCAACAAGGCAGACGCAATCGACGCAGCCATTCTCGCGGAGGCCGACAAGTGAGAGAGGCGCAATCGAAGGAAGCCGAACAGGTGAAGACGTGAAAACTATCGACGAGCATTTCATTGATTGGGAGAGCTGCGTCATGGGCTTCGGCTACGGGACCGGCGAGACCCATACGCTTCCGGCGCTCAAGGGATTTATGGCCGCGATCCCCGGCGATGGGGCTTACGACTACAGGGCACTAGAAGCAGCCTTCGGCCCAACTGTCGCGTGGCTGTTCATCAACATCCTGTGCAAGTGCGATGTGATCGAATATGGAACATCCCCGAGATTCGGATTCCTGACGCCAGAAGGCCAAGCTCTCAAGGCTTATCTCGCGGCGAAGTCCAGCGACGAACTTGCGGAAGTGTTTGCGAGCGGATACGACGGCTACTGCCATCCCGATTACTGCAACTGCATTGATGAGGTATGCCACAACCCGTTCTGGAAGGAACATCCGCAACGCGAAGTGCAGGTGAAGCCGTGACCGCCACGCCATCGAGTGAGGGGGAGCGATGAACGACAACGTGAAATGGACCGCCGACAGGCCGACGAAGCCCGGCCTCTACTGGGTGTGGCAGCCGGAGGATGAATGGCCGTGCAACGGAAAGGTGTACGCAGTGGAGGTTACGCCGAAATCCGGCGGCCTTGAGGCGTGGGTTCCGTTCATGGACTACGCCGATCCGGTGTCGTCGGAAGATTGGGACGGCTCGATGTGGGCCGGCCCCATCACGAAGCCGGAACCGCCGAAGCTATGAACATGACCGTCTATTGGGCTATTGACGATATCGCGGAACAGGCTCGGGTAGGACTAACCGCAGCCTGGAAGATCGTTTCCCAACCGGGTTTCCCCAAGCGTAGATACTATTACGAGGGGGCGCATCCTAGATGGGTGGCGGAAGAAGTGGCTGAATGGTTACGTCAACGTGAAGCCGCCTAATCCAGCTTCTTCGCAATCTCCGCAGCCGACTTGTTGTAGTAAAGCATGAGGGAGGAAATCTGACGATGGCCGACGACACGCGCAAGCTCCAGAATGTCCAACTTACGCGACAGCCTAGTGATGGCTTCGGACCTCGCATCGTGGAACCTGACGGTAGCGCAGGAGGGGCAATCCTTGACGGCAGCATCCCGAGCGCGGCGGAACAGAACATCGAGCGTCGGCCCTGTGACTGTGAAACAGCGGTCAAGAACTCCGAGAACGGCATCTTTATCCGCTATGCGGATTGTTGCCTTTTGCGAGGCAAGCATATCGGACAGGATGTTGTGTGCCGCCGTCGATAGGGGAACCTGCCGTGAATCCCCATTCTTCGTTTTCGGTAGCGTAACCGTCCGATTCTGGAGGTCTACATGGTCCCAGGTAAGCCCGAGGATTTCACCAGCCCGCATGGCGGTTTCGAGGGAGAGAAGAAATGCCAACGCGACGATCCCGCCTACTGGACCATTCAGATTTTTGACAATGACGGCAATCTCCTCTGGCGTTACTCCTCTACGCCGTGGCGCGGGTTCCGATGGTCTCCTGACACCCCGGGCAGGATTTACATTGATCCACTTCCACTCCCTGACCGCGATACTGAATAGCGCCCCCCATAGATTCATTTCGCGGGCCACAGACGAAGGCGAAACATCTGACAGCCTGTGATCCCTCCACTTCGCCATATCGTCGCTTGTGAGCCTCGATAGAGGCTTGGCGCATAGCTTAGGACTGTCACGCTTGAACTTCTCCAGCCTGATCTTCTCCCACCTAGCCCCCTTACGTTTATCAACGACTCGCCGGATAAACTCGTCTATGGCGTCTGCTACCGTGTGCTTGGTTGGGAGTCCGCGTGAGCCTGCTAGTATCTCGGCCTCGCGGGTAGTCGCCCATGCGGTCGCTTGGGCCTTCGTGGGGAAGGTCGCGGATTCATTGATCCCGAGCGGGCGACGGACAATCTTAGCCCGCCACTTGCCGCGCCTAAATTCAAAAGTCGCCATGACGGGGGTACGGGCGGGGATACGCAGGGCGACAAACTATGAACTAAATCGGCCCATTCCGCTATGGGCTTGTAAAGCTATAGGGTGCGGACGAGTCCTCTTCTGGGCACCACTACATAGAGTGAGAATCGTTCGTTTGGGGTACGGATGGGGTACACAGAACGATCGTTCTGGAGGACAAATGGAATCGCTTGCAGACCTTCTAGCAGGGAACTTCGTGGGGATAGGCGCAGACTTGAGTATATCGTCAGGCTATGACAACACTCACCCCGAGGCATCCGTCACCCCAGACGAACCCATAGTGGCGTCCCTGTACGGGGAAAAGGATGATGTGTGGAGTGTAGAGGATCGCAGAGCCTTGGCTGATGCGATGATAGAGCGATGGGAGAGATACAGGGCCGCTATTCGGTAGCCGCCTCGATCTCCTTCTGGAGCAACGCGAGGCTGCGCCAGGCGACCTTTGCTGAGTGCCGGATGCCGTCCTCATCCACCGTGCCGCGCTCCATGAAGTGCCGGATCAGCGCGTCGGATTCGTCTCCCGACTTAGACCGGTCCCAATGTAGGGGCTTGCCGGGGTTGTGCTGCTCGTTCCCGACGCGGCTGCACTCGGCTACCGCCGCCAGGGCGTCCGGAAAGTAATCGAGGAGACCGGTGGCTAACGGCACGGCTTTCCGTTTGGCAGCGTCAGTTGGCAGGCTCAAGACTTCCTCCGCTGGTGGAGTTTCATGGCTGGATGTACTCCAGGGGGATCTTGAGGCTTTGCGCGAACTCGATCTCGGCGGCGACCCCGCGGCTTTGCTCCCAGCCGTCCAAGGCCAGGATGATGAGTTTGGAGCAATGCCGAAGGACGGCGAAGTCCTGTTTGAGCCAGAAGTCGTGCCCCTCGATGATGCCGTCGTCGAAGTGCTGTTCGATGGGGTGGCTGTGAGCGATCGGCGAGAAGACACACTCGCCTTCCCGCATCAACCGGCCGGCCGCAGCACAGGCGAGCCGGAATCTCTCCGCCTTGACCTCGGGGTCGGGGTGGGAATAGGGGGAAGCTAGGTAGACAAGGCTCATGCCGCCCCCAGGAACTCGAACGCCTTGCTCGAGGCCCCGAGCTTCATCGGGGGGGCCAGGTAGATCGGCCAGCGGCTTGTGACCCCGGTATGGGGGTGAACGAAGAACAGCAGTTGGGAGGGTCTGGCCGGGGTGGCTCGGAAGTCTCGGGCGTACTCACTCATGCCGGGAAGACTTCCGTTCGCAAAGCCCCATTCGAGCTCCATGGCTGAGTGGAAGTGCCCGGTGAGGATGTAGTCCAGGTGGGTCCCGAGCTTCCCGTAATACTCATAGACGCGCTTCATGCCGCGGGCGATCGTGGCTGCGGCTCCGATGAAGCCCTGCCCTCCCCGAGACCCGATCCGGTCGCCGTGGGTCATGCAGAATTGCCAGCCGTAGATTTTGAACAGCGCATCTCCAGAAGCGGGAGTGTGGAAGGTAACTTCCGGGTCAGCTTTGAACTCGCGCTCGAGCATCCACGCGCTCAGGGTGTCGTAGTTGGCCTCGGTGTAGCCCTTGGACTGAGGCTTGATGGTCTGCCGGCCGTGGTTTCCCGGGACGGTAATGACGACCACGGAATACCCCGCTTCACGAATCGCCCGGATGCCGGAGGCTTCATGCTCCACCAGGTCAACGACCTGCCCAACACTCCCGGCTGCGTTGGTCTCCCGCAGCTCTTGGTGGATGTCGCCGCTTACCATGTCTCCGCCACGGAGGAACACGAAGACCTTGGACTTCGGACCCCCGGTGTGGTTGGTGCAAATGTCGATCGTCTTCTGGATCAGGAGCTTGTACCTGTCCCTGGCTACTTTGAGGTTGAACTCGTTGATCCCGTCCAGTTGTTCCTTGCGAATGACCTCCCCCCATTGCAGGTCAGAGGTGAAGAGGACGGGGATCGAGGGGACTTGGCTCTTGCCCTTCGGGGTTGGGATGTCCACGGAGTCAAGTGGTTGACTCGATAGATCGAAGATGGCGCTCCTGAAATCGTCGGAGTCATTGGCCGCTTTCGCCATCGAGTTAATTTCAGCCTGGAGCTTCTTGATCGTCGTCGCGTAGCGAATTCGCTCCTTCACGTCGATGGGCTGGAACTCGGACTTCCACGTCTCGGGGTTGTGGATGTCCCACCCCAAACGCCTCGCGTGGGAGTAGAGGTAGGTGGAAAGAGTCGCGGGGGGAATCTTCATGGCCCCGGCAATGGACAGTACCGAGGCTCGGCCCTTCTCCCCTTTCTTGGGCTGTCCGATGTGGAAGGTATTGAGCCCGTGCTTCCATGCCCTTTCAAGCACCTTCCGGACTTGATCGGCGGTTATCTCTTGGCGGGGCATCAGGATCTCCTCCGGCGCTTGGCTTCGTGCAGCATCACGGTCACAACGGGAGGGCCGCAGTCATCCCGGACCTCGAAGACCCGGGCGACGCATTCCTCGGCGGTCAGGTGGTATTCGTCCCGGTGCATGAACCACGACCTTGCTACGTCTCCGCCGCTACCGATGGTGGCCCACGACTCACTGACCTTTGAGGGGGTGAAGTCTTCGTCGTACAGCACGATCGCCCCATCGGGACGCAGCAGGGCGCCCTCGAATTCCTCCCCCTCATTCACCTCCCGCCCCTCCGGCTCTTCGCCGGCGGTCATGGCCTTCTCGAAGCTGTAGGTGAGCCTTCCGGACCCAGCGGTTACGAAGAGCGACCCGTTGGGGCAGCGGAAGATTTTCCCGACGGTGTGATTCCTTCCCCACACCAATCTCGAGTCAGTGATGATCCTGTCAGGTAGAACGAGTGCGACTGTCATGGATGCCCTTAGTGGAGGGTTTCCCAATGGAAGCGCCAGCCAAGGCGCCGGAGATTCGCTACGGCTTGCTCGATCTCGCTTCTCGGGATCGCACAGAGCCGATCCCACAACTCACGGTCCTCCGCCGAACAGGCCAGGAGAACGTCTTCCTCAAGACTTCCCCTCTCCGGGGCTCTCCCAACGCTGTCGTCAAAGATCAGGTCCATGGGGGGCCTCTGAAAAGAGAAGCGCCCCTTTCGGGGCGCGGGAGATTCCTCGGGTAGACGAAGACAGGCGGGGGAGTAGAATGCCGCGAATGGACCAGGGAATCTGGGCAATCCTATTCGGGCTGGCGGCGTTCTGGATGCTGCGTAAGGCCCATTACGGCTGGCTGCGGGCCGCAGGGGGTCTACTGATTATCGTGACCCTGGTGCTTATTGCGTTGCAGCTTTCCGCTCTCGCGTTCGGCGCGCAATAACCGCCGCGAGCCGGTTCTTCCGCTCATTCAACTCGTCGATACGCGCCCGCTTCTCGTCGGAAGAAGCGGTCGACCGCTCGATCACGCGAATCTTGCGGTTGATGTCGGTCATGGTCCGCTCGGCGCTGGAATACAAGGATCGGAGCGATACCTCGTCGCGCTTGTCCTCAAGGATCTGCTGCACCTTGGCAGCGTCACGGGTGTCGCGGGCTTGCTTCAAGTCGCCCATGACCTCGTGAACCTTCTTCGCCTGCTTGTAGAAGTCCTCGACGTAGCGGCTCTGGCTCGATGGCAGGTCTTTCACGAAGTCCCCGACCACGAACACGTCACCGATCTTGCGGGCCGGTTTCGGCACCTCGAGGAACGGCTCCGCCATCACATCAACCGTCATGGCGGCGTGGGTTCCGAGCCACCCGAAGTAGGCTTGGATCAGGTGATCGATTTGCACGGGGGAGAGCTGCGTCACGTTCCCCGCTTTGCCCAGGGTCTTCGCAACAAGAGTCGTGCGACGAGAGACTCGCTCGGGTTTGGATTGGTTCTCCATGCCGCGGGTTTCGATCTGCCGGCCGGTGAAGCTGTCCGTGTTGGCGTACAGGTCCACCATCGGCTTCGCAAGCTGCGGGATGGGGTTGAGGGAGAGCGTGTTCCCGACGAAGTACCACAGCCTCTCTGCGAACCGCTTGCCGTTCATCTCGTCGGAAATCAGTAGCTCAAGGCCGCGCTCCGCGAGTGTCGCCAGCCCGCCCAACTCAAAGCCCTTCGGGATGCGGAATGCGACATCGCCAATCTTGAACCAGAAGTACGTGTCGCGGTCCCAGTCGGCTCTTTTCTTCCACTCGTCATCGTCCCTGTAGGCGAGCATGAGCGCGATGGAGGCGAGCGTTAGGGCGCCAGTGACGTAGCCGATCCGCTTCGGATCTTCGCGCACTGCGCGGCCCGTTTTATAGAGGCCCTGCAATCGGGCGTTTAGGAACGGAACGACTTGCGCGAGGAAGCGGATGCCCTTGTTGGCGCCCATGAGCGTGAAGTCCATCGAGTCGCGGCCGGCAAACATGGCTTCCAGATTCGTCGCGCCAGCAGCCTTGCGCTGCTCGATCAGCGACATCCGGTTGACGTTCTCGAAGCGGTCCCCGTTCTCCTGGTACACGTCCCACCACTTGCTCAGGGCGTCCCGTACCTTCGTGGGGGTGTCGAGGATGGTGCGATCTTCGACGCCATCGAGGATCAGGCGCTTCGCGTGTTCGGCATGCTTGCCATCGTCGATGTTTCCGAAGCGGATGATCCCGCCCCCGAACATGGCCTGCGCGTAGGTGGCGCTTTCGGGGTTGGTGTGCTTGTAGCCCTCCCACACGTTCTTGACGAGGTTGTAGGACATCTGATTCTGCGCGACAGCCGTGGAGGAGTCCCGAATCAGGTTGCGGATGCGGAACGGCGGAGCGGCTGTAACCCCGGTCGTCAAGACGCGCTTGGCCTGGCGCAGCAGCTTCATCCCCGCCCAGTTGATCGAGGGGGTCTCGAGCGCGGAGATAGCCTCCAGGACGAACGGGTCGCCCACGGTGTACCAATGCCGCTCGCCATCGTCCATGACGTAGGTGGCTCCAGCGGTCGGCTTCCCGGCCTTCTCCAGTTGCTTCGCCGTGGCCTCGTCAGCCTCTACCGCGATTCCCGCATCAACAGCGGCGTTGAGCGCGGTCTTGGCCGCCTGGTTCGCCAGAGACGCGGAAAGGACGTGCTGCCAGTTGCGGATGGTGTTGTCGAGCAAGTCCCCGAGGGGCTCGGTGCCGCCCTTGAGCTTCTTCAAGACTTCGTTCCGCACAAGCCCTTTCACACGGGACGGACCCTGAATCGTCATGTCCTCGTCGACGCGGAAGAACGGGATGTAGAAGTCGTGCTCCCACAGAACGCGAGACTCGTGGTTGATCTCGCCGGTTTTTTCGGCAATGTCCATGAACGCGCGGTTGTACGCCCGGAGCGCTTCCGCAGCCTTCGCGTAGGCTTGCGGCCTAGAGCCGGCGCCCTTCCACTTGTCGTTCGGTCCCTGCTCGCGGATCAGGTTCTTCATGGCCTTGATCTCGTCGGCCGAGAACAGGTGTTCCCTGCCCTCAAGCATCAGCCTTTCGGAGCGGTTCCCGGCCACCCACATGAAGAAGCGGTCATGCTCCCCGTTCAACTCGCTCATGTGGCCGAGGAAGCCCTTCATGTCCAGGTCCCCGACAATGGAGCCATCATCGGCGAGTCTCGGCTTCCCGAAGCGCAGCGCGGCCTCGAGCGAGGTGTCTGCCGACTTCACCATCCGCGCCAGGATGTACCCGTTGGGCGTGAGCTTCTTGAGCGCGATGTACGGGTCAAAGACCTCCTGGATGGCGCGGTCGGCCCAGTTCTTTTGCAGCTCGGCGAATTTTTCCTTGAACGACTTGTTCGGCGCGTAGGTGTCGATCTTCGACGCGGCCGACTTGAGTTCTGCGGAGCCGTTTTCTACCCACTTGGGCCGACCACGGGACAGGCGCGGCCCGTCCTCTGCATCCTTCTCTTTCGTGGCGCCGAGGTTGAGCCGTTTCGCATCCTCCCCGGTGAACACGGTCGGGCCTTTCTTGCCAACCTCCGCAGCCGCCCCCGCGAGGACTTCGACCATCGTGTCCGTCCACTCGACCTTGAACCCTCGATTGGCGAGCCACTTCTTGATGAACGCGACGAACTTGTCCCACCCGACGAGTTTCTGCGCCTGGCCCCTCTTGGCGAGGTCGGCGATGACTTCCTCGGTCGCCTCCTCGATGGACAAATCGTGCTTGGAGCGAAGCACGTTCGCCTTCGTCTTGACGTTGGAATTCGTGTTGTAGATGTCGCGCAGGGTTGGATCAAGCTCCACCCCGAAGAGCCTCCGAAGTCCTCGGTGCGCGCTCTCATGCAGCGCCACAAACGCAGCTAGGTCGCGGTTTTCGACCCGGCTGGCGATGACGTAGATTTTCCCCGTCGAGGGATCGAACACCCCGCGCACGTCGCCCTTGGCACCCTTGCTCTCGATCTGCCGGAGGAGATTCTTGGGAAGGTCGTCGGGGGACTCTACTGCTTCACCCTCGACTCCGAGGGAATCAAGGACGGCTTGCGCCTCCTTGACGGCGATGCCGGATTCCATAGCGAGAGTGCGGCGGAACTCGCGCGGAGCCTCTCGGCTGTAGAGCGCCTTTTCGCCTAGCGCGGCGGCAAGTACCCGAGCCTGACTAGGGTCAACCTGAAGGCGCCCTCCAAGACCTTGAGCCAGAACACCATCCCCGCCTTCGGCGTCGGGTAGGCGTTGCTTGCCGCTCGGTGCGCCCAGTATGTCGGATGCTGTTGGATGAAATCCGCGTTGGATCGAAAGCGTAGCAACCACGCGGAGTCCCGTAGTGCGGCCAACGCCTCTTTCCAGCGCGGAGGCAGGTAGGCCCAGAACCCCCATGTCCGCAGTTCGCCGCAGATTTGAGCGTTCGCCTGTAACCGTGTTTTCAATCTCGCCAGCATCGTTGACCTTCAACTCATTGAGAGCCGGCACGCGACGGCGGGCCAGTTCACTTGAGGCTATCAGAAGCCCCTCAAGATTTCTACGGAAAATGTCACTTTTCTCCGCCTTTGTGGCCCCCTTCTCGGGGTCTACCCACAAGGCATCCCGAAGCCGTTCGAGCGTCTTTTTGACGCCGGCCGGGAACGTGGCCGAGTAGCCGTCCACCCCGCCTTTCTGGATGCTGTTCCAGTCAGCCTCGTCCAACAGTCCGACGTACTGCTCATGATGCGGGCGAATCTGCCCCGCCTTCTCCCCGTACTTGAGCATGGCGGAGATCATCGCTTCGGTCCTACGCAGGCGGTTTACCGGCAGCAGGTCGGTGTCCGGGTTGAGCTTCAGCCCGTTGTTTGCCGTCCAAGCCATCGCCATCTGGTAGGCGAGCGCCCCATCCATTCTCTTGGGCCAGGAGCCGGTTTCGTTGATGCGAATGAACACCGCGTTCGGATCGCCAGCAGGATCGGGATGAACTTCCAAGAAGGGCCGAAACCTGCCATCCCCGTCCTTGGCGTCAATGTTGATGATCTCGACCATTTCGGGGTCAAACGAGCCGGGGACCCTCTGACTGCGTTGGGTCTTCTCAACTCGCCATTTGCTTGAGTCGGCCTGGTAGTCCTTGGCGATCTGCTCGATGTCGGAGGAATCGCTCTTCCCGTACTGGAATGCGGTGTCTCCGCTGGCGTAGTCCTGCCAGAACTCGCCTAGCGATACGGGCTCGGCGCGCGAGAATAGCGGCCCCTGCCCCCTCGCTTCTGCCTCGTCCACCATGCGGGAGGAACCCGTGAGCACGAAGCCGTCCGCGCTTGGCGCGTTGTCGCGCTTGGCCTTCTCGTCTGCGGACTTCTTGGCGAGAGCCTCGTCGGCGCGGATCTCGGATTCGGATTGGACGGTGAGTGCGGCTTGTCCTGGCTGAATTTCTGCGCGAGGCTGTTTCGCTATGACGGGAGGCTTGCCATCGCTCCGCTTGAAGAGCCGCGAGAATAGCTCTTGCGCATCGTCTCCGGCCCATCGAGAGGCGCGCGCACGCATCCCTGAAAGCACGTCATCCATGCTCCACCCTTGCTCCATGGCGTAGCGAAGGGCGGCCTTGAACGTTACCCCCTTCGGGCTTGCCATGAAGCCCGGCTTGTCAACATCCTTGGAAAGAACCGCAATGGATTCACCGAGGGCCTTGGGAGAGGTTTCGTCGAAGGCCCCGGCCGCTCCACGGAATTGCTCTGCGAACGCCTCCGGCTGCATGCGCTCATTCATGTAATCTTGCGCATCGTTGGTGATGTTCTTTTCTAGCCACGCATCTTTTCTGCGTCGGCCGGTAATAGCGTCATACTCCGCGAGTTTTTTGGGGCCGAGAAACTTCTTGATGGCTGCTCTCTCTACAGCATCATTTGCCGTCTTGATGGATTGGTATTCGGCTTCAATCTCTTCTCCGCTCATCTCTGAGAGTCGAGCGCCAAGCGCATCCTCTTGTGCGCGTTGTTCTGCCATCCTGGTAGCAAAATCATTTTGCTCACGATCCGACTTCGAGAGCACCCACCCGTCCGAGGTTTCGCGTGGGACATAGCCCTTGAGCGCGTTGCTCTTGGAGTAAGCCTGCGCCTGCTTCTCCGTCTTGAACGTGCGGACTTCATCCTTGCGGACGATGACCTTCCCGTCTGCGTTCTTGATCGCCTTGGGGGCGGTGAAGTCCTTGAACGCTACGGGTCCCTGCGCTTGTGCGGTCCCCTCTTCTTCTGCTCCCGGTACAGCGGCTTCGGGACCTTGAGGAACTCCATCGGCGTCAGTGGGACCGGCGGCTGTGTCGGCGGTTCGTTCAGGAACTTCCACGGCTCTTTCATTGGTGGCCTCCGCGTTGTTGCCGGCGTCAACGATCTGCCCAAGATAATCGCCACTAAGCGCATTAGGGCCCGTTCGATTGGGCTGGGCTGGCGCAACTGTTGCGTTCCCTGCAACGATTGCAGCCTTTTCGACTACAGGTGCGGACGTAACAAGCGCCTTGAGCCTAGCCTTTGCTTCCGCGCGACGAGGGTCTGTAAGCGCAAGCGCGCCCATCTCGTTGAGAATGGATTCAGCCTGCTTCCCGCGCTCTGCCGTTTCTGGAACCCAGATGGCAGAGCGATCTTCCGCCCGGTTTACGGACGGCTCAAATAGGGTGCCGTCTTTCTTGACGAAGAACGACGCAACGGTCCCGGCAGGCAGGCGCTTTTCGAGTTGCACGCCCCCGCCCATAGCTGCCACTTGGCCGACCCTGAATTTCTCCCCTTGTTGCGGGCCTACACGAAACCCGTTTGGCAGTTGGTCTCCGGGCGATGTCCCTACAGGTGCGGCCTCGGATACCGGCGCAGGTGCAGCGACGGCAGCAGGAATCGGCGCTTCCACAGCGGCGGGCACAGGCGCCACATCAACGGGCGCCGGTTCTTGGTCGGGCGCCACAGCGGGCGCAGCCAGCCCAACATCTTGTGGTACTTGATCTGCACGGGGCTCCTCCTGGTTGACGGTCGCAGCCCGGCGCTCCAGCTCGGCAGCCGCGGCTTCCCGGTTCCCTCCCCGGGCCAGTCTCGAGATGGCTTCAAGCTGCTTCTCGGTCATGTCGGCCATGCGGCCGTAGTCCACGCCCCCGACGATGACAGGCTCCCCGGTGATCGGAGCCCCAACGGGCTCGCTGTACGCCGTGGTGGGCGCGGAGAGTTCGGGCATGCCCACGTTGGGCGCGATCGTACCCACTTCGGGCGCTTGTTCGGAAGTGGACACTTCGGGGGTGGGTTGTCCAACGGCCGGCACGGGCGCGTTGATCGCGGCTTCTGCCGCGTTGATGGCCGAGTCGAGGTCGGGGGATTGCATGACCTCGGCGGCGACTTGCTCGATGGGCTTGGGGGCAGGGGCCTGCGAGGCACGGAAGGACGCGCCCGCACCGCCGCCCAGGACGCCGCCGCCAATGGCGCCCATCGCGCCGGAAAATGCGGTGTCTCGCAGATTTTCGGGGGTCAGGGGATTGTCGAAGGCCGCGGCTTGCTCGATGGGGTTCTGGACGAGCTCCTCGGAGCCTTCAACAATCGCACCGCGGGCGCCGCCCTTGGCGATCGATCCGGTCAAGGTGGCGGCAGCGAACTTCTTGGCCAGTTGGGCTCGGCCCTCTTTCGTCATGGCCGACAGGGCCCATTCTTGCGGGCCGAACTTGTTCTCGATCAGGCCCACCGCGCCGGCGCCCAGCGCGGCAACAGCCTTCGCCTTGGCATCGGCTTCGTTGGCCGGATCGTTGAGGATCTGTTTGTCCCGAATCCCGCTGTAGGACGGCAGCGCGGCAATGGCCGGGGGGCCAAGCCACGCGATGCCCTGTCCCACGGCCGCAACGGCGGGGGCCAGGGGGCCCGTAAAGGGCGCCGCCGCAGTGATGCCCATGCCCAAGGCCCGGGCCCCGACCATGCCGGCCATCGGGGGCGCGGCGTTGCCTACGGCCTCCGTGATGGCCGTGCCGGGCTTCTCGGCGATGTCGGAGAGGCTATGGACCGCCGTCGGGTTGGCGTCGACGATCTCCTGGCCATACCGGGTAACGGGGTTGTCGGCAGACACGCCGGGGATGTAGTCCGATGCCGCCCGGCCTACCCCCTTGATGGTGGAGCCGATGGTTTGCTTCGCGGACGCAAGAAGCCCGCCTTCCGGCTCGTCATCCCAACCCCGAGTTTCTACCTCGTCGTCCCACCCGCGGACTTCGTAGTCGTCGGCCATTACGGCTTCCTGTAGGTCTTGCCATCCTTCGGATTGACGTAGAGCGCCCCGGAGGGAAGCGCGTCATACTCGGCCTTGGACTTCGGTTTGGAGGCTTCCTTCGGGGCGGCTTTCGTTTCGACTTTCGCCTCGGTCTTTTCTCCACCGACCTTGACCCCACCCCGCGAGGCGGTGTCCTTGCCACGCAGGGCGTCCACCATCTCCTCGGCCCGCTTCATCCGGTCGCTGGCCTTGCCGGTGTCCATGTCAGTGTCCTTGAGCGCGGCGAACATGGACATGACGGCTTCCGCCCGGGGCTTCGCGTTGGTGCCATAGGCAAAGGACGTGGCCTTCTCGATGTCCCCGCCGAAGGCCAGCTCTGCCAGAGCCTTGACCTCGCGGATCTTGGCGGGCTCCTTGCCCTCTCCGGACTCGCCCTTGTTGAGCCTGGCGATCATCGCGTCGAGGCGCTTGCGCTCGTTTTCGGACTTCGCCTCGTCCCGCAGACCTTGGAGACGCAGGCGCTCGGCCTCGTTGGAAGCCCTGCGCTCGTCCACCGCAGCCTTGCGTTGTTGCTCGTCCTCGGCGCGAACGTCCTTGGCTTCCCCTCGCGCGGAGTCGATGATGCCCTTGTCTCCGGTCAAGAGCGACTTGGAAGCGTAGTACTCCGCCTGCGCCCTGCGGGATGGCTCCGAGACCGCAGTGATGTCGCCGATCTTGTTGCCCTGCTCATCGACTTCCTCGCCGGGGATTTCCTCGGGCGGGAGCTTGTTCTGCTTGTAGAAGTCAGCGGAGCGCTGGCGAGTCTCGGCTTCGTTGCTGCGCTTCAGATCGTCGAGAAACTTGAGGCGCTTCTGCGCCATCTCTCCCTTGCGCCGCTCCAGGTCCATCGCGTCCTGCTTCTTGCGGTCGAGGTCCATGTCATGCACCAAGGACCCCGCCCCTCCAGAGACGGCCCCAAGCACCCCTTGCAGAAGCACGTTGCCATAGCCAGCCATGTCAGGCTCCCCTCGCTTGTTGGATCAGGCCCATGGGTCTTTTCGGAGCGGCTTTCTGGAAGAACCCCGCCCCTTGCTTCATGGCGACTTGAGCGACCTGCACCTTCTGTTCCTCGCCGATGACTTTTGCAGCTACCGCGAGCTCAACCAAGTCACCCACGGTTTCCTTGAACGCGGCAGACAGGACTTCCTTGGGAACGGAGGCTCCCTTCTCTTTGGCCCCCGACACCACGGAGCGAATGAGCATGGCTGCGGTGTGCCCGATGCCGGCTACAGGATCGTCGGCACTGCGGATCTTCCCGAGAACGGCTTGGATGCCTTGGTCGTTGAAGATCGACTCGCGCACCTGGAGCATCACCCAGTCGTACATCTTGTTGGCTTGGCCCATCATCCACCCCCCCCTCTGCGCGATGCGATCAGCCCGCCCGGAAGGGGCTTGGCCGTGTAGGTGTTGCCTCTCGGAGCAACGGCGTGGCGACGAATGGTGTCCTGCCGGCGCTGCTCCTCAGTCTCTTTCCGGTCCTCGGAGGCGTTTCGCTGCGCGTTGGCCGAAATCAGCGCGCTCGCCCCCACTCCAGCGGCTTGAAGGCCCGCCCGGGTGAGGAGGCTTCTCGATGCGGGTGACAGGTTCGCCCACCACCCACCCCCGGAAATCTCGGGGGCCGCCGCGAGCGTCGGATTCGCCGCGGCGACAGCTTCAGGAACGGCCATGTCCGCTGCCACGACTTCCGGAACGGCGGTCGTGGACCCGGCGAGAATGCCCTCCGTCCCAGCGGCAAACTCGCCACCCAGCCCCGTGTAGGATGCTGGGGTTAGCCCCGCCCCAGCCCCCCCTCCGGTAGCAACCAGCTCCGCAGCAGCGGCGTCTGTAGCCCCTGCGGCGGCCGTTCCAGCGGCTCCGCCCGCGGCCCCACCTGCGGCCCCCTCCGCAGCGACCGTCCCCGCAGCCCCAGCCGTTCCAGCCAAAGCCACGGCACCCCCGAACAGGGCGAGGGCGGAAATCGCCCACCCCAGATCGGAGAGCCCGTCGTCACCCTCTGCTTGAGCCTGGGCGATAGTGTCGCCCTTGATGTTCCCAGCCTCCATGATCCAGCGGCGTTTCTCGATGGGAACCTCGGGGCCGTCCAGCCACAAGACTCTGGAGGGGTCTTGCGCGAAGTCCTCAAGCCCGTGCCTGCCGTACTGCGGGATGCCGTAGCCGGTCTGGTATCCGGAAAGTTGTTGGTCATTGACTTCCGCGCGGTCAAACTTCCCTTCACCAAACTTGGCCTTGAACGCAGCCACATCAGGGTCGTCGTCGTCGAGCTTGACGGGCAAATACCCGTTGCCGAGGTTCACCTTGTCCTGCTCGCTCAAGGCGTTCCACTGCTCCTCCGCCGCAACGGGGTCCCACTCGCTCTGCGTCTCGCTGCCCCCCGTTTTCGTTTCCCTATCCCGACGGAGATATTCGGCCTTCAGCTTGTCGAGGTAGCGTTGGTCGAGAGCCATGTCAGCCCCTCCGGGACGCGAGGATGCCGGCGGAGACTTTGGGTGCGTACAGGGCGGAGCGATCCGCGACTTGCGAGCGGCGCATCTTGTCCTCCCGCCTCTGATTCTCCAGTTCCTTGCGGTCGTCGGATTCGTTCTTGGCGGCCAAGCCTTTCATGGCCGCACCAGCGCCCATCTGGAGAGCGCTGAAGACGGCTTTCTTCGTCGAGTCGTCAAGGCTGCTGGCCCACGCCTTGAAGCTGTCCGGGCCCTTTTCAAATTGATCCTTGACTTCCTTGAGGTCTATGACGGGCTCTTGGGAAACCTCTTCAAGCAAGCCCGCGTTGTCGATCTCTTCGACCGGGGGAATCGCCTCGATTTCAGGAACGTCGACGAGTTCCGGCATATCCACTGCGGGGACTTCGTCCATCCACCCATTCAGGGTGCCAAAGTCGAGTTCATCCATTTAGGTCTTCTCCGGCTCTGGTTCCGGTTCGGATTCCGGCTTGGGCGGCTCGATGTTCAGAGGCAGATACGGGTTCCCCGCCCAGATCGCATCGTAGTTCGCGTGAGCATTGGCTCTGGCCTCGGGCTCCAGGTCCATCGCATCGATGGCTGCACTACCCCGGGAATATTCGGTGACGGCGTTCTGGCCCATCTTGTCGATTTCCAACTGCGTGTTGGTGTCGAACTCGCCCTTCCTGGCGGCACGGTTTGCAGCGCCCTCCCGCTCTGCGGAGGCGATTCTCGCGGCGTCCGAAGACGCTGAGATTTGCGCGGTTTGAAGCTGCGTTTGGTTGCGCATCTTCTCGAGATTCGCCTGCTGAGAGAAGGTCGCGGTATCCCGGCGAGCAAGGTTCTCGGCCTCGAACTGAGCGGCAGCAGCAGCGTTGACAGCATCGGCGTAGCGCTGCTTGGCCTGGTTGAAAGCCGTCGCGTTGAACTCGCTCGCGGCTTGTTCCGCTTCCGCCGCAAAGCGGGCGGCGAGGTTGGCTTGCTCCACGGCGAACAGCGCGGCCTTGTTCGACTCCCCGGTGTTGAACTGGGAAGCCTTGTTCTTCGCATCCACCAGAAACGCGGCGGCTGTGTTCTTCGCGTCGGCGGAGAAGCGCATGGCAGCGTTGTTCTCGCCGACGTTGAACTTGCTCACGTCCACGTCACCCGCGGCAAGGGCAATGGCCTGATCCAGCACGGCCGTCTCTCCGGCTTGGACGGCCATGGAGGAGTTGAGCAAGCCCCGCGCATTGGCAGTAGCGGCGGCTCCAGCTCGGGCCCGCGCCATGAGGGGAGAGTCTTCGCCGATGATGCGGTTCGTGGCTTGGCTCAGGTTCTCCCGCACTTGGTCCGCGGTATAGCCCTGGGCGTCATAGCCGGTAGCGGTGGCTTGCTGTGTGTCCGGAACGGCGGTGGGGTCGTAGGCGGCAGCGATCGCGGTGTCGGGCGTGATGCCCTTGACCTGATCGATCAAGCCCGCAGCAGGATTCCAGGCGGGGGTCCCGACGGGTCCCGACACGTCCGGTTGTGTGCCGGCCGGGGGCGTGCCGTCGGGTTGCGCGCCGGGCGCTCCCGTTGGTTGCGTCCCCGTTGGCGTTCCGCTGGGCTGCACCCCGTGGGCGGGGGCCGTGAACGGCGAGGTGAAGTCCGATCCCCCACCACTGGACCCCGGAGGACGGTAGCCGAACTGGTAGAGGGTCGCAGAGTCTTCGGCGGCGCTTCCTGTCTGCGGCATGATCCTTTGACCCCCGACCCACAGGAAACCATCCCTGACCCCGGAGAATCCATCACCGATCGCGGAATTGCGGACGGACTGGTCGAGATACTCCCACCCCTCGCCGGAGGTCGCTCGCTGTGTGGTTGGAGCAGCGAAGGCTTTGTAGGTTCCGGGGGCGGTGGGCGCCGGGCTCCCGGTCGCCGCTGCAGTGGTGACGCCAACGGGGCCTTGCGCCGCGCCCGTCGAGGATTGACGCGGCGGCATCTGGCTTGCCGGGAGCGCGACCCCGCCACTCGTCGCTGGTTGAACGGCGGCCCCACCAACAACGGGCGCGACTCCCCTGGCATTGGGCAATGGAGGCTCGAGCGGTTTCGGAGGAACCAAGGGGTCGAGTAGTGGGCCCTTCCGGGCGCCTGCAATGAGTCCTGCCATGGTCACGCCTCTTCAGGTTTGTTTTTCAGCGCATCGATTTCCGCCTCAAGCGCCTTGATGCGCTCATTCGCCAGCGCAAGGTCCGCAAGAGCAACGGCGAGTCCGTTCAACGCATGGTTGCGTTGGTCGGCTAGATTCCCGGCGATAAGGTCTGGGCGATCCATGGTTTTCCTAGATGGCGAGTAGAGTGACAACGGCCCTTGGTGTGGCCTACACGCGGCAGACACCCGAGACGCTCAACACGTAGCTGTCGGCACCGGGATAGGTGGCATCATATTTACGAATGATGAGATTCGACCCGTTGGCGTAAGCCGCTAACGCCGCCCCCGTTACTGCGGTTTCAACACCAGCGCATGCCGTGATCTCTGCCGCCGCAAAGGGCAGCGGCACACTTACATACGTGGCGGCGGTCCCGTTCGTCGTGATCGTTACCGTCGTATTGAAAAGGCACCGATTCCCGATCTTCGTATATTTCAACGCGCACGCGACGGTAGTGAACGTCCCACTACCAGCCGTTGCGCCCGGGGTAGTAGAGCCTTCCTCGTAGTCGTCCAGCGTGTTCGCGTCCGCTGATGGGACTTGGGTGGCGGGGAATTTGATCTGCCCACCGGTCGCGGTAATCAGCGCGGGGACCTCAAGCCCGGTTTCGTCTATGTGCGCTCTGGGAATTCCGGCAGTGGAAAGCGACAGCTTGTCCGTCGCATGGTCATAGACGATGGAGCCAGCAGCAGAGCCGCCAGCGGTCAGGGCATCCGCAAATGCGAGAACATTTAGTGCCGAGCCGTAGATCGTCGCGCCCGCACTTGCGGCGGACCCATCGCCGACGACAAGCCTCCCGGCTCCGTTGAGCGCGTCCATATCGGAGGCGGACGAGTTGCCGATGCCGACATACCCGGTAAAGACGGGGCTTGCCAGCGGCGCGTAGTTCGCAATGGTTGCGTAGGCGCCGGTGCCCAGCGTCCCGCCTGCGCCAATGGCGAGCGTCGCCCCATCCGTCGCGGTGAAGGTGATTGTGTTCGAGGCGGTGAGCGTCTTGCCGTCGGCGATGGTCAGGGTCGCGCTGGTCGCGGGTTGCGTGAACGTGATCTTGTTGATCGATGTTGCCGTAGCCACACCAAGAACCGGCGTAACGAGCGTCGGGGACGAGGCCCGGACGAAGCTCCCCGTACCCGTAACCGCTACCGCTTCAAGGGCCGTGGCCCCAGCGTTGATTGCAACGGCCTTGGACCCATTGGCCGTGAGCGTCGGCATCTTGTCGAAGGCCGCCTCAATCAACGCGATCTCGGCCCGGATCGTCGATGACGTGCCCGCAGCCCCGGTGCTCGGTACTCCTGTTTTGGTGAAGAAGTCGTTGGCCATGGCTACCTCAACTGCCTGCGGGGTTTGAAGTGCAAGATGACCCCCGTCAGGTGAGTCGGCGCGTAGTAGTCCTCATTGGAGAGGATCTTGATGCTGATGTTTTCGGCAGTTCCCGCAAGGGACATTTCTTGCGGCAGGAGATTGGTTCCGTCCCATGTAAACGCATCCCAGGTGAACGAGTCCCAATAGGCGGGTCTCAAAGCGGCATCGATCGCGGTGCTTGTGCCTTGCTCATAATTGGTCGAGCCGTACCCCAGGTCGTAGCTCGCGTTGAACGAGGCGTAGCCGTCTCCACCGATCTCGAACATCGCGCTCTTGAAGCCCTTGAGAAGCCTTGGACTTCCGGCGTGGTTGAAGACCATGTGAAGTTTTGCTTCTATCGCATCCCCATCGAAGCTCGTGCCCTTTTCCATCTGATAGACGAAGCCATCGGTGGAACCGAAGAACGCGGCTTCGGAGCCGTCGTTCATCTCCCCAGAGTAGGCGCACGTCACTTGATCCGTGAAAAGCTGCGGCATCATCCCCAGGACCTTCGTGTTCTTGAAGGTCACGTAGAGGGCGGACTTGTCCGAAAAGAAGAGCCGGTATTGCGACTTGTCCCGAGAGACACAAGAGGCGGTGACGGTCGTGCGGCGCGTGTTCAACCAGGTCTGGATGCGCTCACTGAAAGTCGCGTCGATGAAGTTGCCGTATTCCTGCGCGGTCCTCATGTCCACCAAGCCGCGGTCATCGAGCATGATCGTGTTGCCGATCCGCTGGATCGACCAGGCGATAGCACCCGCCTCTTGCTTGTACGAAACCAGCACCCAGCTTGCGACCCCGGTTCCGTAGAGCACGGCACTGGAGTTGCGCGTGAAGATCGAGAGCGTCGCCGAAGAGGTAGACCCTGGCTGCACCATGAACCCAGTCACGGTGTCGCCCATCGCAAGCTCCGAGGCTCCGGTGATGGCGCTCCAAACATAGGGGGAGCCTGGAGACGAGTGTTGAACAGAGCCCACGAAGGAGAAGAACAGTTGGTTGTGATGCACGACGACATGACTGGGCGCGTCCGTCGTCATGCCGGTATCGATGGGGACAAAGACCGTCCCGTCCCACTCGAATCCCTTGTTCTTGCCATCGCACCCGTAGACGCGGGTTGTGTTGGCGGCTCCGCCGAAGTTCGCGTTGACGAACTCGAATCGACCCCCAACGGTCCCCATCGTGATTGCGGACGAGTTTCCTCCGATGGTCGCCACGTTGAGGTTCGCGCCGACGTTGAGGTTCTCAGACTGGAACGTCCCGGTTTGAGAAGCGAAGATGAGCTTCCCTGCGGCTGTTCCGGCGGCCCAGGTTCCAGAGGTCAGGACGACTCGCGTAATGACCGCCGTGGCTGCGGAGGTCGCCCCGGTGATCGTGTCCCCCTCGGCGATGGTGTAAGTCCCTCCAGAGGTGAAAGAAACCTGCCGCCCGAGAGCCACAAGACTCCACCCGCCGGTCGTGGATTTGTACATGTCCACCGCCGTTGCCCCGGCGTTGTTGCGGAAGGCGTACACCACATCGTTGAACATCCACACACCGAGAATGGACCCCGACCCCGGAACCGTAGCGATCAGGGCGCGGTACACATCGGCGGCGAGGTTCTTGTACTGCGCGTGCAGCAAGGCCGTGGAAGCGCCGTCGATGACCTGGCCCCCGGTGCAGGTCCCCACCGTGACTCCACCGACCTTGATGTCGCCGGTCGTGAACGTCCCGGTGAAGAGCGTCATCACGGCCTGACCCGTAGGCAGGGCGATGACGGTGCCGTAGGAAGTTCCAGCAGCGTCGGTGAGCACATCCCCCAAGGACACGGAGCCCGTGATCGTGCAGGTCAAGACCCCGTAGGCCGCATCGGAGGGCTTCGCCTGGCCGCTGAATCTCTCGTAGCCCGTGATCCGGGTATAGCCCCCGTTGATGTCCTGCTCGTAGTTCTGCGCCCCCCGGCAATACCCCGGGGGAATCAGAAGCGGCGGCGTGACGACATCAAGACCCCCGTTGAACGAAATGAATTGCGTCTGCGTCGGGGTCGAGGGAAGCTGTCTCACGCGAGCGGGTTCCCGTAGTTCGACGGCGGAAGCTGGTTCTGGCGCAGGTCTCGCCACATCTGGGCCGCCTCGTCCTTCGAAGCCGCCCAAAGCCCCGGGTCCCCAACTTCGGCCGCGTACTTCCTCACGGCCTCATAGACGATCAGGTAGTGGAACTGCGACGGCATTTCCGGGGTATCCCCGTCCGCAGCGAGGATCTGGGCCGACTTCTGGTAGTCGCCTGTGACGGTGTAGATCGCATCGGGTTTGGCCCCGAGAACGACTTGGTTTGCGGGGTCGATGGTGACGACAGAGGGGTAGCCGTCGTTCTGCGTGCCGATGCGGTAGACGCGCCGGAAGTCGTCCCACTGCCAGTAGGTGAGCCAGTGCTGCGTCCCAACACCAGCAGAGGTCAGGTAAATCTTGAACTCGTGGGGCAGGAAGCTAGACAGCCGGGTAATGGCTGTGGAAGTCCCGGTGTCGGTCAGGTCCCCGTAGGCGTAGGTGTCATCACTGGCAACCGTGGCCGCGGTGAAGCTCGAGCGCAGCCACCGCCAGTTGGGGTGCTTGTTCTGGATCTCCGTATAGGCATTGGCGACCCAGTTGACCAGGCGCTCCAGTTCCCCGACTTGGCTAGTAACCGCCGTGGGGCCGGTGCCCGCAATCCGGCACTCGCGCCGCGCGTGAACGCACAGTTGCAGGAAGGTACTCATGCTTTCGGGTACTCCGAGAGGACTTCCTTGAGGGTGGCGATGTCGTCAGCGGAGAGCTGGTTGAGCTTCATGCGAAGCCCCGCCTCGCGCTTCCTGCGCTCGAGTTCCTCTGCGACGGCCTTGCGCTCTACCGCAGCGGCCTCATGGATGGCCGCCTGCTTGGCGTACTCCGCCTTGAGGGCCGGAACCGTCCATGAGGTGTAGTCCACGTCAGGCGGCTTCGGCGAGGATCGAGCGCAGCCACGAGAGACCCCTGGGGTTGCGGTCCTCGATCACGGCGAACGGGTAGCGCAGCCCCGTCGTCTTGGGCCAGCGCACGGAGTTGTTGCCGTCCATGTCCCGGAACTCCTCGTTACGGAACGTGTCGGTCTTCATCCGCGCGAGGACTTCGATGTACTTGCGCTTGACCGGCGTGTCGATGCCCCTGGGGATGACCTGAATCCGCCCGTCGTTCCACAGTTGCACGAACTGCGGCTCGTACTTGTCGGTAGGCGCGTGGACGTTGACCGTCACGATCTCGTCCATGAAGGCCAGCAGCGCCATCTTGTCTTTCTTGGCTTGGTCCATCGGGCCTTCGACGACCTGGATCTCCGGCCGGTCGAGAACAGCCTCCCCGGTTGGGCTCATGGTGACGGTGCCGGCCTGACCGATCGGTTGCTCGTTGGTATCGACGCGCGGACGCGACTTGATGGCCGGCTTGCTGGATGCTCTGGGCATGCGTTCCTCCAAAAAAGAAGAGGGGGCCGAAGCCCCCTCAGAAAACCCGACGTTGGTCAGGCAACGGTCCTACGGTGAAACTCTCAGGGCGTCCTTCACGGAGCCCGTGTAAACCTTCGTGCCGATGTGCCCCAGCGAAACCTCGGGGTCGAGCAACACCTTGTAGCCAAGGTCGATGATGTCGCGGAAGAACGCCATGTCCTCCCCGCGGCGGCTTCTACGACCGTCAGACTGCACGCTGCCCACGCGAAACACTTCCGCTAGCTCCCTGCCGGAAATCTCGTCGTAGATGCGCGGGGCTTTCTTCACCAGGGCTTCGATGACTTCCCGGCGTACAACGGTGAATCCGAGGCCGACCCCCCAGATGTCGAGGAGTCCCAGGCTGTCCGCAACGACGGGCTGCGTCTTGTCGTGATTGACGTAAAACGTCGGCTGGTCAATCTTCGCCGGGTAGGTGGCGCACACGACTTCACGAAGCTGAGTCAGCGCCAGCATCCGCATGAAGTCCTCCGGCTTCCACACGATGTCGGAGTCGATCAGGAAGAGGCGCGTGGCATCGCTTTTGAGGAACTCCTCGATCACCTCGTCCCGCGCCCACTGGATCACGGCGTTGCCGTAGACCTCCCCGAAGTGGCAGGGAATTCCGATTTGCCAGCAGAGGCGAAACGTATTCAGGAGGCTCTTGACTACTCGCGGGTCGAAGTCTCGCGTCGAGGGAATCCCGATCATCACCGAGAGATTGTCGAGCTTGATGTTGAGGGCGCTCATGCCTTCCTCAACACACAGGCGATGTGGTGCTCTTCGACCTTCGCCAAGTACACCACCTCGAAGTTCTTCTTCCAGAACCACCGATAGTCGGTGCAGGTCGTCCCCATCGACAGGTTCCTCGCGTAGAACTCCTGCGAGAGAAACCCGAAGTAGTTGAACTGGAAAAAGCGGGTATGCCCCGGGTCTGCAAGAGCATCCTCGCCGATCGGCACAAGAATTCCGAAGATGCCGCCTGGCTTCAAGACCCGGTGGTACTCGCCGAACTCCTGGAAGTAGCCCTTCCAGTCTCCTTGCCGGCCGACGTGCTCGAGACAGTCGTAACTGGCCAGCTCGTCGAACGTGTTGTCGGGGAACGGGAGTCTCTTGCCGAACGGATGTCGCCAGGACCGCTGCCCGAGGAAGTCGAGCGACATCACCACATCGGCCCCGCAGTTGGGGTCCATGTCGAGCGTGGTGAGTTTCCCGAGCCACTTCTCCCCGCCGAATTGCAGCTTCTTGACGTGCGAGTTCCCACAGCCGAGCAAAAGGCTCCGTTTCATGGTGTCCCTGTCAGGAGGAAAGATTAGTGGCGGTGCGTACTCACCGGAGAGCCGCCGTCCGGTCTGACAGCGGGGCCGGGCCGAAGCCCCGCCCCGTCGAGTCCTGTTACGTCGCGGCGAAGCCGGTAGCGAGAGTGCCGGAGCCAAACGCGGTGATCTGCACCTGCCAGGTGTTCGCGGCCACGTCCCACGCCTCCACCTTGTCCGCTCCCAGGCCGCCCATCGTCGTCAGGTTGAAGGTGTACTTGTCGCTGGTGGCAGAGGTCAGGAAGCCCGCCGCGGTCTCGGCCGTGGTATCGGCGATGATGACGCCGCCCTTCATCACGTCCGTTCCGTTGGCCGCCACAACGATCGAGCCCTGCGTCTGGGCAATGCCGTTGATGAGGGTGAACTTCGCCCCCGACCCGCTGGCAGCGGGCAGCGTGAACGTATTGGCCACGGTCGAGTTGGTGTTGATGAGCACCACCCGCTCCGCGTGCTGTGTCACCGTCAGGGACAGGGCGGTGGCGGTCGTGGTGACGATCCGCGCCGAGATGTCGGTCGAGCGGTTGAGTTCGGCCGCGGTCGCGGTCACGCCCGACATGATGTTGAGTTCCGAGACGGTCGCCGTGATGCCATCGAGCGCGTTCAGTTCGGCCGCCGTGGCGGTGACTTCCGTTCCGCCGAGCTTGAACGTGTTCTTGACGTTGGTGATGCCCGTGAGGGTTGCGTTGTGGAAAGATTTCCAGAGGTTCATGGTGAGGCTCCTTATGAGGATTCTTGGGAGCCGGAGTCAGGCCAGCCCGCTTTCTGGCTATGCGACTTGAGGACGATCGGGGAGCTGCATCACGTTGATAATCGCGTGGCTATACCCCGTGGTATTCCAGTTCGAGGTTCCGAACGAGAACGTCGTCGCCTCGGAGTAGTGCTTGCTCACCATGTAGGCGAACGGGCACACGTCGTCGGGGACGAAGGGAAACTGCGGGAACTCATTGAGGAACGTGCCGGCGTCGTCCAACGTGCAGACGTTGCCCTGCATGACCTTGACCGTTCCGCTGGAGTTGTAGGCCCACACGAAGACGCACCCCTGGCCGCCTACCGCCTTTCCAACCAGGCCGATGAAGTTGGCTCCGGTGTTGTGGTCGGTGGTCGGGGTCGTTTGGTCGGCGTTGGTGCCCGACTTGGAGTAGAGCTTCCCGTTGATGGAGAAGGGCATGGCGACGGTCGAGTCGTGAACCGTCTCCGTGCCGGTTGCGGTGAGCGCGGAGCTCTTGAAAGCCCCCGTGAACCCGCGGAGTTGCCGTTGGGCATTGCCGGACATGGCTCGTTCTCCTTACGCGGTCTGCGGGCGATCGGGCAGCGTGGCGACGTTCACGAACTCGAGCGTGGTCACACCCGTCGCGGCCCAGTTGTCCGTCCCGAAGGTCCAGTTCGCGGCTGAGGGCGCCGTGCGGACGATCGTGTAGGCCAGCGGGCAGAAGTCGTCGGGAAGGACGGTCGGGAACGGAGGCGCATCACGGAACGCGCCGGCCGTGGTCGTCACGCCCACTTCGGTCGAGACGATGGGGCCCTGGCATGCCTTGATGGTGCCCGCGGCGTTGATGCCCATGACGTAGCAGCAGGCCGTGTCGTCGGTCTGCGCCACGAAGGCGGCGCTGGTCGCGTGGTCGGTGGTCGGGACGGCTTGGTTCGTCTGCGCCGTCAGGGCGGTGGCGAACTTGCCATTGATGACGCACTGGGTCGTGACCGTGGTGGAGTAGCTCTTGTTGCTGCCCTTGACGAGCGCGGCGCTGATCTGGTTGATCGTCAGCCCCGGAACCTTGCGTTGGTTGTTGCCGGACATGGTGTTGTCTCCTTGTTGTGCAGCCCCCCGAAGGGGGCCGCTCTAGTAGTTGATGGATTACGTCAGGGCCTTCACGCCGACTTCGCCGACGGCCATCCAGCCGTCGTTGAGGACCTTCGCGGCGGACCAGAAGCCGGCGCCGACGTAGCCGCGCTGGCCACGGGGGTCGCTCTTGTCCTTCTGGCCGGGCTTGAGGTCCGTGAGGTCGAAGGACTCGGACCCGCGAAGGGCGACTTCACCCCATGCGTCTTCGGCCACGACGATCATCGGGTACACGTCGATCGCGGTGTTCGCGGTGGTGTAGTAGAGGCCCGTGGAACCTTGGGCCGCCCCGGAGTCCGGGATGGACGACAGTTCCGGGCTCACGATGAAGCGGAAGCGGTCGACGCTGCCGATCTCCATTTCGTGAACCGGCTTGCGCTGGCCGTAGGCCGCCACTTCCTTGAAGCCAGGAAGGTCGCGGATGTCGGATTCCACGTCGGTGTGGCAGAAGACGAGGAACGCGGCCTCCACGGGCGCCGTGTTGTAGTTGGCGCTCGGGGCGAGGATGCGGGTGATGGTCGATGCGCGGTTCGCCAGGAGCGAACGCGAGATGCGGCGCAGGAAGTTGATGCTCACGGGCTCGTCCACCGTCAGGCGGGTCGTGCCGCCGGCGTAGAACACGTTGGAACACGCCTTGAGCGCTCCCCAGCGGACCATCTCGCGCACCAGCCCCATGCGCTCGCCGACCTGCTTCTTCATCTCGGACGGGATGTCGTCCTCGTACATTTCCGCCGTTTTGTCGGTGTACATGTAGAGGCACGAGTACTGCGTGAGGGTGACGCTGATGTCCTGCGGGACGAGCGTGTCGGCCGGCGGGGTCACGCCTTCCTGGGTGGCGTGGGCCGCGAGGGTGACGGTCCATTGGTTGATGGTCGTGGCCGACGTGGTGGCGCCGCCGTAGGGCAGGTAGCGCCGGAACGTCACGTTGTCGCCGCTGTTCTTGGGGATCTTCTTCTGCTGGCCCGTGATCCCGAGGACTTCCTTGGGGATGGCGTGGGCGAGGATCTCGCCTTTGACTTCGTTGATTCGCCCGGCGGGCGTTGCGTAGCTGAATTGGGACATGGTTGTGCTCCGTTATCCACCGCGAACGCGGGCAAAGCCGCGGTCCAGGGCGTCTGCATCGTCTAGGGTGTGCGGAGAAGCGGCGACGGCCCCTTGTGGGGTCGAGGCTCCCTTCAACCGCTGGTCTTGTGCTTCCTTCTCGGCTTTCTTCTTCGCGGCGGCTGCGGCGGCCACTTGGGCGGCCTTCTGCGCTGCGGAATAGGCGTCGAGTACCTGGATTGCGTCCTTGGCGTTGGGGCTGTGCTCGAGCGCCCGGATTTCCGGGGGCTGCTTTGCGATCCACGCCAGGTAGGCCGGGCTGTTGATGGTCTGCTCCCAGTCCTCGTACTTCAGATCCACGCGGGCGAATTGACGCGCGCGCATTTCCGCTTCCGAGAGACGGGTATCGAAGTCCTTCGCCAGTTCCGACTTGATGCCGGCTACGTCCACCGTGGCTTGGGCGGGTTTGAGGGTCGCAAGACGCTCATCCATCGCTTCTGCCCAGTCGGGGTAGTCCACCTTCAGTTGCGCCCACTTCTCCGACGACTTGGCTTGCGCGATCTGGTCCGATGTCGGCGCTTCCGCCCCGCTCTTCTCGACGGCCACTTTTGCTGCCAGGGCGGTCTTGAGTTGCGAGGTGATGCCTCCGATGTGACCTTCGATGTTTCGCAGCCTGTCGGGGAGCTTGTCGAACGACGCGAGCCGTGCGCTCACGGATTCCAGTTCGGCCTTGACCTTGGGCGGGACTCCCTCCCATTCGTCGGGCTTCACTTCCTCAACCGGCTCGGCTTTCACCTCCTCGGTCACGACGGGCTTCTCCACGGGAGTCTCGACGGGGGGCGGTACTCCGCGCGCCGTGTTGAATCCCCTGGCAAAGCCAGCACTGGAATCCGCTGCTACCTGCTCTTGTGTCGGTTCAACAACTTGTTCGTCGGCCACTGCGTTCCTCCAATGAAAAAGGCCCCGAAGGGCCTTTGTTGCGTGCGACGTGTGAGGGTCGCTACGTCCTGCTTGCTCCGAGGGCGAGAAGCGCCTTGATCTGCGCGATCTCGCCGCGGAGGAAATCGGTTTCTGCCTGGGACTTCACGGCATCATTGGCGATGCGCTTGTCCTCAAGACGGCCTTTGAAGTGCGTTTCGAGCTTCACCCACAGGGGGCTTGTGCGCTCGGAGGGCGTCAGTACCAGCGGGGCACTCATCGGGCGAACGCCTGCCCTTCAGGGGCTTTCCCGCGAGGCTCGATCTTCGGAGTGGCGACGTTGGTGCCGCCCATTTCCTTCTGCACGCGAAGCTCCATGACGGTCTTGGCGAGCTGCGCCTTCACGTCTTGCAGCTTGAGCCCGCGCTTCTCGGCGAACTCCATGGTCTTGACCTGGAGCTGCATGCTCAACATGGCCCGTTCGTGGTCGCGCTGCTTCTGCGCGTCCTCGGCCTTGGCCTGAATCTCGGCCATGTCGGACTTCTGATTCACCACGGCCTTGTCCATCTCGGTCTTGGAGCGGATCTTGGCGACTTCGAGCGAGGTATCCGGCGCCTGGGGCTGCTGCTGCGCCATGGCCTTCTTCTTCTCCTCGGAGAGCTGGAAGTTCTTCGGGTCCTTCTTCTCGACCCGCAGGTGCTCGGCCATGACCAGCTCGGGGTCCAAGCCAAACGCAGGATTGAGCGAGGCTTCCAGCAGTTGGTTGACCTCGTTCTTGTAGAGCTCTCGTTCTACAAGGGCGGTAGAACCTCTGGCGTCGATGACGAACTCGCCCTTCTCCTCGTCCTTGCCGTACTGGAGGAGCCAGGCGTAGTACCTGCGGACGTGGGGCTCGGTTACGCAGTCGTCGATCGTCCGGGCGATTCTGCGAAGCACTCCAGAAGCATTTCGGTCCACAAGCTGTTGCCCGCCGAGGGTTTCCGGAGCCGCTCCGGCTTGGCCTTGCAGCAGCAGGGGAAGTCCCGTCACATCCTCGGCCATCTTCAAGCCGAATTGGATGACCCCCATGAGGGAGGCTTGCCGGTCGGGAATCTCGTAGACTTGGAATGCCTTGGTGACATCGGCGCCCTCGGTCGCCTCGTACTGCTTCCAGGGCGTGATGTCGTTCGATCCATCGAGGGGAGACACGATCCCGCCCAGCTTCACGATGATGGGACCAGCAGCACGGCCGGCGTTGGTCATCAACGTCCGCGTCCCACCGATCACGATGCGCTGCGGAGTCCGGATCTGCCTCGCCACCCCGGCACCCCACGGCAGGTTCTTCAACCTCTGCCACGGCATGATGTCGTAGGGGAACTCCCCGGCATCCAGCGGATTCAGCCGCGCCTTGATGACCCGATCGTTGACCATGGCGATCATGGCGGGGATGGAAACGGTGTCGTCCTTGCACTTGCAACCAGCCGCTTCCAGGTCCTCCCTCCGGGCTTGCCCGTGGAAGTACCAAATCTCGTAGAGGTCCTTGTCATCTACCTCGTGCTTGCTCGTTTGTGTACGGGCGTCGGTGGCTTTCTTCGGGCCCTCGGCAAGACACAAGTCGATCTGCGGGGCGAGGTAGTCGTCGTCGAGCTTCAGCGCCTCGAGAGTCTTGGGCGTGATGAAGTCCCGCTCCCAGGTGAACGCGCCGTTGTGGATGGAGTCTCCACAAGCCGGATCGGGGAAGAAGTTCCAGTAGTCGATGCGCTTGGAGACTGGCTTCGTCTCCAGGCTCACGACCAAGGCGCCGTCCTTGAACATCATGGCCTTCTTCGCCATGGGGACGGGTCCCTTGAGGACCATGGACCCCACCTTGCAGCAGTCGTCCAAGCCCTTCCGGACTTCGGCGTGCCACTGCCCCTCGACCATCCAGTCCTCGATGCGCTTCTCGGCCTTCTCGGCTTTGCTCTTGGCCTCCTCGATCAGCTTGGCGGCTTGCTCGGCCTCGATGTCGGCAACTTGGCCCTGCACCTCTTGAGGGACCCCGCTCTCAACCATGCCATCTTGCACCGGCTGGGGCAGCTTCCCCTTCGCCATGTCCAGCAATTCGGGGACGGGGGTTGCCGACAGGCTCCACGGCCGGTCGTCGGTGGGGAGCATGATGTCCCCAACTTTCGCCGCCGCTGCGTCAACGTAGGGCCGCGTGATGTTGACGAAGATCGTGCTTTCGTTCGAGGAGACCTGCGGGTTTGCTTGACCGGGAGGCTTGGTGTGCCAGTTGTTGTGACTCTCGTGCCGGTTGAGGTCGTCGATGCCCTCGTAGAACTCCTCGTCCTCGATCCAGCAGCGCTCGATGCCGGAAGCTGCACGGCCGTCAATGGCGATCTTGCGCGTCTTGGTGAGGCTCACGCCGAGAGCATTGAGCCGACCGAATCGCTCCTCTTCACTCATCGGCTCCGGGGGCTTGTCCTTCATGTCGGGCCTCACGAGTCAAGCTCCACGGAACCAACGGAAGCGAGGTAGCGGATCACGGTCTCCCGCTGCGCCGCACTATGGGCGGCGGCGAAGATGATAACTTCGGCCACTTGGATATTTCCAAATTTCGTGTTATCGCCCCAACAGCCGAGCGTAAATCCGCCCATGTTTGCTGCGCCGATGGTGGAGCCGACAGTGGTTGATGTGAGGTTGATCTGTGAGACGGAAGCCGCCGCGTTGAACACAAACGCGCCGACGACATACGTGCCGATCGCGGCAGGTGGAGTACCGTGGCTGACCGTGCCTGCGAAAATTTGCGTATCGGGCGTTACGCCGTTTTGGTAAAACAGCCCGGTCCCTGATGTGTTCCCGTCGAAAATACCATCGTTGTTCGTCCAACTGACCTGCTTGAACAGGGGGTAGACGGTTTCCGGCTGATTGAGGGCGAACGCGGGCGTTTTGCCGTACTGGTTCACGCCATTGAACGCGACCGTCCCGTCCGCATTTAGCGTTGGCGCGTTGAACAGCGTCATGTCCCGCGCGTTGCCCGATGCATCCGGCCACGTCCCAACAACGGCCGCGCCCTTGCGGAACCAAGCTGCGGGAGCCAGCGACCGGACGTACTGCTCCCCTCGCAGAGCCCTTGGCGTGAGGAGCGCCCTGCGCGGGCCGGCGATGAGAGGCACCGCTCAGTCCTGGAGGATGTGGAGCCGGATAAAGAACGGGCTCGATGCGATGGGGATGTAGGCGTTCCTGGCAACGAGGACGCCGTAGAGCTTCGAGCGGTCGTTCGCGCACTTGAACGGGATGGAGGCCGTGACGAGCTGCACCGCGTTCCCGGTAGCACCAGAGGTCAGGTTCCCGCCGCTCCAGTCCGTCGAGGTGAACTTGACGATGCCCACGAGGGTTTGCAGTTCCGCGTCCGTGGGGGTGAAGGCGGCGTTGTCGTTGCCGAAGCTCGCGGGCTCCGCGTTGAACAGGAACAGATCAGCGGCAAGGCCCAGGGCCTGGTAGGCGCCGTCGATGATCGTGGCGGACTGGATGATCCCCGAGCCCCCCGACTGGTAGGCAGAAGCCTCGAACACGAGAGCCACGGCAGCAGTCGTGGAGGCGGCCATGACATCGCCCGCGGTGTAGGTCGTGGTGTCGTTCTCGCGGGTGAACGTGGCTTCGCTGATGTTCACCTTGCCACCAACGGTTTGCATGGGTCCAGACATGTCAATCTCCAGTAATGAGGGGGCTATCGAGCGCAGCGTCCCGACTCGCGCGCTCCGCTACAGCCTTTGAGCCGGTCGTACAGGTTCGAGGCGATGCGCTCGAGCAACACAGCTCGCCCGAGCAGCCACCGAAGGTCGTCTTCCTTGATGGTGCAGACGCCCTCCTTGCGCTCGGGCTTCCCGAGGGTCCGCTCGGCAAGCAGCTCTTGAGGCGAGAAGGCGAAGGCGGGGACGATCGCAATAGCGAGGGTGAGCGCCGCGGAGCCAGCGAAGGTCCAGCACATGAATCGTTTGCTCATGGCGCCCTCCAAATGGAAATGGCCCGCCACAGCGAGCCATTGAATTAGCGGGGCACGAGGCCCCTTCCGTTACTACCTGCGGTTTGTCGCGGGGTGCTCCGGTAAAACTGCCGCCTAATCCGTCTAGGCTTACCCTTTGCGCCTAATGCGGGACCGCTCCCGTTGCTGGACTTATCCGGCCAACAATCCGGTGAAATAGTGGCGGTTTGACCAAGGCGTGTGCCCTCGGGGAGCTGTGCGCTCCCTTTCAGGAGCGCCGGGTAATGAGCCCGTACACCGCCAACCAGCGTCCTCGGTATTCCTTGGTCGTGTTCTTTGGGGGCTTAAAGGGTGGGCGGCGGCGGGGCTGGATACCCGCATCGTCTGGAGCTACCAGACTTTCGACACATTCCGCCGCGTTGCGCGCAACTCCCGGCTTCAGGCCGGGCCAGCCAGTTTGCGGAACATGACGCGCCGACCGTAAACTATTTTTCTGTGACTCTGAATGGGCCGGCTGGCTAGGCCGGGTACTGCTGAACTAGTGGCCCTCACCCTTTCGGGGGCCGGGACAAACCGGCAGTTCGAGCGGGCCTCCCCATTGAACGGCAACACGGCTGGCGACTCGGGCCGTTAAGCCCGCAGCGGTCTAGAACCACCGAGGCATAATCGCCATGCGTGTAGCTGCTACATCCCCACGCCCGGAGCCGTGGGCCGCCAGGGGGTTACTGCACGGGCCTTCGTGCGCTTCGGGGCCACCAGTCCGGAGAACAACTCCGTGAGCGCCCAGATCAAGGCGTCGGCCCGGTTCGGGGACCCGTCGGCCAGATACCCGTGGGTCGAGAACGCCGCGAGCTCGTCCTCCAGCTCGGGGAAGTACCCGACGTGCCGGATCTTCCCCTTCTCGTACAGGGCCGAGAAAGGCTCCGCCCGGACAGCCTTGCCTCGGCTGGCCGTGACCATCTTGAAGTTTGTTCTGGGGCGGGCCACCTGGATCGTCTGGTTCACCATCGCCCCGCCGAAATTGCCCTCGCCCACCACCACATCCGCCTCAAGACGATCAAAGGCAGTGGTCGCCACGTTGCCCCACGTCCCGGGACCCGCCTTGACGGTGCAGTCCTCGAGCAAGTAGCCGTTGCCGTCCGTTCCCAGACCGGCGGCCACGATTCCTATTTCATCGTTGTCCGCGTTGTCCTCGTCATCAGCCCCGGAGGGGTCGACGGCGATCACGATGCGGACCATATCTGGGAGTTTCCCGTCCAGCACGCGCCACTTGTCGATGTCCTCCTGGGAGAACAAGGCATTGGGCGTGGCGTCCGCGAACTCCCCCAGCAGGAAGCGCCGTTGCATCCGGGCGCTCATGTTCTTGAGGGTCTTCTCGAGATACCCCGGCGGCAGGTTCGCCCGGTTGTCGCCCGGGTTGATCTGGAAGCAGAGGTAGTCTTCCGGGTTCGTCATCGGGCGCTTCGTCTCGGGGTCCCTCCCCTCCACGAATACCCGGTACGTCCAATGCGCCTTCGTCGGCGGGTTGCAGTCGTAGAACATCCGCGGCACGAGCGGGTCGGCTTTCAGCCCCGGCACGTCCACGTTCACCCGCTGCGCCAGGCGGGTAGCCGCCATCTGCGCCGAGGCCCACGGGATCTGCGAGCACTCATTCAGGAAGATCGAGGCGTATTCCTGCCCCAGAATCTTCTCCGTACGCTCCTTGTCGTCCAGCCCCCCGATCCAGATTTGGCTCTCACCGGGCAGCTTCGCGTACCAATCCGTCTTGTCGAACTCGTACTGCTCACCCGGGAAGCACAGTTCCATCACCTTCGGGAAGGTGTCGAGCACGATGCTGGCCTTCGCGTGGTTGAACCGGAACCGCAGGATGGCGTGCCGGGACTTCGGCGCCTTGAGCGCCCGCACGATTATCTGCCTGACGATGAGGAAGGTCTTGCCCGACCGAGACCCCCCGAACAGCATCACGTTGGGCGCGTCCCCGGACAGGTACTCCCGCGCCTCGATCTGCTTGTCCGTCAGGGAAAACTTCATGCCCGCTGGTCAGCAGCATCCAGCACCACGAATTGCGTCTTCGCCTGGGCGTTGTCCTTCTCGAACATCCCCAGGTGCTTCATGGCCTTCTCGATGGCCGCGTTCTTGTCCCAGAGCTTCACCTTCTTGGTGTACATCGGGACATGCGAGATGCCGCTCTCGCCGCTCACTTCCATGCCGCCCGCCATCTCCACCACGTCAACACCGGCCATCGCCGCGGCCACGTCATCGGGCCACAGGTTCGGCGGGAGCAGCGCCCCCTTGTCGTCGAAGACTTTCCGCAGGTCCGCGAACGCAATGCGGGAGAGTTCCTGAATCACGCGATCCGTCGTAAGCCCATGAGCCTCTTGGAGTTTTTTCTGCCGCTCCGCGATCATCCGCGCGGTCTCAACGTGCTTCAACGCCCGCCCACCGGCAGAGTAGGCCGTCTTGGCGCTGTACCCGGCTTGCTTGGCGGCGTCTGTTGCGTTCCCCCCGTTGGCGATGTACGCCTCGACGAATGCGAGGCGACGCTTACGGGCGGCGTCCTTCGAGTTCCCGGCCTTCGGCTTCTTCCCCCCCTTCTTGGGGGGCTTCTTCTTGGTCATCGGGGCGGGTAGGTCGTAACGAGGGGGCTGATGTCCCGGTTGGTCTTGGGCGCGGGCGCACACGAAGAGGACATGACGTACCCGGTATTACCTAGCCCATCCGTGTATTGCACGGCGGGACCGGGTGGCGCCTTGCCGCAAATAGTGGCCCCCCGTGGGGCCATCAACGGATGGGCCGGCCACCAGGACGGCGTGCTCTCGGTCGCGGCGAGCCGTTCTTCCAGCGCCCGCACGCGTGCTTCCAGCGCCTTGATGCGTTCCCTCTCGTTCATGCCATCCCCTGTTTCTCGCGTGTCACGCGCTCGTGTTCGTAGTCCTGGTGGCAGCCCACACCACAAAAGAGGGCGCCGGGGCCAATCTCCTCAGAGCAGTAATGGCAGCGGCCCGCAGGGATCAAAACCGGTCTGCGCTTGGCCAGGGCCGCGGCCTCGAATCGCTCGAGGTGTTCGGAAGCCAGGTCGGCGTCGTCCATCAGTGCTTCACCGCGTCCAACGCTGCCGGAGTGTGCTTCAGGTTGACTTCGCGGGGCAAGACGATGGGGCTCTCGGCTACCCGGTCCACCCTGTACCACGCCCCCTCACCGTCCTGGGCCATTTCGCCACCGGCAAGACGCCCCATGGTGACGGGGTCCTTGAGCCAGGCCGGGACCTGATCAGGCGGAACAACCTTCCACGGATCAGTCCCGCTCTCACTCGCCAGCACGACGAAACGGCCAATCTTCACTTCATCAGCCCCTTCATATCGACCCCCGGGGGACCGCTGGCGCGCTTGAAGCCACGCTCGAATCCCTCCTGGGCCTCGGGGTTCGGCTGGCTGGCGCTGGCAATGAGTTCGCGGAGCTTCATCATCAGCTCCCGCTCGTCGGCCACGGGCTCGAGGTAGGAGGTATCCTCGCCGCCCTCCATCCCCTCTTGGCCCATGCCCTCACCCATGCCCTCGGCCATTTCCTCGCCCGGGGGCTCGATGCCGATGGACAGTTGCCCGTCATCGGAAACGACTACGCAGATCTTGGTGGCCATATGCGGGAATCCCGTCAAAAGTTGACAGTCATCAAAAATATTTCGTTTTTCTTGACCTGGGTCAATGTTTCCTGTTACCCATAGGGTAATATCTCTACATCGGACATCCGATACCGGCGCCTCGCGGGACCAGGGGCATAGGAGCGGGAATGGCAAATCGTGGACTGATCTCTGGGATGATGATCGAGAGCCAACATCAGTACATCGTGTACGGCAGCGTGCGCGGACTGGTATCGGAGCACCGCACGGCGATGGCGGCCCAACGGTCCCTAATTTCCGATCAGCGTGGCTGCCGCACCCAAGGCGGGTACAGTGACGCCTCGGTCATGATGTGGACGACGGACGGATGGCGCCCCGCAGACGTGCAGAGCGAGCTGTGACCAACCACCCGCACCGGGGCCGCCGCGAGGTGGCCCTTTTGCCATCCGCCCCCGAGATTCGAGCCGCCCGCGACTCCCTCGGCATCACGCAGGCCGAGGCCGCATCGCGTGCGCTCGTATCAACCCGCGCGTGGATCAAGTGGGAGTCCGGCGAGCGACCCATCAGCGGGGCAGCGTGGGCGCTGTTCCGGCTGCGCTCCCGCCTCGCCACGCTGCGCCAGATCGAGCGCGAGGGGGCGTAACCGCGCCGGCGGCCATCAGTTCGCCTGGATGTAGAAGGACCCGTCAGCGACAAGCTGGCGGACGTTTGCGTACTCTGCCCCCTCCATGCCGGCCGGGACAATCAGCGTCGCGTTGTTGTATTGGAACTCGTGCGCGGCATCACCGACGATAGCCGGCCCGCGAGGGGTCGTCGAGCCCCACAGGTTTCGCCTTGCTTGGTCCCCGCTATCGGAGGTCTCGGCGATCGTCACCCGCGTCACGTCCCAAAGCAGCCGGAAGCTGTAGACCTCCCCCGCCTGTCCGAGAACCTTCACCCGAACGCCGCGAGTCAGCGGCTTCGGCTGGCCGGAGTACGGGCCGTCGGTATGGATCATCACGCCGTCCTTGAAGACGGCAGGCACGTCCATCGCCGGGTTCGCGGCGGACGTCGGCGTCGGCTTCCAGACCTCGGGATAGAAGGACCGCAGCATCGGATTGAGGCTCGAGCGCCACTTCGCCCACGCCTCCTGCGAGGGAGGATCGCCCACGCCGTTGTATTCGGGGACCGCGGCTGGCGCAGGCTGCGCGATCGGTGCCGGGGAAGGCTGCGCGGCGCGGACGATCTCGGCCACGGCTTGCAGATGCTCCGGCGTCACGGTAATGGACTGGACGTTGCTCCCGTTGAGCCTCCCGTCGTCCTTGAGGTCTGCGATGGCGTCCTTCAGCTTCTTCGAGTCGATCTTGCCGGACACGATGGCCCACACAACGAGGGCGACGACGACTAGGAGAACGAACTCGAACAGGGTCATGGTGGGGTTCCTTGTAGGGTTTTGGCGAGAGACGCATGCCAGGGGACCAGCACGGTCGAGTAGAAGCTTTGCCAGCCGCTTACTTGTCTGCGGCAGTCGCCGAGGGCTTGCTGGGTTGCGGTGACGGCTTCGGAGACGCGAGATAGGGCGATGCCGGAGGGGGCATCGACAAGCTGGGGCCCGGGGTCGGCAGCGGCGGGATCGTGAACGGCTCCCGTGCCGTTGGCGCCGGCAGCCCCGGCGTTGAACTGCATGACGAAGCCAGCAGGAATAACGCAGCGAGAATCAGCGAGCGGGGTGACATAAGCGGCCCTCCGGTTATTGAGCCTGTCGAACTCAGTTTGGAACGCCGCAGCTTGAGCACGGATCACGCCTTCAAGCTGGTCCCGAAGGGCGATCCCGGCGAGCACAAGATCAGCGACTTCGGCCCGCTTGCGGTTCATGTCGGCCGCGTAGCGATCGTTGGCCGCCTTCTCGCGGCCCTGCCAGTAGGCGTCACGGTCAAGGGTGACTTTCTTCGTGAGCGCCGCATCGTGGGCGCCGAGCCAGAGCCAGAACGACATCGCCGCACCCAGGATGGCCCACACCTGCCAGGGGATCATCTTGAGAAAGCCGAGGGCCTTCCAGAACAAGGCGATCATTCGTGGTCCTTTGTCCGGCACAGAGCCACCAGCCCGATCCACGCGAGGATGGCGAGCACGTTGACCGGATCGAAGAGGTCGAAGAGCATGGTCAGGCAAGCGCCTCTAGGGTGCGGCGGAGCTGGTCGATCTGGTGTTGCACATAGTGCGGAGGCGAGATTCCCTCCGAAATGAACCAAGACTCCAACTCATCGAGCAGCTTCTGGGCGCGGATCTTCAACTCTGCGCTCACGGGGCTCCTTTCACGCTAGGGCTTCGATAGAGCGGTGCCAGTAAGCCACGCGCTCCTTGAGGCCATTCAGCCCGCCGTTGATCGCCCGCGTCAGGCCGTCGAAATCACCGGTATCGGCGAAGCGGTCGAGGTCGTTGTCGTGCCAGTACCAACCCGCTGTCTCGCAGGCGTACTCCGGGGTCACCACGAGTTCGGGAGACTTCACCAGCACGCTCGCATCGCCGCAGATAGCAAGGGAAGCGGCGGCGTAGTTCTTCTTCCCCGTGAGCTGGAAGAGCCCACGGCCACGGTAGCGCCAGCCGTCGCCGCTCGCCTGATCCCCGTTGCCCATCCGGTTCGCGTAGACGCGGTTTGCGATCAGTTCCGGCTTGCGGGCGTAGTGGGCGGCAGCCTCAGCGGAGAAGCGATTGGGCCATGTCTTGAGAAGCCCCTCGGCCGAGTAATTCAGGTTCTCCTCGAGGGCCGTGAGGTCGTCCGATTCATGGGCCACTTGGGCGAGGAACGCGGCGACTCGCGCATCGCTTTCCGCGATCCCCCAGCGGGCCATCGACTGCTGGAGCGGCATGAGGAACGTGGACGCTGCCTCGCCAGCGCCCGGCATGATCGCCAGCAGCATCGGGACGGTCAGCGGGAGGCTCACGCCGCACTCCTCTGGTCTCCTGCTGGCTGGGAGGCTCGCATCGCGTTGTAGGCGTTGAGCCCCCAGGTCAGTAGCGCCACCGGAAGAACTCCGATCGCACCGACCAGCATGGCGGCCCCCTGGAAATCCTTCTGTCCATCCATCACCAGCACCGTCCCCGCAAAGGCCATTGCCCAGTCGGACATGCGCCACGCGAACCAGCAGATGTAGACCATGACAGCCCGAGAAAACAACCTGTTGTCGAGAGTCCGCTTCAGCCACTCGATCGGGTTCACGGCTTGAGCGTCAGCCAAGGCAGGAACTTCCCGACGAGCGCCCCCACCGCACCGGCCATCCCCCCGACCAGCATCAGCGTCTTGTAGCCGCCCTTGGCGGTGTGGATCTCGAGCAATACCTCGTCCATCTTGGCGTCAAGCCCTTGCACGGTTTGCTCCAGGTTCGTGAGGCGCGCTCCGTGGTCCCCGAGCTCGCGCTCCGTACTGACCGCGTTCATGGCCCGACAGGGGAGATTCTCCGAACCATGGCGGATTCCTCCAGACGTGATGTTGAAAGGCGCCGGGGACCCGAAAGGGTCTGCATGCCCGCCGTGGGGATGGGCTGTAGGCTGCTTGCCCGGCATTGAGGGGGAATAGTCCACCCGATGGGCTCGCGAACCCGCCGGGCTTAGGCCGTTTTTTCCACTCGGCGGCCAAAGGGCTCCGACGTTGCCACGCCGGGGCAATCCAGAAATGGAAACGCCCCTCGCGGGGCGCATGGAAACGATGGGGGCAGTTGTGGATTGAGCGCGTCAAACGGTTGTTGTCGTTATTGTGCCCGGCATGACGAATCGCCTGCCCCGGTCGGCTTCGGGGCACTGCCCAGGTTGAACGCGCCGACTCTTGCGCGATTCTTTCGCGGTTCATGGCGAAAGTCAATACCCCCGAGGTTACGTCCACCGCTCCAGCATTTCAGCCGCACCCTCTACCGCCATGCGCTCGGCCTCGAGCAACTTGCCCCGGCCCCACTCAATCGCCTCGATGAAGCCCCGCAGGCGCTTGTCTGCCCGGATCTCCCGGGCGATAGACCCGTCCGCATCGTCCACGCCCATGATCCCAGCCCAAGCCTTCGCCAGAGCCGCTACGCGCTCGTCAGTGTCGTACTTGCGCTTCCTGGAGCCCATGCAGGTGTGGCACGTCGTCATGGGCTGGCGGCCGTCGATCTTCTGTTCCGAGAAGCCCATGGGGACGACTCCCGCCCCTTGGCAGGTGGGGCACGCATCCCAGCAGGTTTCATCTACAGCGACAGTGGAGACGCAAACGCAGGTCGTCTTGGAGAAGCGCCATCGCGGCCTCCCCTCCCTCGTTTCCTCGCGCTTGACCATGCGCCACAGGAAAGCAACGGCGGTCTTGCGTTCGGTGGGGTTCTTCCCGTTGCGGAACAGGTTGTTGGCCTTGCCCATGGCCCTCATGGCGGAGACGCGCTCCGCGTCACGGGCATCCAGCCTTCCTCCCGATTGGGCCACGATGACCTCGGCGATCTGCGAGGCTCCCGACTCCGCAGGGAAGGCTCCCGTGGCCATCGCCTCTTTGAGTATCGCGTAGCTCTTGGCGCTCAAGGCATCGGTCATTCCGCGCTCCCCCGTTTATCGTTCATCAGCGGCCCACTTGAACACCTGCGGCTTGTAGGCAAGGGCCGAGGGCGGAGTCTTCTGCCCGATGTGCCAGAGCCCGCATTGGTGGCACTTGTAGACCTTCATCCCGCAATCGTGCCGGCCAGCCGACTTCCGCGCGATCTTGTGGGCAAAGAGGAAGTCTCGGAACGGGGTCTTTCCGGTGCAGGCCATCGCCCCCCCATTCGGATAGGTTGACCCCATGCATCAGAGAGCCGTACTCGGCTCCCGTGATTCGATGCGAGGCATAGGCCCACGCGAGGATCAACCGATGGGCGGCGTAGTCGGTCATCACGGCTCCCGGCGTTGAGCCGCCTCAAATAGTTTGAGCTGTCCGTCCACCCATCCACTTTCAGCGGCACGCTGAAGGTCCCCGCACTGAGCGCGAGTAAGCCACCGGCCTGACTGGCGCTTCCAGCGCAGAGAATCAACCGCTAGGCCGACGAGGATGGCGGCCTCTCGCGGATCTTCCTCGCATACCGCGAACGCATAAGCCCATGCCCTCGCCCACATACAGTCACGTCGGTGAGTCCGCGCCCCGGATTGGGCATAGACCCTGGCAGTCATGCACCCCTCCGCGCCCACGAGAGGCCGAGGCGTCCACGAAACCACAGCAGGTATACCCACCCTCCTCCACCGGCGGCTGCACCAACAACGATCGTCGGCAGTAGGTAAAGGCTCGTGTAGCAGCACACGTCGCAGATCAGGCGAAAGCGCATCACGCCACCCTCCTCGGCACAGGTTTGAACTCCGCAAAAGCCAGCGCCCACAGATCCAGGCCCAGCCGCTCGCACACCGCATCCACCATGTCAGCCTGCCGGCCGAACCTCGATTCCCACTCCGCGACAGACGGACGGGGGAATCCATCGATCCCACCCGGCCCCGTGTGGATGCTCTCGTGCAGCGGGATTACCAGCCAGTCGCTCGTCTTGCGCCCGAAGGAACGATGCACCCCGCGCGTTTTCATCGAACCCCCATGGGGGTGGTGGATCGTAATTCCGTGCTTGGCTCCGGTGACAATGCACCCGAGCGCGATCACGCGGCCCCAGTGGCGCTGAATCTCGGCGGTCACGATTCCCCCTCTAGGTAGGCCATAAAGGGCCCACGAATCTCGCGCTTGAAGATTTCGCCCGCGCTCGGAACGACATCCAGCTCGCGCCGGGAACCGATGCGGCAGGTGTCCAAGACCAGCATCCGGCACTCCTCCTGGGTCAGCGGGCGCGGAGGGAGCTGCGCGGGGAACTGGCTCCCGGCCCATGCTTGGAACTTCGGATCACGGGCCCACTGGACCGCCAGCAACGCGAGGGGGCCGAGCTTCGCGTGCGCGGGCTCGGTGGGCTCGGGGGACCGCTTCTCGGGCTCGGGCTCAACCTCGACGATCTTCACCGCGAGAAGCTGTCCCGCCATCTGCTTTTTCGCCGCTGTCATGCCACGGAACGGCCCCAGGTCGTCAGAGTCAGGCAGCAGGATCTTCACCCACGGGCCCGAAGGTCCGTCGCCCCACGCGAGGAATTGCGCCTCGCCTGTGTACGCATCGCGCATCATTGCGGCGGCCCTTGAACTGGCGCGTCCTGCACATCTGCGTAAGTGACTCGTCGCACAACATTGCTGATTGCGTTCACGCTCAACCCGTAATCAATGGCAATAGTGCGAAGAAGCTCGCCTGCGCAACGCCGCAGCCGAATCTTTCGGACTTGCTCGTGAGATAGACTGCGGCAAGCCTCCTGTGCCTTCTTGATGCTGACCATAAGCGCCCGGCGCGTCTTGTCCCCGTGCAGCCCAGTATCCCAAGCATGTTGAACATTGCCGGAGTGAGTTACCCACTCAAGATTGGAAGCAACGTTGTTGTCCCGCACGCCGTCGATGTGATTTACTTGCGGCAATCCCATAGGGTTGGGGACGAATGCTCCAGCGACAAGCCGCGCAACCCCAACATTCGCCTTCCTTCCGTTTCTGGAAAGCCCTACCTGCAAATATCCATCCGCATTTGGAATAAGAGAAAGCCACTTGGCGCGATGATGACAGCGGGCACCGTTGATTCCTCGCCGCGATCGCTCATGAGAAAGTACGCGACCTAAGTTCGTGACCGAATAGACCCCCTCCCACCCATTCACTGGAGCAAGCAGCTCTCCATTACGCAGTTCGATCATCGTTGTGTGTACATCCATCCAGAAATTCCGCCGAGCATGAAGCGATCGCGGGAGGTGTCGTCGAAATCCACACAGTTGACGGCATCGAGAATCCGCCCGTTCCCGCACCGCGCTTCACCCACTTTCGAGGTGTCCAGGTGCGCACACACACGGCAATCTGGAACCTTCAACGGCTTGTCTGATACCGGACGGCCCCTCAACTTCACGCGGCCAAGGTTGATGTTGACGCTACCTGCGTGACGGGCCATTACCCCCTCCTCTTGAGCATCGCATCGCTTGGGAACGCCGGGGCTGAGGGGTCTCCGAACTCCCGGCACGACCTCGCAAACGCCTCTTGAAGCCGCTCGTTCGGAAGCACGACAATCCGCGGCTCCGTCTCTCCGGCTCTCGTGAAGGACATCACCACCGCGTCTTGGTGCAGCCCCCACGCTCTCGATACCGATGGGTGCGGCTCCCAGGTTCGCAGGGCAATGTGCGAGAACATGGGGGACTTCATCGAGCCCCCACGCAGCGCCACACGATCGCTCCCGCGCTTCCGTGACCACGACGACGCGGAGCCCGCCTGCCGGTGTCCTCAAGCGCTCCACGCCGCGCCGCGGCTTGCACGCGAGGCCCCACCCACCGAAGGTCTCCAGGCATCGGCAGCCCGCGCTCGAGGTAGCGGTCCGTCAGATCCTCGCCTGTGGCTTCCTGGCCCCTGTGCGTCAGACAGTAGTCCAGCAGGAAGGCGTCGAAGGCGGTAGCGAACACGGCCTTGGGGTCTGCCTTCTCGATCCTCTCGAAAGCGACCTCGCGCTCGGCGATAGCCTCGAAAATCGTCACTTGCTGCATCAGTAAAGCTCCCACGGCATCTTGTCGAATCCCATGCGGCGCATCGCGGCCTTTTGACGGGCACGAACGCGATGCCACGCGAAGCGTTTTGAACGAGCGCCGAATTGCGTGCGAGAGGGGTTCACGGTGGAGCAATTTCCACGGCTATTGCGATTGGCTTCCTCTCGCCTCTTGAGTTTCAGCTCGTGCCGCAGCCACACCAACCTTGCGGGCTCGCGCGGCGAATTTCCGCGCCTTGCTGCGATCCGATGTGAGCGATAAACCTCGTACCACGCCAGTCTTGCTGCACTTGAACGCTCAACGCGGTTATGAGCGGCGTAAGTAAGCGCAGCGAGACCAGTGGCCGGAATACACACCGTTCGAGAAACCATCGCCCCGTCGCCGGCTATGGCCCCACCGACCCACCCGCCACCCAAGACGCTCCCCGCACCCTGTCCGACATTCACGGCGGCACTAAGCGCGGCTGGTGCTACAGGCGCAGCGACGGCCAAGGCACCCACGCCACGAAGGAAGCCTCGACGGTTCATTCGACCCCCGCCTTCTGAGCACGCTTGCGCTGCGCCCATTCGCGTTGATACTTTCGGTTCCATTCGCGGTTCTGCGCGATCCACTTTGCGCGATAGGCTTTGCGCTTCTCGCGGTTCGCCTTGCTCCACTCGCGCATGTAGGCCAACCGAGCCTCGCGCTTGGCAGCATCAGCGGCGATCTTCGCGCGATACTTGAGGTTCTTCTCTCGCACCCTCGCCTTCTGGATCTTCACTTCATCGGCCAGCAGCCCGGAGAGCACGACCAGGCGCTTACCCGCGCGGATCAGGCCCGCCGGACGGACTCCGAGAAGTTCGGCAGCGAGGATCATGCGGACACCACGCGCTCAAACTCGCGCTCGGTTTCTTCGTCGAGGAGATCACCACGAATGGGACGGAGGCAGGAATCGAGTACGACAGGCAATGGATCATTCTTCGCTACCACCTTCCCGTTGCGCAGCTGATTAGTGAGCAACGGAGGGTCGATTTCCCAAAAGTCGTGACATGCCCCCGGGGTCCACGCAAACCCGGTTGCGGGGTTTGTCTCCAATGTGCCGACCCACCGAACGCAGCGAACAATCTTCCCGGCGTTTAGCCCGCTCTCCGAATGCACCACGATCGCCAGATCGCCTTGTTTGCAGTTCATGCGGCCCTCGTTTGATCGAGCGCGACCTTGATCCGGTCGCGGTAACTGGAACTCGTTTCGCCAGGCCGCGCGGGTAGCCCAACCTCGGAGCCCTTGCGCTGAATCCCGGCATCGCTCGTCCACCACAGGTCGGTGCCACCGGACTTCGTGGGCTTGTCGGGGATTGGGTCCTCCCAACGACTCCCGTTGAGGTAGGTCATCGGGGCCGGCTCAAATCCATCGAGCCACGGCTGGCTCAGCTTCATCGCTTCGACGTGCGCGATGATCCTGTCTGCGATTGCGTCGAGATTGGATCGGGCCCACTTCTTCGAGCAATCGGACTTGTCCACCTTGCGCGGGCTCTTGGGCCATGCAGCCCAGAACGCAGCGAAGCGCGACGTTCCTCGCGGAACCGCCGCTGTCGGCGGGGGGCCGAGCGGCAGCTCGGCAATGGGTTTAGGTCCTTGGTCCTTGGTCCTTGATCCTTGATCCTCCGACGAATGATCGAGAGGCTTCGCGAGGATTCGCGAGGATTCGTTGAATTCAGGAAGTTTCGACGCGGAGGGCTTATCGATCTTCTGATGATTCAACCAGTTACGAATCTGGACGTAAGACTGGCCATCGACCGAATAACGGTCTATGCACCCTTCATGCTCGAGTTCGGCCAGCCACCCGTCGATGAGTCCTGGAGCGTCGTTGTCGTAGGGGAAAAGAAGGCTCGCGAGCATTCGCGAATTTCCGCGAAGCCTCCCCGAATCATCGGCCATCGTCCACGAAAGGACGAACGTCAGGCGAGCGTCGCGGCTTATCCGTCCCATGCTTTCGGACTGCGGGAACTCGGGCTTGATGGTGCGAATTCTGGCCATTAGAGCGCCGCTCCATCCCGCGCCGCGGCCACGGTGATCCCGAGGTGCGGCTCGCCGTAGTGCTTGTGGACGGCGGCGGAGACGACTTGGGAGTCGTCGATCCACACGATCTCGTTCAAGGCGTCCTCGACCAGCTTGAGCACGTTCGAGGCGTCGGGCTTCCCTGTCGGGTAGATGTGCCCTTCCCTGGCGGCTTCTCGGGCTTTCTTGGGCCACGACGCGGGGATGGGCAGGAAGGCATGCACCGTGAGCACCACGGGGCCCTCAGTGGGCTTCATGCCCTTCATGGCTACGTTCGCGTGCAGACCGATAGCCCGTTCGGCCGTGACCGTCTTGAGCGGCGTGTAGACGTGCCCATTCCCGAACCTCGGGCGCTCCTTGCCGATCGGCCTGATCGGGACGGTAAACGCGATGACCGAGGGGTAAGAAAAAGCCGACCGCTCTGATGGGCGGCCGGCAGGCCCGCGCACGCTCTTCACGGACGGCGCGGGGGAGGAGACTGTGGATGCGCTCTTACTCATGGGTCGGGAGGTTCTTCCAAGTGACGGCCCCGCCCAGGTGCTCGACCATGCGGGTAAGACGCTCACGCTCAACGACCACATGAACCTCAAGCACACGCCTCGCGTATGCCGCCTCGGTCAAGCCCTCAAGGCTCGCCAGTTGGCGCAGAAGCTCTTTGAAGGGAAGCGCGCACGGGATGTCGAGCCTCGCGTCTGCTTTGCCAAAGGGGCTCGCCTCCGAGGGGCGAGACAGACATGGCGCTTCTTCCGCCTGGCCCGCAGCTTCCGCGAGGCGCGAATCGTCCGGTACTGGCTGGCGAGAGCGCCGCATGTCAGGCGGCCCGCTTGGCGCTCTTGCGTTGCTCGATCTTCTGGAAGTAATCGAAGAGTCGCTGGATGAAGCTCACACCCGGATCTTCGATTTCCCTGCGGGCGATCTTTTCCAATGTGCGCTTGTTGACGCCTGATTCGTCGGCGACCTTGGGCCACTGACCCTTGGTTTCCTCAAGCTTGGCGAGGACATAGTCGTAAATTGGTGTAGCCATGACTGCGCACGATACACCCTGTTTAGGGTTTTCGCAACCCGGTTTAGGGTCGGAGCGCAGAGTACGATTAACTACATGAAAAAGCGAAGGAAATCCAAGACTCCTGGCTTCATGCGATTTATCGTCGCAGCGAATACCAGGCGCCTAATGGAGCGACATTTCAAAGAGAGCCGCAATCAACCAAAGGCGCTGGCCACAGCGTCCGGGATGTCCTTGTCGCAGATCCAGAGAATATTGAAGCCGGAGATTGGAACCTCTGTTGACCAACTGGAGGCGCTCGCCGCAGTCTTTCAATTATCGACGTACCAACTACTCATTCCTGACCTAGACGTTGGAAACGAACAGGTCGTCCACGGCGCCACTAAAGCGGAGGAGCGCCTTTATCGACAATGGAAGAAAGCTGGGAGCGCGGCGCCCCCAGAAACAATCGAGCGCACTCCGCTCACGATTCCAACAAAGGCATAGAGACACAATGGGCTTATGGAAAGCGCTCTTTGGTGGGAAGAACGGCCGGCCCAACGAGTCCGTAACAGCGCATGTCCTAAACCCGAATTTCGGGTACAAGAGGATGCAATGGCGCGCTGGAAAGGAAATCTCTCAAGAGTCTATCGATAAGTTCGCGGATAACGGCAATGTGTTTATTGTGGTCGTTTATAGGGGCGGTGATCCGGTCTCGTTTTTTTGCAAACGAGAGGTGTGGTTGAACGTGTTGCGACAGTTTCAGGCAATCGATTCAGAGAGTGGCGCAAGATTAAAAGAGGCCCTGGATCTAGTGAGAACCTTTCGAGGGCCTGAAAAGTAGCCCTCCCCCTCCCTGGGGATTTTTTTTTGCCGATGCGAACCCTATTTAGGGTTGACAAGACCCTATTACGGGTTCATGATCCCCTCACCTACTCCGCGAACGCGGCCCGGGAATCCCGCAAGGGACGGCTCCCAGGTGCAGCGGGCGGTTCAAGAGCGAAGGCCGGTAGGTAGCCGATCCGCGAGTCGAGCGGGAGGCGAAGTCAACCGGGGGAATGATGAATCTCATCGCAGAAGGTTTGAAGGTCCAAGCCGCCACCGTAGCCGCAGAGCGCGAGGAGATCGCGCGGCGAGAAGCGGAGTTCGACGGGCACATCGCGGAACAGAAGCCGCTCCCGACCGACGACGAACTCGGCCTCACGCGCGAGGCGCAGCAGTGGAACGCGGGCGCACGGATCGCGGACGACTGCCGGTGCCGGGGATGCGGGGCGCGCGGGTATCGATCGATGTGTCCGACTTGCGAGAAAGGGTAGCGCGGATGAAAACCAAAATGCGCCCCCGCTACTACTGCGATCACTGCAAGAAGGGCAGCGGGAGTCCGTCGCACATGATCCGCCATGAGCGCGGCTGCACGCTCAATCCGCACAGAGCTTGTGGCGTCTGCAAGAACGTGGGGCCTGACGTAGCGGCGCTGTCGAGCGTCGCGCTGACTGGCGACATTGCGAAACTTATCGACGCCGCCGATGGGTGCCCCGCGTGCGTGCTGGCTGCGATCCGGCAGGCGAATTGGCCGACCGTGACGGACACAGACAATGACGGCCTACACCCGTTCACCAGGAAGGAAATTCCGAGCGCAATCAGCGAATGGAATTTCCGCGAATCCTTGGATACGTGGTGGCGCGAAATGAACGCCAGCGCTTACGAAAACGATCCGATGTACGAGAGGGGGTAGCCATGAGCAAGTGGACGCCTGGTCCGTGGCAGCTTTGGACTAGCTGTAGCTGGAGGCGCTTTTGCACTCCGGACGGGATGTCCGTGTGCGAACCGGTTGTGCAGCGAAGTGACGGCCATCCAGACCTATTTTTCCGCAACGGGGGCGAGGATGGCCCTGACGCCCGCCTGATCGCCGCCGCGCCGGAAATGGCTGCGCTGCTCAAAGATATCGTGCAGAGCCACGATTCTTCCGAGTGCGATAGCGACGGCGGAATGGCGCTGATGGTTCACGCGGACACCGCCCGCGCCCTCCTCTCCCGAATCGAAGGTGGCCCATGAGCGCAAAACAGAAACCCGAAACCGTCGCCGCCTTCAAGGGCTTCGACAAAAACTTCAAGTGCCGCGACTTCCAGTTCGAGGTCGGCAAGACCTACGAGCATAAGGGGCCCGTCGAAATCTGTTCCTCTGGATTCCACGCATGCGAGAACCCGCTGGACGTGTGGAATTACTACCGGCCTGGAGAGTCGCGCTTCGCATCCGTGTCGGTGAGTGGCCGAATCGCCCGTCACGGCGAGGACTCGAAACTTGCCGGGGCAAGCATTTCGGTTAACGCCGAGTTGTCCATGCCAGAAATCATCACGAGCGCGGTCAAGTTCGTGATGGGGCTCTGCGCGGCATCGAACGAAACGATGGCGACCACGGGCTACAGGGCCCACGCCGCAACCACGGGCTACAGGGCCAACGCCGCGACCACGGGCAACGGGGCCAACGCCGCGACCACGGGCTACAGGGCCCACGCCGCGACCACGGGCAACGGGGCCAACGCCGCGACCACGGGCGAGGGGGCCAACGCCGCGACAACGGGCGAGGGGGCCAACGCCGCGACAACGGGCAACTGGGCCCACGCCGCGACCACGGGCAACGGGGCCAACGCCGCGACAACGGGCAACTGGGCCAACGCCGCGACAACGGGC
>Ga0255338_1001068_pt1 | contig 59932 bp, 66 predicted proteins | sample MeOH1_35cm_T4_19_FD_203715 | JGI IMG/M metagenome (GOLD analysis project Ga0255338, IMG submission 203715) | Sandy soil microbial communities from University of British Columbia, Vancouver, Canada - MeOH1_35cm_T4_195 | ecosystem: Engineered > Artificial ecosystem > Sand microcosm > Unclassified ... | reverse complement strand
GTTCTTCCGGGTCGAGCGCTGCCACAAGCCGGCGGGCCTTGATCTCTTCGCCGCTGATCCGGTGAAATGTCACCGCAGCTCGGGTCAGATAGGTCATACCTACCCCTTGGTCTCCACGCGTTAACAGATCAGGCACGAACCGGTTCCCGCGAAGTCCGCCGGCTGGCTTCACGTGGGAGGCTCCAGCCGATATCGGGAAACAAGTTACCCTGAGGTGGTTTAGTCATTGGGAACGGCTGTCACAGGAGGCCGCGCATTGCCGCAGCGGAACCCGAATGGCCCTCATGCTTGCGTACAGCTGCGCATGCTCAAGCGCAGGCTGACGGCGATGTTTCCGGTCGAGGATAGCGGCAGCTTTGCGTCGCTCCTCGCGGCGCTGGACAACCTTCGAAGTCAACCCGCAAGCAAGGGACCAGTTGAGCCCTAAAAGCGCGCCAAGGGAGCGCTGCCTGAGACACGCGGGGGAGGAATTGGCGCCCCAGGGCAGCGCCGCAGTTATGCCGCTGAAAAGGTTGCCGGACCGCCAATCACACAGCGCCGGACAGGTTGGGCGCGCAAGCGTTATCAATGACCCGAAGGGCTCGCGCGCCCGCCACCTTGTAGGGCAGTTTCGATAGCATTCTATCATTTTCGACGGCTCGCAGTGTGCTGAGACATATGCAGGGGCGAGCGTCGTCGCATTTTGCGCTCGCCCTTGCTGTCGCTGGTGCTGGCGCCGATGGCGTACTGCGCCGTGTGGTAGCAGTCGAGTTGAGCGGCCATGCCGCCTCCATGCTTGTCATTTGAGCTCCCTCAGTGCGACTCCAAATCAGGCGTTCGAAAGCGCAACCTCAAAAGGGTGGATGTCGAGGGTTCAAGCGTAATCACGCAATATGGGGCTTTATTTGTTTCCTTATTGTTCCCTTTATGCCTCGGCACGGCTACCATGCAAATTGGTTGATGGCGGCTGCGCTAATGCGAGATACCAACATGGCGAACAATCTGCACATCTCTTACGACTTGTATCAGCCGGGCCAGAACTACGACGGCGTGATTACCAAGATCAAAGGGCTTGGCAGTTGGGCCAAGGTGCACAAGTCATTCTGGTACGTGAACTCAGCCCTCAGTGCTGAGCAGGCCGTGAACCACATCTGGCCTGCGATGGACGCACGGGATACACTTTACGTCGTGGACGCCACCAACAACAGTGCGGCATGGCGGAACCTTCCCGATAAGGTCGCAAAGCACATCCGCGATCAGTGGCATAAGTAAAATCTAGTCGCCACGGCGACCGCGTTGCACAAATCAGATCATCCGTCGCTGTCTATCTTGTAAAGACCACCTTTCTTCTTCACGTTGCGATCCAGCCGTATTTGGATGCGGGCAAAGTGTCGGGGAGGTCTGGAGCAATGACTGAAAGAAAGTCTCTCACCGTTCATTACCGGCGGTTGGACGATCCCGTCGGGGCTCTGAATGGAGCAACGCTGGAGGCTGCCATCCGAGCGGCGCTCGCCACGGGGTTTCGGGGTGGGACATTGGCGGACCATTGGAATGGCCGCGCTTGGCTGGTTCCGCCGGACAATTCGGACACCCTTCTCATGAACATCTTTCATGATGATCGTGCGAGCTTCTTTGGGGACTTGACGATATACACGCGCGGCTTCCTGCAAGCTTTGCTGCGAAACGAGCCGGATGTAGCGATGCTGTCTGTTGAGCAGCAGCCGCCACCTGAGGGCCGGGAGTATATCCACTCGATGATGTACTGGTTGGTGATCGGCAATCATCTGATGACGATTCAGAGCCGGTCACTCACCACGAGGCATCTAGAGCAATACCTCACTTGGCTGCTCGCCGAACGGACCACCCAGATGAACGAGAATGGTCATGTCCTCCTGACTGCCAAATTCGACAGCGATGAGATTGGCGGTGACTTGGAGGACGTAAAGGAGATCATAGTAGGTGGCACTGGCGCGGTTCAAGCCGCGCCAGCTCGACTTCCGCATGAACCCGTGATGGAGCGGGAGGTGGACCAGCATGTCGATGTAGACGCCCACCGGTCTTGGGGTGAGCGCGCCATCGGCGTGCTTCGGGCCATCATGAACAATGAAGCAGACGTTCAGGAGCTTTTGGAGAGCATCCCCGAGGGAGCCGACTTAGACGTGTCGGTTCACATTGGCTACAAGACCCGGCGACGGCGCTTAACCCGTGCGCCAATGCAACAGGCCCTACGTAACTTGCCCGAAGGTGAGATCACTGCCATCGGAAAGCATGGGAGACTGACAGGCAACGACATCCGTTTGAGCTACCCAGTTCGAGTGCTCGCGAACGGGAGCCTACTGGACCCCAACGACGTTCGAGCCAAGTTGCGGTCGGCATATGACTACTTCGTTGAGAACGGAAAGATCGAGGCATAGAGCGGCGCGGCATGCGTTGGATTTTGCAGAAATGGGACTTCTTCACGGCTGCCATCTTGGCTGCCGTGGGAGCCTATTGCCTGCCCCACGATGCAGTAAAGGACATCACCACGGAGCTGATCGCCTTCTTTAGCATCCAGTCAGCCGTGATCCTGCCGGCGATGATCTTCACGGCCGGTATTCTGAAGCCGGATGGTTTGGAGCTGGAAGACGCGGTACGCTACCATAGGGCGCTCAAGTCCCAGATGCTATTTTGGGTGGCGTTGCTGGGCCTCGATTTCGTTGCGGTGGTAGCCTTGATCGCAGGCAAGGCGCTGGCCTGGGCCTTGTCCGCTGCTCTGCCCTACAATCTCCACCCAATCAATCTGGGATGGTTTCTGCCGGGCGTCCTCTACTTTGCCGGTAGCCTGGCAGTGTTCCGCACCATCCCTTTCGTACGTGGGGTATTGAGCCTGCTCGACCTGAACAGCGACATGACACAGAAGGCAATCAAGCGGCGCAATCGGGTTGAGCTGGCCGAAAAGAAAGCGCAAGCGGATCCTACGCCACTTGCACTGCCAAAGGGATATGGTGAGGTGATCAAGTCTGAAGGACGTTAGCTATGGGCAACGTTTGAACGAATTTGAATGTCCACAATGCGTCGCGAGCGCGTGAGCGGCTTCTTAGCTTATTCTACTCAAGGCTAGCCAGTCGGCGATCGGCCAATTGAGGACTGCAACCTGGACTTGAGAGATTGGTGGTCGAAAGGTTGGCCGCTGCGATCAGGGCCAAAGTAAATGTGGTGGTTGTGTCGTGGGAAGGGGGCTCCTGTACATTCAACGATGAGGGGGAGAATGCTGACGCGACTAATCACCGTAGGCGCTTTGATTGTGGGCGCGGCCTCGAGCGGTGCGCGCGCCGAAGACTGGTCTCGCGAGGTCGGTGGCTGGGATGTCGGTCGCAGCGGCGATGCATGTATCATGATTGAGGATTATGAGGGCGAAGGCTCAACTGCAGTAGCTTTGATGACACTGGACGATCCGTCCGGTACTTCACTGATGATCACAAACGGCAATTGGTCGACTGAGAAAGATCAGCGCTACGAGCTGAGATACCACCTCGGCGAATGGGTCTACACGCTGACATCTATTGGGATCGCGTCGACCTACGGCCGCCGAGGTTTCGGTACTGCGGTTGGCTCAGAGTTCTTGACCGACTTCGCTAAGTCGGGCGGTCTCATGATAACCCTCGGCGAATCCTTGGTCGACGACCTATCGCTAGACGGGAGCGCAGCAGCTCTGGTCGTTTTTGAGCGCTGCCGGCGGGAACTGTCGGCCGATCTCGCGCACCAGCGGCGCGAACGTGAACGGCTGGCGCACATTCCAGTTAATCCCTTCGCGGCGATTAGGCCTGAGGCTGTACCTGTCCCGACACCGCCACGTGATCCGGTGCCGCAGGGTAGCTGGGCTACCCGAATCCTGGAAAACTACCCGGCGCGTGCCATTCGCGATGAACTCCAGGGAACGGTCGGGATCAGTCTCGTCGTCTCCGCTCAGGGACGCGTCCTATCGTGTGCTGTGACCTCAACTTCAGGTCACGCGATTCTGGACGAGGCGGCCTGCGATGGAGCGCAGCGGTACGGGCGCTTTGAGCCGGCGCTAGATCACAAGGGTCAGCCTACAGAGGGCACTTTCGCGACCGTGATCCGATATTCGCTGGGCGGCGGATAACTCACGCCCAGCCTGGTCTCACCTAATGGCGCAGGAAAGGAGCAAGTCGGCCGCTCGTCCCTCAAGACGGCAAGGACTACTATCATGGGCAGACACACTAGGTCGCTTCTGACGTGTTTGGCGGTATCGGCTGTGTGCTTCTGGGCTGATCGAAAGCGGCAACTCCTATTCAGAACGCTTCGATGCTATGACTCCCCGCGACCTGGGGGGGGAATGCTTATGCGCGCATTGATCATCGCCGGACTATTGACCATGCTTTTTGGGTTTGCGCCGGTATCCGCTCACGGCGGTGGGCTGGCGGCCGATGGTTGCCACATGGATCGCAAGACCGGCGAGCGTCATTGCCACCGTGCGCCCAGCGGGGGCCAAACTCGGCCGCAGAGGCTTTCTGGCGGCGAGGTCTATTACCCGAATTGCACTGCGGCTCGGAGCGCCGGCGCAGCGCCCGTCAGGCGCGGGCAGCCCGGCTATGGAACGCACCTCGACCGCGACGGGGACGGCGTGGGATGCGAATAGCAGCGTTCATTTGCGCTGTTTCCGTGGCGCTTCATGGAAACACAAGCGCGCATGCTCAAGACCATCCCTCCGACGAGTTGATGCAAGAGGTATTGAGCTATCCGCAGGATTGGCTGACGCGCCGCTCCGCCAACCACGGAATGGATCTTACTCTCGATGGCAAGGTCTGGATCAATTCCGATCCCTACGGCGATCGGGACGACTACGCTCTCGCAGCCAGCGACCTATTCAAAGCAACTGGAAGGTATCGCCAAGCTTGGGTCAGAGGCTACCACCTCCGCAATCCCGATGTCCCCTATCGCGAGAGCAAACGCCTTATCCACGTCGATTGCAGTGCTCGGCGCTGGTCCACAGAGTTGGCGGCCTACTACGACCGGGACGGTCGCTCGATCAATCAGAGCGGCCAAACTGCGTATGAGGCAGTGATACCCGGCACCTATGCCGAGGCTTGGCTTGAGATGCTCTGCCAAGAATAGCACCGACTTGTTTTGGATGCACAGCTTTCGTTTGTCGGATCGCAAAAGACCCACGCCACGCATGCGCTACCCATCATGCGGACTTTGGCCGACAGTCGACTGGCTGCTTGGAGAGGCTCGGCCGATGAACGCGGACTGTCCGCTAACGACCCATTCGCGCTGACGCTCAATCCCGTAGCATCGAGTCAGGGAGGTGTATCAAGGCTAGGATGCCGCCACCGTATGAGGCCACGACCTGACAGGTTACATCGTGGCGTTCAGCCTCCCAGCCTTCGAACCAAGTGGACGCTTTCGCCTTTGACATGGCCTTTTCCGAGCCTTGCCGGCCGTAGAGAATCGCGAAAGCTCGCGTATCCGGATGAACCTCCTTTTTGGTCCACCACTTCGAAGGGACGGCTGGCGAACAGACGAACGGGCCACGGCCCCCCTGTTCATATTTGGCTAGCACGAGCGGTCGGTTCGATCTTTGCACGTATCGAATGGCGGCGGCGGTTCGGCTCACTGTGAATTCGTCAGCCAACCAATCGACCGTTGCAAACGACGGTAGTTTCGGGTCAGCGCGCGGATCGAAGAGATAACCCGGCATCAAGAGGTCTGCGGCAAAACCATTTGCCACTCGCTCGACCTGGGTGGCCCCCCTGTTGCCGCCGATATCATCTACCCGGCAGAAGAGCGTCTTGCCGCGGTGATGGTGCCAGTGCCCCAGTTCATGGGCGAGCGAGAAACGCCTGCGCTGTGGCCGAGACGACGAATTTATGGCGACGACCGCGCGATCATTTGCGCCGAGTACGCGCGCCTCGCAGCCTTTCAGGGGGCGATACCGCACGTGAACACCTTGGGTCCACGCGATGGCCTCAAGATCGATTTCGTTGGGTTCGGTGACGCCCAACTCCCGGAGCATTTTGTCAGCCGGAGTCAGTGTTCACTCCTCGTCGAAATCGAAAATGCCAAGGTCTTTGGCATCCTGAGCAAGGCCCTCGATGTCGGTGTCCGGTATTCCCTTCCCATCACGAGCTGCGAGCGTGATCCTGCTGGAATCAGATTGTGAAGGCTGCAACGCCTTCTTTAGGCGCTTACGAGCCTCAGCCAGATCGACCACCTTTCGGTCGTTGCCGGCCTTGGCCTTGAATGCCTCCAGTTCCAGACGGGCGTCGGCAAGCTTCTTCTTGCGGCTCGCGACCATTGCAGCATCCAAGTCCGCCGTGATGGCCGCTCGGGCTTCCTTCAGGCCATGCGCGCCTCCGACCTGCCGGAGCAACTCGTCGTCGGGAAGTTCAAGAATGCCCTTCGCCATCGCCGCGGCAAGGCGGTCGAGTTCCGTCATGGGGTCGTTAGCCATTACGATTCCACCCCTTTGGATAGGCTGCCTTGATCCGGCGCAGTATGCGGGTGCTGACCGTCGCCAACTCCGCCGTCGAGATACCAGCCAGTTCGCACAATTCCTGGCCCTGCATGTCGGCCATCTTTCCTTCAACGACCAACGCGGCCACCGAATCATCTTCGAACAGCGACAAGACGTCCTCCCGTATCCGGCGGGCCTCATCCAGCGCCTCGGCATGGGCTTCATGTGATGGCGTTATCGCTTCCGGACGATCGGCCAGGCCAACATCTGCATCGGCCTCGTTTAGCTCGAAGCGAGTGGCTAGCGCCTTCCGGTTCGCCGAGGCGATGCTGCGCATGGATTGATACATAAACGCTCCAATGGGGACATCTCGCGGCCAGCGGCGGGGCTTTTCATCGTCCAGCGCGCGGCGGAATGCCTCCTGCCGTAGGTCCTCAGGCATCATGCCGTGCGAGGCTAAGCGTTCAGACATCAGTTTGATCTTGGCGACGTCGGCGTCCGACAGATTTTGGAGACGGGCGAGGACCTCGCCCGCGTCGTAATAATCGGCTTGAGCCTCGGCCACGTCCATCGGCGACACACTCCTCGGTTACCTATGCTCCGATGGTGAGGCGGCTCGGACATCACGCCCTTCGTGTCCGAACGCCCGTCGTCGCGGAGCAGTAGTTAACGGGCGCATGATGTCCGCAAGCATGAGGATTTTCAACGATGTCGAAGAAGAACCAGTACGTGGTCCGCAACGGCGACGGGTGGGGCCTGCGCGGTGAAGGCAACTCGCGGCTCACCGGCGCTTACCAGACGCAGGCCGAAGCCATCGAGCGTGGCAGGGCCATCGCCCGCAATAACGGCGCCGAGCTGCGCATCCAAGGCCGGGACGGCAAGTTCCGTGAAGGCTGGTCGTACGGCAACGATCCTTACCCGCCCGAGGGCTAGAGCAGGAGGCAGACAATGCAATTCGAAGGTGCGGTCATCAAGGAGCAAGGCATCACGTTCGCCGTCGTGGTGGTGAAGGCAGCGGTCCTGAACAACGCGCAGCGGGCGAAGGAGGCCCTTAGGGGGTTCGGGCCGGTTTTCCCAGGTTTGCCCGTCGTTTTGATGGCGCAGGACGGCAGGGGGCGGCCCACGTATTACGGCCGCAATGACCTTTCCAGGTTCCTCTCCCGCGTGCCGCTCAGCGCCATCCCGTGGAAACGCTACAGCTGCAACTAAAGGATCGGAAAATGGCAGACGTAAGGGTCACTTGCATAAACAAGCAGCCGCGCAACAATCCGCACGAAGGCATCACTCACCTTGGCGGGCAAGGTTGGCGGTGGACGCGTCAGCAGGTCGTCGAATCGATCAACGCGAAAACGAACACATTCTACACGCTCGTGAACGGCAATCGCGGCAACATCGGCGTGGTCAACGGTCCCAACGGGCCGTACGTGCGCACCTACGCGGACGGGAAGTGGAACGACAACCTGCTGTCGCTGCCCGAATGCGCCGGATAACGCGGCTCGCGTTTGCTTCGTGATGACCTTAGCCGATCCACTGCGGGGCCAATTGGCCTGAAGCCCGTAGAAAAGTTAGCCGGGGAGACTGGACTCGAACCTGCGACCCTCTGCTCCCAAAGCAGATGCGCTGGCGATGCCCGCTACTGGCAGCTTTCCGCCGGCCCGCGAATGACCGAGATGGGCGCCAGGCGGACGTCAGCCGTCCATTGCGCGAGCTGCCGCAATCAACCACACAATTTCGTCGGCTCGTTTCTCGAGCCGCACCAGCGCGGCCGTTCTCGCCTTGCCTCTGAGCGGATCAACCGTCAGCGCGACAACGCTCGCGTCCTCCATAATCATTCCTACCCGGGTGCAGAGCAGCGCGATGATATCTGACGTGTCGTCCACGCGGGCTACTACGCAGAATTGGGCCGCCGAAGTCCATACGCAGCTTTGTCATCAGGCGCTTCTTTCCATTCGACTTCGTGTTCGAAGCGAGCATTGGTGTTCGAGTGAATCGCGGCCCTAGCGGTCGCTCGCCCTGACCGATGCGATCGGCAGGGCTTCAGGTGGTGGGAGCGGCAATCAAGCTGCTTCGAAGGAGAACCACCATGACCCATCTGAAGAACGCCAAGGCTCGCCCCGCTTCAAAGGGAAAGGCCCCGCCGAGCGAGAAGAAAGCTCCCGCGACCCCGGCTCCAGACCCCGCACCGGCAAATGAGCCCAGGTCTGGGAAGGCGCCGACCAAGACGGCGACAGTCCTCGAACTGCTCCAGCGGCCTGAGGGCGCCAGCCTCGCCGAACTTGTCGCCGCCACCGGCTGGCTACCTCACACCACGCGGGCGGCGCTGACTGGCCTTCGCAAGAAGGGCCACACGATCGGCAAGGCCAAGGTCGACGGCGCGACGCGCTATACGATCGGCGGAGCGGCCAGCGCATGAACGGTGTTTCGAAGGATCTTGCTGCGCTGGCGACGATGTCGCCCGCGCAGCTGCGCGCCGAATGGCATGTCCAGTTCCGCACGGCGGCCCCTCCGATCGGTCCCGACCTGATGCGCCGGGCCATTGCCTGGAAGCGGCAGGCCCGAGTGCATGGCGACCTGCCGAGGTCTGCCCGTCAGCGGATCGACGCCGCGCTCTCGCAACTGGAGAAGAACGGGCGGGTCGAGACCAGTCTTGTTCGCCTAAAACCGGGCACCCGGCTGGTTCGCCGATGGCAGGGCAAGACCTACCACGTGCTCGTGCTTGAAGAAGGCTTTGAGCACGACGGTCGGCGCTACCTGAGCCTGTCGCAGATTGCCCGAGCGATCACCGGTGCTCATTGGTCGGGGCCGCGCTTCTTCGGCTTGAAGAAGGGCTCCAATGCCGACTGAGCGCAAGCGCTGCGCGGTCTACACACGCAAGTCGACCGAGGAAGGTCTCGAACAGGCGTTCAACAGCCTCGATGCGCAGCGCGAGGCGTGCGCCGCCTACATCCTCAGCCAGGCGCACGAGGGCTGGGAACCGGTTTGCGACTTGTATGACGACGGCGGCTGGTCGGGCGGCAATATGGAACGGCCGGCGCTCAAGCAGCTGCTGCAGGACGTCGAGGCAGGCCGCGTCGATGTCATTGTCGTCTACAAGGTCGACCGGCTGACCCGCAGCCTCGCCGACTTCGCGCGGATCGTCGACATCCTCGACAAGGCCGGCGCTTCGTTCGTCAGCGTGACCCAGGCCTTCAACACCACCACCAGCATGGGCCGGCTCACGCTCAACGTTCTGCTGTCGTTTGCGCAATTCGAGCGCGAAGTGACGGGGGAGCGCATTCGCGACAAGATCGCCGCCTCCAAGCGCAAGGGCATGTGGATGGGTGGCCCAGTGCCGATCGGTTACCGCCTGGTCGATCGCCACCTGGAAATTGAGCCGACAGAAGCCGCTACCGTAAGGTCGATCTTCGAGCGCTATGTCGCCTTGCGTTCGATCCGCGACCTGGTCGACGAGCTAAACGAGCGAGGGCTCCGCACCAAATTGCATGCACGCTCCGACGGCAAAGAGCGCGGCGGCATTCCCTTCTCGCGCGGTCCCGTCGCCCAGCTGCTCCGCAACCCGATCTATATCGGCAAAGTCCATCACAAGGGCGAGCTGTTCGACGGACAGCACGAGGCCATCATCGACCAAGAGCTGTGGCACCAGGTTCAACGTGTCCGGAAGGAGAATGGTAGCGAGCGCAAGCTGGGCAAGAAGCTGCGCGTGCCCAATCTGCTTACAGGCCTGCTCAGTGATCCCGATCGCAGACCGATGTCGCCGTCGTACGCGGCCAAAGGATCGCGTCGCTATCGCTACTATGAAACGCGCCAGAGCCCAGGCCAAAACAAGATCACACCCTGGCGCGTACCGGCCGGCGAGCTGGAGGCCGTCGTCATCAAGGGATTGGCGGACTTGCTTCGCCGACGAGCGACACAACAGCTTAGCGAAGGCGATTGCACGAAGGATCAGTTCGAGTGCTCTGTCGATGTTGCGGAGACCCTGCCTTCGCTGTCCATTCCCGAACAGCGCGCGATTGCCCTCGACGCGCAGCTAATCGTTCAACTGGGCGAGACTGGCGTCTCGATGTCATTGGGGCCTGATGCCTCACTGACGCTGTCGCTGCCCGCTCGGCTTGTTCGGCGAGGCTATGAGCTGCGTTTGAGCATCCCACCCGACGAGCGCCGATCGGCCGAGCCCGACCCGGTGCTACTCCGGCTGATTGCTCACGCGATGGCCGCGCAACGGATGGCCCTGAATGATCAGCCGCATCCGGCCGTCGCGCATTACGGCAGACGTCACTTGTGGCAGCTATTGCGGATCAGTTGGCTGGCGCCCGACATCATCGCTGCCATCGTCGAGGGCAGGCAACCGGCATCGCTGACCGGACGCCGCCTGCTTCGGGCCACGAACATCCCGCTCGGCTGGGCCGAGCAGCGCGCTTTCTTCGGCTTCGCCTGACGCCGCATCCACAACCAATTCGGAATCCGGTTTTTGGCCTGGAGAGATTTGGGCCGAGATCAGGCGCTATGCGGGGTGCCGAAAGCGTCTCTGTCCAGGGTCTCTTGAACAGGCGTCATTCTAACCTGCGGAAATGTGGGCGCTATTCCGGACAATGGGCCGGCGCTTCGGCGCCAGCCCGAGAACTCCAGAATGAGTGGTGCCGCAGAAGGGACTCGAACCCCCGACCCCAACATTACGAATGTCGTGCTCTACCAACTGAGCTACTGCGGCACGCCCCGGCGTTGACGAGGCTGCGGCGCCCCTCGCAGGGCGCGCGCCAGTGCGCCCTATTTCCGTGCTCGCCGGAAATCTACAGGGAATCTTCGTTTTCGGTTACACCGATGTGCCCTCTGCGCGGATCGGCCGACCCTGCCTATATCGCTGGCATCCGATCGCGGAGGGACCGCGGATCCTCGTCCCGCCTCTGCGTTCGCCCGAAAGGAAACGCGATGATCGAACTGCGCCCCTTCGCCAAGCTGGGCGGCGAGAACCACGGCTGGCTCGACGCCCGGCACCATTTCTCGTTCGCCAACTACCATGACCCGCAGCGGATGCACTGGGGCTCCCTGCGGGTGTGGAACGACGACACGATCGAGCCGAAGAGCGGCTTCCCGCCGCACCCGCACCGCGACATGGAGATCATCACCTACGTTCGCCGGGGCGCCATCACGCATGAGGACAACCTCGGCAACCAGGGCCGCACCGAGGCGGGCGACGTGCAGGTGATGAGCGCCGGCACCGGCATCGTGCACGCCGAATACAACATGGAGGACGCGGTGACGCAGATCTTCCAGATCTGGATCCTGCCCGACCGCACCGGCGAGCAGCCGAGCTGGGGTGCCCGGCCGTTCCCCAAGGGCGACCGCGCGGGGCAGTTCGTGACGCTCGCCTCGGGGCTCGCCAACGACAACGACGCGCTGCCGATCCGCACCGCCGCGCGCGTCGCCGGGGCGACGATCAGGGCCGGCGAGACGGTGCGCTATCCGCTCGGCGAAGGACGCAGCGCCTACCTCGTCGCGGCAGTCGGCCGGATCGAGGTCAACGGAGTTGCGGCCGATGCTCGCGACGGCGTCGCCATCCGCGACGAGGCCGAGATCGCCGTCACCGCGCTCGAGGACAGCGAGGTCGTGCTGGTCGACGCCGCCTGAACGCGCCCATCGCCCCTGAGCGGCCGGCGGGTCTGCGCGTTGCCTGAAAGGAAATGGAGGCCCGAGCCGGAATCGAACCGGCGTGCAAGGATTTGCAGTCCTCTGCGTAACCACTCCGCCATCGGGCCGGAAGGCGGGCCACTAGCGTAGGCGTCGCGGGCGTGCAACGCTATAGTCCGCGCGCTTGCCCGGCCGCGTGAAAAACGATAGCAAGCTATCGAAATCGAGAGGATGCGATGCCCGACGACGTGAAAATGCAGCGAATTTCCGGGCACAGCGAGGAGCGCTTCCTCGGCTCCGACGTGTTCGAGAGTTCCGGCCGCAACCTGCCGCCGCCCAACGGCGGCGGCACCGTGCGCGAGGACGCGCGCGAGATCGACATCTACCACCGCTGCGACGTGGCGGTGATCGGCGGCGGGCCGGCGGGCTGCGCGGCGGCCTGGGCGGCGGCCAAGGCGGGCGCGGACGTCACGCTGGTCGAGCGCTACAACTGCCTTGGCGGCCTTTCGACCGGCGGCCTCGTCATGTGGATCGACCGCATGACCGACTGGCAGGGCAACCACGTGATCCAGGGCTTCGCGCGCCACTTCATCGAACGCATGCCGCCCGAGTCCGTCGCCGGCCCGCCGCGCGCGGACTGGGGCAGCAAGGATCCGGCCAAGGTCGGCTACTGGGGCAACCGCACCACCGCGTTCCACGGCATCGTGCAGTGGGCGCCGACGCTCGACCCCGAGCGGATGAAGCTCAACAACCAGGAAATGCTGCTGCAGGCGGGCGTCAGGATCGTGTTCCACGCCTGGGCCGCGCGGCCGCTGGTCGAGGACGGCGCGGCCAGGGGCGTGATCTTCGAGAGCAAGGCCGGGCGCCAGGCGATCCTCGCCAAGGTGGTGGTCGACACCACCGGCGACGGCGACATGTTCGCCCGCGCCGGGGCCGAATTCGATACCGACATCGAGGAAGGCGACGTCCACCACTCGATGAACACCGCCTGGGTCGTGGGCGGGGTCGACATGGACCGCTGGATCGACTGGAAGGTTCACAATCCCGACCAGCTGCGCGAGCTGATGGACATGGGCCGCAAGGAGCTCGGCTTCTTCCAGACGCCCTACGTCACCTGGCGGCCGGACATCGCGATGTTCCTCGGCCCGCGCCAGTCAGGCCTGTCGGCGCTCGACGTCGACGACATGACCGAGGTCGAGATCCGCAGCCACCGGCTGATGGAAGGCCACTGCCAGTTCTTCCGCCGCCATGCGCCCGGCTTCGAGGCGGCCTATGCCCTGCAGAGCGCGCCGCAGCTCGGCGTGCGCCACACGCGGCGCCTCGCCGGGGTCTCGCGGATCGAGCGCAAGGACTGGGGCGAAGGCCTTGCGCGCCCGGACGAGGTCGGCATCAGCCCGTCGATCAGCCCCAAGTTCCCGGTCGTCTCGGTGCCTTACGGCTCGCTCGTCCCGCGCGCGCTCGACGGCTTGCTGGCGGCCGGGCGGCACATCAGCTGCGACGCCAACAGTCACGGCTTCATGCGCGAGATCCCGCAGTGCTGGCTGACCGGCCACGCCGCCGGCGTCGGTGCGGCGGTGGCGGCGAACCGCGGCGTGCAGCCGCGCGAGGCGGATGTCGAGGAAGTCCGCGCCATCCTGCGCGCGCAAGGCGCGCACCTCAGCGACGACGCCGCGGTCCACGCCGCGGCGGCGCAGGCGGTGGCGGCGGAGTAGCGCGCGCAACCGCCGGCGCGGGCTATCCCGCCCGGCTGAACTCCATCTGCGGCATCGCCAGCGCGTCGAAACCGTACGGGTCGGGGCGGAACACGAGGCCGCGCCCGTCCGGCACCACCGTGAGGTAGGTCATGTAGATCGGAACCGGTCGCGGCAGGTCGAAGTGCTGCTCGCGCGGCGTGCTTGCCTGCGGCACCTCGCCGAACACCCAGCTGGCGAAGCGGCGATAGTCCTCGAGCCGCACGCAGCCGTTGCTGAGCCAGCGGTCGTCCTGCGCGAACAGCTCCTTGTGCGGGGTGTCGTGGAGGTAGATGCCGTAGTCGTTGGGCATCTCGAACTTCATCGCCCCCATCGAGTTCCACGGCCCCGGCAGCTGGCGCACGTGCACGTCGCGCCTGCCGCGCTCGACTTCACGCCAGTCGACCGTCTTGGGATCGATCGGCTGGGCGTCCTCCGACCAGTCGGCCAGCACTTCGTAGTGGAAGCTGTCGAGGTAGGAGAGGCCCTGCTCGCGGATCCGCTTGGCGGTCAGGCTGCGGGTCAGGTCGGGCGGCACGTTCCAGTAGGGATTCACTTTCGCCGTGCGCATGATCACGGCCATCATCGGCGTCTTGGTCTTGGCCGAGCCGACCACCACGCGCATGCTGTCGGCCATGCGGTCGCCGTCGAACAGGTAGGCCTCGGCGGCGCCGGAATCGATCACCACGTAGCGCCCGAACGCGCGGGTGGCGGGCAGCCGCCAGGCGCGCTCCATGTTGATCGCGATGCGGCGCTCGTAATACTGTGCGCCGAGGTTGAGCGAGGCGATCGTCGCCCGGCCCGCGATGCCGTCGATCGGGCTGAGGCCGTGGACGCGCTGGTACTCGGTCACGCGGCCGAACAGCGCATCGTCGTAGCGGCCGGCGCGCGGGAGCCCGAGGCGGACGCGCAGCGCCTCGACCCGCCGTCCGGTTGAGCCGGCCTTGAGCACCGGCCCGGCCGCGATGTCGGCCTGCGGCAAGCCACCCCAGGTCGCCCTGTACTGCTCGAGGCCGTCCGCCAGCTGGAGGAACACCGGATTGGGCTCGCTTCGCGCCCCGCGCGAGCCGCTGAAGATCCGTTGCAGCCAGTTGCGCGGCTTCTGCTTGCGCGTGGCGACCGAGCTCATCTGCGGATCGACGTAGACGAAGTCGATCCCCTGCTCGATGTAGGTCGGCACGGCGACCGGCTCGTCGCCGCGCGGTTCCGCCGAAAGCAGCGGCGTCGCCGCCATGAGCGCCGCGGCGCCGAAGATCAGGCTGAGTGTCTTGCGCATAAAGAAGCGCCGCGCGCGCGGCGCACTCCGCTGTGGTTCTGCAGTGAAACGCGTTGCCGGGGGTTGGGTTTCAGCGGGCTGAATGGGGTGTTGCGAGGATGGCAAGATCCCTTCGTCCGCTTACTGAGGGTTGCGGAGCGGGGAGGGTCTCCAGGGGCAGCTAAGGGTCGAAAGCAGACATCAGGGGCGGCGGAGTGAGCGACCTCCCCGCATTAATGCGAAGACTATCAGCGCCAAAAGAGCGAAGAGAGGCCAAGCATCGAGTGGGTCGAAACCCCACACCTTGGCACACCAAACCTCAAACAGTCCGAACACGACTGCGCACACCGCAAGAGCATAGAGGAAGAAACCCAAAACTCGCATGGCAGCAGACTGCCTTGCCTGTCGAACGTCCGCAACGGGTCGAAAGCGGACCATCAGACTTTCGGAGGCGCGGCCGCGCGGCTGCTTCGCCGGTTGAGGCTCAGCCTGGCGGCAGCAGCACGCCGCCGGTCCTCATCGGCTGCACGTCCTGGCGGAAGTTGGCGAGGTAGCCGCTGGCGTCGTTGACGTAGCCGGGACCTTGGCGCGCGGCGAGTTCGGCCGCCGGCACGTCGAGGTCGATGCTGCGGTTCTCGACCGAGATGCGGATCGTGTCGCCGTCGCGGACCTTGCCGATCGGGCCGCCGGTCGCCGCCTCGGGCGCGACTTCGGCCACCGTCAGGCCCTTGAGGCACAGGCCCGAGAGCTGCCCGTCGGTGACGAACGCGGTGGTCTTGGCGAGGCCCGCGGCGTCGAGCGCGAACAGGATCATGCTCGCCCCGCCGCCCATCGCCGGGCCGCCCTTGAGCCCCTGGTTGCGGGCCACGACCACGTCGCCCGGCTTGAGCGTGCCCTGCTCGATCGCCTGCAGGCAGGCGTCGCTGTCGTCGAATACCCGCGCGGGTCCGCTGAATTCCTCGGGGCGCGAGCCGTCGCGGATGCCGAGACGGACCACCGCGGTGTCGGCGAAGCTGCCGCTGAGGATGGCGATGGCCGGGCCGGGACCGACCGGGTCGTCGATCGCGTGGATCACGTCCGGTCCGGGGATGACGTAGCCGGCGAGGTTTTCGGCCAGTGTCTTGCCGGTGCAGGTGAGCACCGAGGTGTCGATGCGGCTTTCGAGGCGCTTGAGCACCGCGCGCGCTCCGCCGGCATCCTCGAACTGCTCGATCCGCACTTCGCCCGTCGGGCGCACCGCGGCGATCACCGGTACGTCGCTCATCTCTTCCCACAGCGCGAACACGTCGACGCCGTTCTCGGCCTCGATCGCGGTCGCCTGGAGATGCTTGATGGCGTTGATCGAGCCCGACACCGCCAGCACCGTGGCGATGGCGTTGCGGAATGCCCCTTCGGTGAGGATCTGGCGCGGCTTGAGGTCTTCGTGGACCATCTCGACGATGCGCCGCGCCGCCGCGCGGGCGTTGGCCTGCATCTTCGGGCTGTTGGCGCGCACCGGCGCGTGGCCGGGCAGTGCCATGCCGAGCGCCTCGACCACGCTGTGCATGGTGTTGGCGGTCGCCATGCCGGCGCAGACGCCGGGGCCCATGATCGCGTGCTCGGCCATCTCGGCGACCGGGAACTTGGGCTTGCCGCCGAAGCGCTCGCCGACCTGGCCGGACCACAGGTCCTCGACGTCGATCGGCTGGCCGTCGATCTCGCCCGCAGGCTGGTAGCCGCCGATGACGAGGATCGTCGGGATATTGAGCCGCGCGGCGGCCATCAGGTGCCCGGGCGGGGTCTTGTCGCAGCTCGTCAGGCAGATCATCCCGTCGAGCAGCGCCGCCTCGACCTGGACCTCGATGTCGTTGGCGATGATGTCGCGCCCGGCGAGGATGTAGCTGCCGCGCTTTGCGGCGCCGGTGATGAAATCGGACGGGGCCGCGGTGCGCACCTCGAACGGCACGCCGCCGGCGGCGCGGATCTCGTCCTTCACGATCCGCGCGATCCCGTCGAGATGGGCGTAGCAGATCGCCAGCTCGGAAGAGCTGTTGACCACCGCGATCTTCGGCTTGTCCATGTCCTCCTTGCTGAGGCCGAGCGCGCGCCAGTTGGCGCGGCGGCTGGGGGAGTTGGCGGCGAGGCTGCGTAAGGTCATGTCAGGCTCCGGCTGGTTGGGGGGCGGCGGCAAGGGCTTCGGCTTCGGCGGTCTCCTCGGCCTGAAGCCGCCGGGCGAAGACCGACAGCACCAGCAGGCCGAGCACCACGCCCGCGAGGCACAGGCCGGTGAACTTGTAGCCGTCGAGCACGGCAGCCTTGTCGGCGAGGAAATAGTAGCCGCCGAGGATCGGCGCGGCGACCGCCGCGAACTTGGCCATGAAGCTCGCCCACCCGCCGCCGGTCGAGCGGACCGCGCTCGGGTAGTAGACGCTGGTGATCGAGATCACCGCGGCGTGCCCGGTACCGATCATGATCCCGCCGATCAGTACCACCGGGATGAACGCCGGGCCCTCGAGCAGCGTGCCGGAGCCGATCAGCAGCGCCAGCGGAATTCCCAGCAGCGGCGCGATGGCAATCCAGGCCGGTCCGCGCTTCTCCGTGAACCACAACAACAGCACGCCGCCGACGGCCCCGATGAAACCCCCGATCGAGCTGAGGTTCGCTGCCATGACCCGGTCGACCCCCAGTTCCTCGAGGAACAGCACGCCGAAGCTCGCTTTGAGGTAGATCGCGAACGACGAGCAGAAATAGGTGAACCAGATGAGCGGCGTGATCACCGCGAGCGTGCCGCGGAACAGCTCGGCGAGAGTCTTGAGGAACTTCGCGATCGTGCGGAAAACCGCATTGTCGTGGCTGCTTTCGGTCGAGACCTTGCGCTCGTCGGAGAGGATGAAGGCGTCGTACCGGCCGAAGTCCGTCTCCGGTGCGAACCGCTTCAGAATCGACCTGATCGCGGCTGCCGGCCGGTGGCTCGCGGCCATCCACCGAGCCGACTCGGGCATGGTAAAGAACAGCACGATCGCCAGCAGCCCGGTCGCTGCGCCGCAGAAGAAGAACACCCCCTCCCAGCCGTATTGCGGAGCCAGCCAGTTGGTGACCTGGCCAGCAATGGCGCCGCCGGTGCTGAAGCCGAGCATGATGATCGTCACCGACCTCGCCTTCGTGCCGGCCGGCATCGACTCGATGTTGATCGACCATGCCGGGGCGAGCAGCCCGCCGATCGCCAGACCGCCGATCAGGCGCAGCGCGATCAGCATCTCGGGCGTGTTGGCGAAGCCGGTAATGAAGGTCAGGGCCGCGCTCAGTATGGTGCACCAGATGATCACCGGACGTCGGCCCACGACGTCGGCGATGTAGGAGCCGACCAGCGAGCCGACCATCTGCCCCGCGAACGCCGCCGAACTGACGAAGCCGGTCATCGCGTCGCTGAGCCCCATCTCGTCGCGCAGGTAGGGCAAGGTGAACGTGATCAGCGAGAAATCGAGCCCGTCGAAGAACGTGACGAGCGAGCAGATCAGCAGCAGCTGGATGTGAAAGCGCGTGAAGTTCAGGCCCTGGAGGAATTTCGATACATCGAGCGTCGAACCACCAGGCGCTCCCGACTCGGCCGCGTACCCATTCGCCATCGTGCACTACCTCTCGTGCGCCGCGCCGAATCTTCGTCCGATCGCTAGCGTGCTATCTATCTCTGCCGCCGTAACAGCATTTGGGCTAGGCACAAAGCCGCTGATCGCCGGACGGCGGGTCGGCGCGGGTCGGGCCGAGCGCCACCCGGTAGCCCCCGCCCGGCGCGGTCTCGATCAGCTCGCGCAAACCCGCCGCCGCGAGCTTGGCGCGCCGCCGCGAGACGTGCACTTCGACCGTGTTGGTGCCGGGCTCGAACTCGATCCGCCAGACCTCGCGCAGCAGGCATGCCCGCGAGACGCATTCGCCCGGGCGCTCGGCCAGCCGCCAGAGCAGGCCGAATTCGCGCGGGTGCAGCGTCAGCCAGCGGTCGGCCAGCCGCGCGTCGCGGTGCAGCAGGTCGAGCGTCAGCGAGCCCGCCGCGCGGTACCGCGGCAGGCGATCGCGGCCCTCGGCGATGCGGCGGGCGCGCGCGGCGATCTCGGGCAGCGCGGCGGTGGCGAGGGCGTCGCCCGCGCCGCCCTCGAGCAGGCGCGCCCGCTCGGGACCCGAGGTCACGCCGAGGAACAGGCAGACCGCCGGATCGCAGTCCCGGCCCTGCAGCACCGAACGTCCGCCGCTGCGGCCGAAGCGCATGTCGACCAGGCACACCGTGCCCGGCGGCTGGGCCGCAAGCGTCCAGCCTTGCTTGCGCAAGTCCCAGTGCGGCGGCGGCTCGCGCCGCTGCCCCAGCCAGCTGAACTCGGACACCGCGAATCCCTCGGCATTCGACGTAACCGAGTGCCAAGCCATCGCATTCCGCGGGCCGATGCAAGCCGCGTAAGCGTTTGTGTATACGCGAAATAAACCAAAACGGAGCGATCGCCTCAGGCGGCCGAGCTGTTGACCCCCATCGACTGCAGGTAGCGCTTAACGTTGCGCGCCGCCTGGCGCAGGCGCTGCTCGTTCTCGACCAGCGCGATGCGCACGAAGCCCTCGCCGTCCTCGCCGTAGCCGACGCCGGGCGCGACCGCGACGTCGGCGTGGGTCAGCAGCTGCTTGGAGAATTCGAGGCTGCCCATGTCCTTCAGCGCCGGCGGCAGCGGCGCCCAGGCGAACATCGAGGCCGGCGGAGCGGGGATATCCCATCCGGCGCGGCCGAAGGCGTCGACCAGCACGTCGCGCCGCTTGTGGTACAGTTCGCGGTTCTTCTCGACGATGTCCTGCGGCCCGTTGAGCGCGGCGCAGGCGGCCGCCTGCAGCGGGGTGAACGCGCCGTAGTCGATGTAGCTCTTCACCCGCGTCAGCGCCGAGATCAGCGTCTTGTTGCCTACCGCAAAGCCGATCCGCCAGCCGGCCATCGAGTAGGTCTTCGACAGCGAGGTGAATTCGACCGCGACGTCCCTCGCGCCCTTGGCCTGGAGGATCGAGGGCGTCGGCTGGCCGTTGTAGTAGAGCTCTGAATAGGCGAGGTCGGAGAGCACCCAGACCTTGTTCTCCTTCGCCCAGTCGACCAGCCGCTGGTAGAACGCGAGGTCCACCACTTCGGCGGTCGGGTTCGACGGGTAGTTGACCACCAGCACGGTCGGCCGCGGCGCGGTGAAGCGCATCGCCCGGTCGAGCGAATCCCAGTAGCGCTCGTCGGGCGTCGTCGGCACCGCGCGGATGCTGGCCCCGGCGATGATGAAGCCGAAGGTGTGGATCGGGTAGCTCGGGTTGGGCGCAAGGATCGTGTCGCCAGGCGCGGTGATCGCGGTGGCGAGCGTCGCCAGCCCTTCCTTCGAGCCGAGCGTGACCACGACCTCGCTCTCGGGATCGACCTCGACCCCCCAGCGCCGCTCGTAGTAGTTCGCCTGCGCCTTGCGCAGCCCGGGGATACCCTTCGACTGCGAATAGCCGTGCGCGTCGGGCTTCTGCGCCACCTCGCACAGCTTGTCGATCACGTGCTGCGGCGGCGGCAGGTCGGGGTTGCCCATGCCGAGGTCGATGATGTCCCTGCCGCTGGCGCGTGCTGCGGCCCGCATCGCGTTGACTTCGGCGATGACGTAGGGCGGCAGGCGCTTGATGCGGTAGAAATCGGTTTCCATGACCTCGTTTCCGTTGGGGTTTCCGTTGGGGTTTTCGTTCGCCACCTCGCGCGTGGCGCAACTTCTGTGACGGAATCGGCCGATTTGCGCAATGCAAGCTTGCCGCTGGAATTTGGCGCCTCGCTCTCTACCGCCGCCCTGAACCGGATTCAGGCTCCGTCGCACCCCCGCTCAGAATGACGAGCGAGACGGGAGGACCGGGCGGTGCCCCTCGCAAATGCAGCTTTGGGACCTATGATGGCGGCGATGGCCCGAAAACCCGAAGCTCACGGCGATTCTCCCGCGCCGGCCCACGACATCTTCACCGAGATGCTGCGCGCGCAGGGCGAGGCGGCGCGGCAGATGATGCAGACCGTCCTGCCCGAAGCCGCCGCTGCCGTCCCGACCGACAAGGAGCTGACCGAATGGGGCGACTCGGCGCTCAGGCTGCAGGACATGTGGCTCCGGTTCCACCGGCAGCAGGCGGTGCCCGAAATGCCGATCCCGTTCCTCGCCGACCCGGGGCAATGGATCGGGCTGATGCAGGCGTGGTACCAGCAGATGCCGCTGCTCGATCCGCAGCGCCAGGCGCGGATCGTCGAGGAAGGCATGGCGCTGTGGGAGGACGTGCTCGCCCAGTACGGCCTCGGCCCCAAGGCGGGCGAGGACAAGACCCCCGAAATCGAGCTGCCGCGCAAGGACCGCCGCTTCGCCGATCCGGCATGGCGCGAGCAGCCGGTCTTCGCCCTGATCCACCAGACCTACCTGCTGCTCGCCGAACGCGTGCTCGAAGCGGCCGACGCGGTCGAGGGGCTCTCGCCGCAGGAGCGCGAGCAGTTGCGCTTCGCGACCAAGAGCGTGATCGATGCGATGAGCCCGGCGAACTTCCCGCTGATGAACCCGGTGGTGCTCGAACGCACCATCGAGACCCACGGCGAGAACCTCGCCAAGGGCATGGAGCGGCTCGCCCGCGATCTCGAGCGCGGCCAGCTGACCCACACCGACGCGAGCCAGTTCCGCCTCGGCGACAACATCGCCTGCACCCCGGGCAAGGTGGTCCACCGCAGCCCGCTGTTCGAGCTCATCCAGTATGCCCCGGCGACGGCGGATGTGCTGGCGACACCGCTGGTGATCTTCCCGCCCTGGATCAACCGCTTCTACATCCTCGACCTCAACCCGAAGAAGAGCTTCGTGAAGTGGTGCGTCGAGCAGGGCGTGAGCGTGTTCATGGTCTCGTGGCGCTCGGCCGACGCGAGCATGGCGGGGGTCACCTGGGACGATTACGTGCGCGCCCAGATCGAGGCCGTCGACACGATCCGCGCACGGCTCGACGTGCCCGCGGTGCACGCGATCGGCTACTGTGTCGCCGGGACCACGCTCGCCGCGACGCTGGCGATCCTCGCGCGACGCGGGCAGGCGGACAAGGTGGCGAGCGCGACCTTCCTCACCGCGCAGGTCGATTTCGAGCGCGCGGGCGATCTCAAGGCGTTCGTCGACGACTCCCAGCTCGAGCTGATCAGGCGCGCGAGCCAGGGCGGCTACCTCGACGGGCGCTACATGGCCGCCACCTTCAACCTGCTGCGCGGCTCGGACCTGATCTGGAACACGGTGGTCAACCATTACCTGCTCGGCGAGGACTACCCGGCGTTCGACCTGCTGCACTGGAACGGCGACGTCACCAACCTGCCGGCCCGGTGGCACGAATCCTATCTGCGCGACTGCTACCGCGACAACCGGCTGGTCGAGCCCGATGCGCTCGAGGCGGACGGAACGAAGATCGATCTCAACCGGGTCGCCACCCCGGCCTACGTCCAGGCCGGACGCGAGGACCACATCGCGCCGCCCGAGAGCGTCCACCGCCTGCTCGACCACCTGCAGGGCCCGGTGCGCTTCGTCCTCGCCGGCAGCGGCCACATCGCCGGCGTCGTCAACCCGCCGGCGGCGGGCAAGTACCAGTACTGGACCGGCACCCCGGGCGGCTCGCTCGCCGCGTTCCTCAAGGGCGCCGAGGAGCATCCCGGCAGCTGGTGGACCGACTGGCTGCAATGGCTGCGCGCGCAGGCGCCCGAGACGGTGCCGGCCAAGGGCAAGCGCGTGCCGGGCGGCAAGGGCGACCAAGTCCTCGGCGACGCGCCCGGGACTTACGTGGCGATGCGCTGAGGCGCGCAAGTCGCCCAAGAGGTGACGCCCCTTTCGATCCATTGCGGACGTTCAGCGGCTGATTGGAATGCCGCACGACTGTGATAACTGTTGCTGGGTGGTCGAGCGACCGTAGGAGGCCCCCATGGCGTGGAGTCGGGTTTCTTTCCTGGCGCCCGTGACAGCCGCTTTGGCTTCGGGTTGCTCTTATTCGCCTTCAGCCGTGGAGACGCACGCCGCGGCGAAGGACGTTCGCTGCCTGCCGGTCAATGGGCACAGGGATCAGGTCGGATGCTGGATCCTGGCAACCCATCCCGTGGCAGAACCAGCAGGTCGGATGCTGTATTGGCACGTGTACGAGTTCGCGAACGCCGCCCTGGCGAGCCGCGCCAAGGATGAGCATGCCGAAATGATTGAGGCCTACGGGCGGACGTATCTAATGGCCGTCACCGCCGAACAATGGTCGCCCAAGGGCGGCCGTCACGTGGCCAGCATAGGGCCGCTGCAAACCGTGCTGCCAGTTCCGCACACAGCTACCTTACTGCAGACCTGGCTAGTGCCCGGAATGCAGACGCGGGTGCACCGGCATGAGGGGCCGGAGGCCCTGATGATCCTGTCCGGCGAGCAATGCGTCGAGACACCTGAAGGTCACAGCCGAGCGCGGCAAGGACAAGAGGTTCTCGTTCCCGCTGGAACTCCGATGGTACTTTACGCCGTCGGGGGTGGACGGCGCGCGCTCACGGTCATCATTCATCCGTCGGGCCAGCCGCTCAGCCACGCGCATGAGTGGCATCCGACTGGCATATGCTTGGGCAGTTAGGGCGCGTGCGCTTCGGATGCGGCGAGCATGATATCTGGCTTTCACCCGGACTGCCGGTCCGCCTTTCGACCCACAACCGACATTCGTCGATGATATGACGCCGCGAGAAGGAGCTGCTGCAATGGCCGATGCTATCGAAATCCGTCGCTTCGAGACCCCCGACGACACGCTCGACATGAGAGACGCCGGCGGCATCTCGATTCTCAAGATGGGCGATGGAACGGTCGGGATGCACGCGATCTTTGAGCCCGGCTGGACCTGGGAGAAAGACGAGAAGCCATTGCTCGGCTCACCGTCCTCGTGCCCCATGCGCCACACCGGCTACTGCGTCAGCGGCAATCTCGTGGTGCGCATGGTCGAGACGGGCTCACAGACACGCATAACCAAGGGCGACTTCTTCGAAATTCCTCCGGGGCATGACGGTTATGTCGAGGGGTCGGAAAGGGTCGAGCTGGTCCTGTTCGCCGCACCCGAACACGGCCATTGATCGACGGCTGCCTGGGTCCGCTTTCGCGGGGGTGACGACGGTTGGATTGGGATGACGCAGGAGGGGCTGGTTGGGTCAGGCTCCCGACGTCCGCGTTCCACCCAAGCCGGACATCCTCTTGCGGGCGCCAAGTCGGTATATTTCCGGATTGCCGGCCGGCAGCCACCGGCAGATCCTCTTGCCGATCGCAACACGGAGATGCCCGGCACCGTCGCTGCGGTAACGTTGGCATAGCTGGCGGTACCGCTTCTGGGGTCCACTAACGGAAGGACCGAGCATGAAGCGTTGCGCTATCCTCGCAATGGCCCTGTTGCTGCCGATAACCGAGGCTGCCTCGCAACCGGTGCCTGGGGGACGGTGGGGCATGATGGGGCCGGGGATGATGGCCAACATGACGCGACATCACCAGGTGATGATGTATGGTGTTCCCGCTCCGTACCGGTCGCTGCGCGACCCGCTTCGCAATACGCCCGACAAGCTGTCGCGCGGCGCCGCCGTGTTCGAGCAGAACTGCGCCTCCTGTCATGGCGAAAGTGGGCGGGGTGAGGGGCCGGCTGGCGAACAGCTGGTGCCGCCGCCGGCAAACCTCGCGTGGCTCGCGCATACGCCAATGAGCCGGTCCGACCCCTATATGTATTGGACGATCGCCGAGGGCGGAACGTCGATAGGCTCGGACATGCCGTCGTTCAGGGAAACCTTGTCCAGAGACGAGATCTGGGCGGTCATCAGCTACGTCCGCGAAGGATTGGGCTTGCGACGCTGACAATCGACGATGCTGCGCTAGGATGAGGCGTCCGGTGCGGAGCGGGCATGGCCCGCGTCGGCCATTATCTCGAGGGCCTCTTTCGCCACATAGACGCCTATTGCAGCGCCGACGGCGAGGTCGAAGTAGCGAATGCCGGTCAGCAACACGGCCAGGCCGGCAACGATAACCGCCGTGTTGGCGACAACGTCCGCGCGGGTAAAAATCCACGCTGCCCTGATGTGGACCTCTTCCCGCCGCTGCCTGCTCAGGAGCCGCAGGACAAGGACGTTCACCGCGAGCGCAACGAAGGCCACGGCGATCATCCAGCTTCCTTCGGGATCGCTTCCCCAGACAAGGCGCCGGGCCACTTCGATCAGCATGCCGATGCCGACGACGAGGAGCAGCGCGCCGCTCAGGCTGGCAGCGTTCGCTTTGAAGCCACCGCTTCGCCCGATGGCAGCGAGGGCGATGCTATAGGCGGTTGCATCGGTCAGCATGTCCAGGCCGTCGGCCACCAGGCCGGTCGAGTTCGCCAATATCCCGGTCGCCACCTCGACCACGAACATCGCCGCATTCAACCACAGCGCGATCCACAATCCACGCCGCTGCGCCGCGGTCTCGACGGCCGTTGGCCCACATCCGCAATCTGCCATTCGGGCACGATACACGCGGCGCGATGCCGCGCCATCGGAATGTCCGCTTTGCACCCCACGCGGACACTCCCGCGAATCCCTGTATTCGACCCATGGCGATAGTCGGCGACGCGGCTTAGAACCGGGTACACTCGCCGTTTGGGAGCTGCGCTCTTGGTTCGTGTCGTCGGCATCGATCATCTCGCCATTCGCGTGTCCGACCTGGCGCGCTCGAAGCAGTTCTACGACCGGCTGCTCGGCTTCATGGGTTTCGCGCGTGAATGGGAATTCGGCGAGGTCGTCGGCTGGAACAACTGGGAGACGATGTTCTGGATCACCCAGGCCGATGCGGAAGGTCTGCGCCATCCGCATCGCCCAGGCGGCATCGGCTATCACCATTATGCCTTCGAGCTGGAGACTGCCGCACAGGTCGATGACCTTCATGCCTTCCTGCTCCGAGAAGGTGTCGAGATCGTCGATCCGCCCGCCGCCTATCCCAGTTACGGCGAGGGCTACTATGCGGTCTTCTTCCTCGATCCTGACGGTCTGAAGCTGGAGGCCATGCACTTTGTCGAGAAAGAGAAGCGGCGCGCGCGGCTGAGGGCGGGCGGACAGCCCTGAGGGCACGGCGACGGCAAAAGTTGCCGCCCGAAGGCCACAGTTGGCGGTCGGTCCGCCTTCGACCCATTGCCGACATTACTGAGAGATATCATGGTGTGCCCGACGGGGGATCTGGGCAGAGCGGAGCTAAGAGCATGAGACTGGCACTCGCGGCGCTCTTCTTGGCCATTCTTCCATTTGCGGGTGCGGCCCAACCGGTTGGCAACGACGCACGGTGGCGCGAAGGCGGTATCGGCACCATGGCCAGTATCCAGCGCCACCGTCAGATCTTGAGCGGGATACCTGCACCGTATCGCTCCATGCGAGCACCCTCTACGCAGGTCACCGGCAAGATTGCGCGCGGGGCTGCCTTGTTCGGGGCCCATTGCGTGTCGTGTCATGGATCAATGGGACGTGGAAACGGCCCGCAAAGTGGCACGCTGTATCCGCACCCGGCCGATCTCAGCTGGCTGGCTCGGGTACCCGCCAACCGGGCGGATCCGTACATGTACTGGTCGATTGCCGAGGGCGGGGCTGAATTCTATTCGGACATGCCGGCGTTCAAATCGAAGCTGTCCTCAACCGATATCTGGGCCATCATCAGCTACATTCGCTCGACCGGTAACAATCACTGAGCGCCAATGTCCGCGCTTCACACAGGCGGAGATTCTTGGCCACAGCTTCGATGGCCCTTCGCCCGCAGGCCAACGTCCACACGAGGGCATTGGGGTTGGGGAAACAACGTCGCCCGCCTTCGTTGCGATCACTGCCTCTTCAACAGCCGGTCGGAGCCCTGAGATGTGCCAGCGTCTCCCCTCGTACAATGCGCCTGCGGAGGGCAATTGAAGTCCGAAGCGTTCTTCTACGATGCTGAAGGCTCTGATCGCGCCATCGGCATCGAGGAGGTGCTTGGCATTGGTCAGATCGGCGAGCATCAGCTCGTGTGGTTCGATATGGACGCCGAGGATGTCCAAGCTCTGGATCTTGTCAGCCGAAAGCTTGGCGTGCCCAAGGAAGCACTGCGGGTTCAGGATGGCCGGGCCAGTCAGGGAGTGGCGGTCTACGACAAGCTGATCGCCTTCAAACTGACCCGCGCCGGCGTTGCCGACGATCCGATCACCCTCATCCTAGGCGAACAGTGGCTTGTCACGGTTCACAAGGGGGCGGTGGCATACTTTGAGGAGTTTCGTGAACGCGACCGCGGCGAGACTCTCCTAGGCCGGCTCACCCCATTGGCTCTCGCCGGGTCCCTGATCGACTGGCATTTGGAGGAGTTCCATCAGGAAGTGGAACAGATTCAGCGGCAACTTGATGAGCTCGATAGCCAGATACTGCATCAACGAGCGAGACGATCGCCGCTCGTGGAGCTTACCAAGCTACGCCGCTCGACCGCGCGCTTGCGTTCACGGCTCGAATGGCACCGGCCCCTGGTCCACGGAATGCTGCGTCCTGATTTCTACCCGGCAGCCGACGAAGCCCACAGCGACTTCTTTCACACGCTGGAGTCGCATTTCAACCGCGCGGAAGAAGCGGTCGACCGGGCACGCGAACTCGTCGTCGGGAGCTTCGACCTCTACGCGACGCGAACAGCCCAAAACACCAATGATCTCGTCAGGGCGCTGACGATTGTGACCGTCGCAATCGGCTTGTCCGCGGCATTGGCTGGCGTGTTCGGGATGAATTTCGACATCCCCTTTTTCCATACCGGGATCAGGGGCTTTTTGATCGTCACGGGCGCGATGATCTCGGTGGCGCTGGCTCTGTTCTCCTTTGCACGGCTGCGGGATTGGCTTTGATCTTCGGCGCCACTCGAATGTCCGCTTCGTACCCGAACCGGACACTGGATGAGCCCAGCGATCCGGTTCAATCCGAATGCGCAGTCGGGCGATCGTCGCTGATCCAGTTCGATCGTCGGGCTCATCCGGCTCACCGGCCCAACAGCGCCGGCCTGCAACGCGCGATTCCGGGGCCGTATTTCGATGCGGCGCACGCAACGGGCGTTCGACTTTTTGCACTTTCCCTCGAACGAGACGCACAGCACCCTGGCTTCCAGAAGCGCGAACCGCGTCGGCTTGAAAGGCAAAGCACCCTTTTGCAGAAAAGGACTTTGCCATGCGTAAGTTCATTCGACCGATCTGTGCTGCCGCGTGCCTCGCAGGTCTCGGCTTTCCGGCGGCGGCAGACGAAGTGACGGTCAGGGTCAGCTATGCCGACCTGGACCTCGCCAGCCCGGAGGATGTTGCCGCGCTGCACGAGCGCCTGGCTGAAGCTCTGCGCCGGGCGTGCAGAACGCAATTCGCTCACGGCCTCACGGCCAAGCACGCGGACGATCAGTGCGTGGAAAGCGGTCTTGCCAACGGGGAGAGGGTGATCTCGGAGCACCGCGACCGCGCTCTGGCCGCTGCGCCCTAGGATTGGCGCGAACAGGCTGCGGCAAGCCGATCTCTGGTGTCATGGCGCGCCGTCGGCATGTCTGCTTGCCCGTAGCTGACTATCCACACGACCCATTGCGGACATTACTGATTGAGCCGCTTGTACCTCCGCGCCAGCTTGCACTGCGTCATGCCGTCAGTATCGGAGGCGGTGGCGGAAATCAGCAGCACGGAAGGACTTGTCATGCAGTGCAATGTCGGCGGAGCCGAACGCGGCCTTCGGTTGGTGATCGGCGTGGTGGCCCTCGCGGTTGCCGTTTTCGGCGGGGTCGAGGGCGGCTGGAGAATTGCCCTTCTCGCCATCGGCGTGATTGGGCTTCTGACAGCCGCCGTGCGGTATTGCCCGCTCAATTCGCTGATCGGCCGCAACAGCTGCAAGTCGGCCTGAGCAGCGGATCGCTGCCGGCGTCCCGCACGTCTGGTCCCGGATAGGCCGCTGACCACGCATGGCGGCCGGCCCGCGGCCGAGCGCAGACGGCATCTCGCGGGACACGGTTCCGATCGGGCGCGTCTTCTCTCAACTTCGCGCAAGTACCGCTCGGGAGCCCAATCCCGAGTTCTCTCCGCGTTCGGGAGAGAGCGGACCGATGCCTGCGGCGCCCGCAGAACCGTTTTCCCATACGCCCGTTTTCTGCCACGGCGCGGACTCTCTGCGGCCCGCAGGCGCACGCGACTGTTCCGCCGGCCCGGCCGATCGGAAAGGGGCGTGCGGTGGCGGCCGCAGGCTCGCTTCGCGGAGTCGCGCGGCGCAATCGCCGCTAAGGTGTGACCTGTGCCCTTGGGCCGCAAACCCGCACAGATCCCGGGTTTCACCGGTCACAGCCAGGGTCACAGGGTGTGAACTTTGTGACCCTGTACGTGGCGTTTGCGCGTCACTGTGACACTTTTGTGCACTGCACAAGAATCGTTGACTCGGCTTGCGCGAAGGCTTATTGTGCATTGCAGCAAAGCCCTGTGCCCGACGGCACGTGCATAGCGAGGAAAGTCATGGCCGACGCCAAGGACACGAGCGCGGACAGCGCGGAAAAGGCTTACGCAGCGGCAGCCGCCGAAACGAAGCCGGTCGAGGTGAAGGAGCCCGAAGCGGTCATGCCGCCCCCGGCTCCCGCGGTGAAGGCGGAAGTGCCGCAAGGCATTTCGCAGCCCGCGCCGGCCCTGAAGAAGACCCGGAAGGCCGCTCCCAAGAAGGCGGCCGCCAAAACCAGGACGGCAAAGCCCGTCGCCAAGCCGGCCGCCGTTCCGGTGCGCGCCAAGGTTGCGAAGCCCGCAGCCGTGGCCGCCAAGGTTCTCAAGCCGGTGACGCGCCGAATGCCTGCGCCGCCCAAGTTCGCACGAGTACCCACCGTTTCCGAATTGAAGGAAAAAATCATGGCCACCGCCAAGACCCCCGATTTCACCAAGCCGATCAACGATGCGATCGGCGAGTTCCAGACCAAGGCCAAGGTTGCCTACGAGAAGAGCACCGAGGCGCTGACCGAAGCGACCGAGTTCGCCAAGGGCAACGTCGAGGCGATCGTCGAGAGCGGCAAGATCCTTGCCGGCGGCGCCCAGGACCTCGGCAAGAGCTACGTCGATGAAGCCAAGAGCGCCTACGAGACGCTGACCGGCGACCTCAAGGAAATGGCCGCGGTGAAGAGCCCGACCGAGCTGTTCCAGCTGCAGGGCAAGATCATGCGCCGCAACTTCGACATGCTGGTCGCCACCAGCTCGAAGAACACCGAAGCGGTGATGAAGCTCGCCAGCGAGGCGTTCGCGCCGATCTCGGGCCGCGTCAACGTCGCCGCCGAGAAGCTGACCAAGGTCGCCTGACCTTCGTCGCCTGATCGATTTCCGCCGGCGCTCCTCTCCCTGCCGGCGGACCTCGCGGGCCGGGCAGCCACACGGCTGCCCGGCCCGATTGGTCTTGCGCCGTGAGGCGAATTGCCGCGTGCATCTTGCGGCAGCGCCCGGCGATACGATATTTGCGGTTCCATGCACCGGAGTCCCGCCTCGCCAGCGCTGGCCGACAGCGCGCGCCGCTTGCCCGTGATCTGCGCGGGCGAGGAAGACGGGCTCGGTGTGAGCGACGGCGAAGGGCAGGTCGGTGTCGCCACCCGCACCCGCGCCAGGCCGAAGAAGCCGCAGCAGTACAAGGTGCTGATGCTCAACGACGACTACACGCCGATGGAATTCGTCGTCATGGTCCTCAAGCGCTTCTTCCGCATGGACCTCGAGCAGGCGACGCGGGTCATGCTCCACGTGCACCAGCGCGGAGTCGGCGTGTGCGGCGTCTATCCCTACGAAGTCGCCGAGACCAAGGTGAACCAGGTGATGGATTTCGCGCGCGAGAACCAGCACCCGCTGCAGTGCACGCTGGAGAAGGCGTGACGGCGCGGCTATAGCGCCCATGCGAAACCCCTCGCCGCCCGGGCCGTTGCCGAAACTTGAAACTCATTACCGCCATCGACCGCTACGTGTTCCGGCTCACGATCGTGCCGATGCTCGGCGTGTTCGTGCTCGCCGCCTCGCTGCTGATGCTCGAGAAGATGCTGCGGCTGATGGAGTTCGTCTCGACCGAGGGCGGGCCGGTGACGATCGTGTTCCGCATGCTGGTCAACCTGATTCCCGAATATGCCGGGCTGGCGATCCCGCTCGGGCTGATGCTGGGCATCCTGTTCGCCTTCCGCAAGCTGGCGACCACCAGCGAACTCGACGTGCTGCGCGCGGTCGGCTGGAGCTACACCCGCCTGCTGCGCGTGCCGTACATGATCACGCTGGTGCTGCTGGCGCTCAACCTCGCCATCGTCGGCTACTGGCAGCCGCTGGCGCGCTACGGCTACGAGCAACTCGATTTCGAGCTCCGCTCGGGCGCGCTCGGCGCGGCGATCAAGGTCGGCGAGTTCACCGCGCTCGAAGACAAGGTGGCGCTGCGGATCGAGGAGAGCCGCGACGACGGCCGCCGCCTGATGGGCATCTTCGCGCGCCTCGCCAACGACAAGGGCCAGGTGCTGTCGATTTCGGCACGCCAAGGGCGCTTCCTCGCCAATCGCGAGGATCGCAACACAATCATCCTGCGGTTGCTCGACGGCACCATCGTGCAGGACATGCCCGGCGAGACTCCGCGCGTGCTCAGTTTCACCCAGCACGACCTGCCGATCGACCTGCCGGCGATCCAGCGCTTCCGGGCCCGCGGCGACGAGGCGCGCGAATACCTGCTGCCAGAATTGCTCGAGCTCGGCTGGCGTGACGACGACGTGGCCGTCACCAAGCGCGTCGAGGGACGGGCGGCGTTCAACTATCGCATCGTCGAGGTGGTGATGATGCTGATGTTGCCGTTGCTCGCGGTTGCGCTGGCCATTCCGCCCAAGCGCTCGACCTCGGCGCTCGGCGTGTTCGTGTCGATCGTGATGGTGGTCGCCTACCACAAGATCAACCAGTACGGGCAGGAGGTCGCCGCGCTCGGCCGCGTCGACCCGCTGCTGGCGCTGTGGGGCCCATTCGCCCTGTTCGCGGCGCTGATCGGCTGGATGTACTTCCGCGTGGCGTTCGTCCCGGGCGGGCAGGCCATCGGCGCGCTCGAGTCGGCCTACGCCAAGCTGATGAAGCGCGTGAAGCTACTGCTGCGCCGCCGCGACCGGACGGTCTCGCGCGAGCCGGTGCTAGAGGAAGCGGCCGCCGGTGCTGCTTGATTTCTTCCCGTCGCGCACGCTGACCTGGTACCTCGGCAAGACCTTCGTGGTCCGCATCCTCGCGGTGCTGATCATGCTCGTGCTGGTCCTGATGATGCTCGACCTGTTGAGCACCACCGGGGACATCCTGGCGCATCCGGGCAACGGCGAGGGCGAGCTGCTGCAGTATGTCTCGCTGCGCATCCCGCAGCTGATCGCGCGCTTCCTGCCTTATTCGGTGCTGCTGGCGACGATCCTCACGCTCGCTACGTTCAACCAGAACAGCGAAGTCGTGGCGATGAAGGCGGCCGGGCTCTCGGCGCACCAGATCCTCGCGCCTCTGATCCTGGCGGCGCTGATCGTCTCTGGGCTCTCGTTCGCCTTCAACGAACGTATCGTCACCCGGGCGACCGCGACGCTGACCGTGTGGGAGGCTAACGACTTCGGCCCGCTGCCGCGCGATTCGACAACCCGCGCCAACGTCTATCTCAACGACGGCAACGACGTGCTGCTTGCGTCCTCCGTCGAGGGTTCGGGCGCCGGAACGGTCCTGCGCGGGGTCACCTTCTACGACCGCGACAAGTCCGGGATGATTGTGCGCCAGCTGCGCGGCACGGTTGCCCGGTGGGCCGATCCGGGCTGGCGTCTCGAACGGGCGCGCGAGTTCGACGTTGGGCCGGCCGAGGGCCGGCAGATTGGCGCGCCGGTGGTCATCGCCCGCGGGATCACGCTGGGCCAGGTGGCCCTGCGCAAGGTCGATCCCGATGCGGAGCCGATCGGGCAGCTGGCGGATTCCATTGCCGCGCTCGATTCTGCCGGCCGGCGCACGGCCGAGCTCAAGGGCAAGTGGTGGCACAAGATCGCCGGCCCTCTGTCGGCCGTGCTGATGCCGCTGCTCGGTGCCGTAGCCGGCTTCGGCCTCGCCCGTTCCGGCCACCTCTTCGCCCGCGCCGTTATCGGCATGGCCCTGGGCTTCGCCTTCTTCGTGGTCGACAACGCCGCGCTGGCGATGGGCAGCTTTGGCGGCTACCCGCCGCTGCTGGCGGCCTGGGCGCCGTTCGTGCTGTTCTTCCTGATTGGCGAGACCGTGCTCATCCGAACCGAGGAATAGCGCATCAACGCCGCTTGCGCCGCCACATTTTTGCCATTATTTGGGGGCCGCTCGCGCCGCTGCGAGTCCTGTGGGCCCAGGCCCGCTCTAGGAGACACCGTTATGAACAAGATTGCTCTGGCTGCCGTCTCGGCTTCCTTCCTGCTCGCTCTTTCGGCTTGTGGCGACAAGACCGAAGAGCCGACCGCCGAGGACACCGCGACCGTCGAAGCCACCCCGCTGGCGACCGACGCCGCTGCCGCCGCGACCGACGCCGCTGCCGCCGCGACCGACGCTGCTGCCGAAGCGACCGACGCCGCTGCCGCCGCGACCGACGCTGCTGCCGAAGCGACCGACGCGGCCCAGTAAGCTTTCACAACGCCGGCGGGTGGCGACAGTCACCTGACGGCTTCGGAAGTGCGATTGGGCAGGGCGCGCGGGCCATTCCGGCCTGCGCGCCCTGCCTTTTTTTGGCCCTATTCGGGAACGCATCAGGTGACGCGCGCGTCTACCCGGCACCGATCCATCGAGGAGACGTGCCATGAAGAAGTTCGCTGTCCTGTCCGCAACGGTCGCTGTGCTGGCGCTGTCCGCCTGCGCCGATACCGACGACGATGCCGATGAGGCCACCGACACTACGGTCATCGCGACCGAAACTACCGCGACGCCCGTCCCCGTTCCCGTTCCCGCGCCGACGGTGACCGAGACCGCGACGACGGTGATCGAAACTGACACCGACAAACCTTCGGTCGAGGCGACCATCGGGCCGGAGCCCCGGGCCACCATCAGGACCAACTGATCGCCGTTCCTTCCGGACGTCCCTCGCGCCAATGGCGTGAGGGGCGTTCCCGTTATGGGCGCTCGAGAGTTCCCGGCCGGATCATGGTGCTGCGCGCGATGCGCACCAGCAGCACTACCATGCCGCCGTGGTTCGCCTGCCAGAACGTCGTTTCCGGAGCCAGGTGCCGGCGCAGCCGGCGATGCGCCTCGCCAAGCGAATGGTAGGGCAGGCTCGGCATCAGGTGATGCAACGCGTGATAACGCAGACCCACCGGAGCCCAGATGGCGGCAAATGGCGACGGCGGCGGCACGTTGACCGAGTCCAGATATTGCGCCGTCACGGTTATCGCTTCACCGTCGTTTTCCCACAGGTGGGCAACCAGGGTGCGGAGCTGGTTGAGCAGCGCCACCACCGAAAAGACGGCAAGCCCGATCAGCAACGGTCGCCAGCCGAGCAGGGGTACGCTCGCCACCAGCACCATCGCCCACGCGCTCGCGCCGACTTCCTGCCAGAAGAAGCGGTGCTTCATTTCACCTTCCGCAGGGCGGCGGCGGAACGCGGGGTTGATGGCCAGCGCCGAGAACCGCTCCCACACGAACGTCCGCAGCTTGGGGAAGATTGCTCCGAGGGGGGTAAGAATGGCGAAGCGCACGACCAGCGCGGGGGGTGCCAGCAACGCGATCAGCACAAAGGCGGGCAGAGACCACGGCTTCATCAGCGCCAGCGGCAGATATTCCGGATCCTCCGCGGTGCCGTAGCGGGTACGGGCATGGTGCAGCGTATGGACGCCTTCGTACATGAACGACGGCGTGAGCATCGGGATGCCGACCAGCACGTTCCAGGCAGTGCGAAAGCCCGGCAGCGCGTTGCGATGGAGGTGCGATATCTCGTGAATGAACAGCAGCGCACGATAGAGCGTCAGCACCGCCACCAGGCCGCAGGCTGCCGCCAGCCAGGGGCTGGTGGCCAGGATGGCACCCGCCAGCGCCGCATACCCGACAACCGCGGATGCGAGCATGTCGGACCAGTAGATCGCCGGCCGCGCCGTGCCGATGTCGCGTGTCAGCTCGGCGGCGGCACGCAGCATCTGCTTGTCGTCCGGAATGGCCGCGTGGACGCGCGGTTCGGGCGTGCGCATGTCCGGCGCCGCCGGGTCGAGGATCTGGTAGGCAGTCATCAAGGTCGTTCCAAAAGTGCCGTTCCTCTGACGATCAATGCAGGCGGCCCGCAAGGCCCGCCTTGACATCGCGCAACAAGCGCACGCAGGGCTAACCGCGTCTGAACAAGGGCGGGGTCATGTCCAATAGCAAGGTAAGTGTTGCCCCAGTCTCGGGCAAGCGTGACTTCGACGCCTTCGTCGATCTCGCCTATCGGCTCAACAAGGACGACCCGAATTGGGTGCCGCCCTTGCGCGCAGAAGTGGTCGAGCTGCTGACGCCCGGCAAGAACCCGTTCCACGAGCATGCCAAGGTCCAGCTGTTCCTCGCGCGCCGGGAGGGCCGTGTGGTTGGCCGTATCTCGGCGCATTTCGACGAGCTGGCGCTGGCGCAGCCGCCCGAGCTGGGGATGGGGCCCGGCGCCGGGAATTGGGGCATGCTCGAAGCCGAGGACGAAGAAACCGCGCACGCGCTCATTGCCAGGGCCGAGCAGTGGCTGCGCGAACAGGGCATGACCCGCGTGCTCGCGCCGATCAGCCTGTCGATCTGGGAAGAGCCGGGGCTCCTCGTGCTAGGCCACGACCACCCGCCGACGATCATGATGGGGCACGACAATCCGCGCTATCAGGCCTGGGTGGAAAGCGCCGGCTATACCAAGGCCAAGTCGCTGTTCACCTACGACCTGGCGGTGGACAAGGGCTTTCCCGAGCTCGTCAACCGCATCGTCGCCTCGGGCGAGAAGAACGCGCGCATCACGGTGCGCACGATGGACAAGTCGCAGATCGCCCGCGAGGTGGGCATCGTCGTCCGCATTCTCAACGACGCGTGGTCGAACAACTGGGGGTTCGTCCCGTTCACCGAGACCGAGATCGCCTATGCGGCCAAGAAGCTCGCACCGATGATCCTCGAAGGGGCCAATACGGTCGCCGAGTACGACGGCGAGCCGGTTGCGTTCATGCTGGCACTGCCCGACGTGAACGAACGACTCAAGGACATGAACGGCAGGCTGTTTCCGTTCAACTGGATCAAGCTGCTGTGGTGGCTGCGGAATCCACGAAGCCATACCTTCCGCGTGCCGTTGATGGGCGTCGTCAGGCGGTTGCAGTCGAGCCGGCTCGCCAGCCAGCTGGCCTTCATGATGATCGAGCACATCCGCCGCTATGCCGTTGCGAGCCACGGCACCAGGCGGGCCGAAGTCGGCTGGATCCTCGAAGACAACCAGGGAATGATCGCCATCGCCGACGCGATCGACAGCAAGGTCAACAAGGAATACCGGATCTACGGCAAGCAACTGTGAGGCGCATCGTCGGGCTGGGAACCGCGTTGAGTCCGCACTGTTTTTTCAAGCGGGGCCGGCAGGCGGCTCGCCGGGGATGGACATGAAGCGCATCAGGTCCCGAGCTTCGCGCAAGCCGCGCCTGGGCCGCGTTCTCGTGGTCGAGGACGATCCGGTCCTCGCGATGGCGATCGAAGCCGCGCTGGAGGATGCTGGCGTCGCCCAGACGGTTATCTGCCCCAGCATCGCCTGCACCATGGACGCGCTCGAGGAAGCGCCGGCCGAAGCGATCGTCATCGACGTTCACCTGGCGGATCGCGACGATGGCTGGGCGCTTGCCGAACTGGTCGACCTGCTCGGGCCCAAGCGGCCGCGCATCGTGTTCTCGACCGGATCTCCCGAAGACATTCCTCCGGAAATTGCGGAAATGGGCCCGATCTTCGAAAAGCCGTACGATCCGGATCAGCTGGTTCGGGCGCTTGTCGAAGGCGCGAAGCCCGGGCTGTTCGCGCGAATCCGCGACGCCATGTCGTGAACGCAGGCCCTGGCGGGCCGGCTCGGCGGGCGTCTGACAAGCCGCAAGAAAAAAGGCCTCCGCTCACTGGAGCGGAGGCCTTTCGGGATCGTATCACCAGCCGCTTGGACGGGAGGGGGGGTCTCGGCGGTGACACAAGTTCAATGAGCGGTCTTGCGAGTGGTTCCCAGGATCAGATTTTTTTTTCGATTCCGCGACCCAGGGTTTGCGATGCACGTCGGCAAGGCCCATTCTCGCTGTCTGCAGGCCTGCCGCCACGTGTCGCGGAACTACTGATGCCAAGATACGTTTAGGCGGGGCCATTCTTTGGGAAGGGGTTCTATGTCGATTGGGGCCGAGGTTGCCGCACATCTTCCGTTTCTTCGTCGCTACGCGCGTGCCCTGACCGGCTCGCAGTCCACCGGCGACGCCTTTGTCAAAGCCACCCTCGAGGCGGCGCTAGCCGACGAAGAGCTGGCCGAATCACTCCGCGGCGGCCGGGTCCCGCTCTACCGCGCGTTCAACAAGGTGTGGTCGAGCGCCTACCTCGAGGTGCGCGAGGAAGCGACGCTGCAGAGCCTGCACGAGAGCGCTGCGCAGGACCAGCTGCGGCGGATCACGCCGATCAACCGGCAGGCGCTGCTGCTGACCACGGTCGAGGACTTTACCCCGGCCGAAGCGGCGCGGATCATGGACATGTCCGAGGACGACGTGAATCGCCTGGTGACCGAGGCGGTCGAGGAGATCGAGCGCGAGACGACCACCAGCGTGCTGATCATCGAGGACGAGCCGCTGATCTCGATGCAGCTCGAGGACCTCGTCCGCTCGCTGGGCCACGAGGTCTGCGGCACGGCCGCGACGCGCACGCAGGCGCAGGAAGTCGTGGCCGAGCAGACTCCCGGGCTGGTCCTGGCCGACATCCAGCTCGCCGACGGGTCGTCGGGACTCGACGCGGTCGACGACATCCTCGCCATCGACAGCGTGCCGGTGATCTTCATCACCGCCTACCCGGAGCGGCTGCTGACCGGCGACCGGCCCGAGCCGACCTACCTGATCACCAAGCCGTTCCAGGAAGACACCGTGCGCGCGGCGATCAGCCAGGCGCTGTTCTTCGGTTCCAGTCGCCCCCTGTCTTGAGCTAGAGGGGCGGGCGATGGCCCGCCTCAAGCTCAAGCTCCAGCTCTATTGCGGCGACGAGATCGCCATGGGACCGGGCAAGGCCGACTTGCTCGAGGCGATCGTTCGCACCGGCTCGATCTCCGCGGCCGGCCGTGCGCTCGGCATGAGCTACCGGCGCGCCTGGATGCTGGTCGACACCATGAACCGGTGCTTCGCCGCTCCCTTGGTCGAGGCCCACCCCGGCGGCGGCAAGGGCGCGGGCGCGAAGCTGACGCCCGCGGGCGAGGCGGCGCTGGCGGCCTATCGTGCCATGTCCGCCCAGGTCGAGCGCGGCGCGGCCGGGGTGCACCATGATGCGCTCGAGCGGGCGATCCGGGCCGCGCCGCTGGTCAAGGCCTAGGGCGCGATCAGCACCTTGCACTGGCTGGTGCGGTGCTTGAGGCTTTCGAATACCGCGGGCGTATCGCCGAGTGAGATCGTGTCCGTGACCAGCAGCCGCGGCTCGGCCGCCCCTTGCGCGAGCGCCTCGAGCGAGGCCTCGTACTCGGGCACCGTGAAGAAGGCGCTGGTGACGAGGCGCACTTCCTTGCTCAGCATGGCGAAGCTGTTGAACGTGTCGGGCCGGGTGCACAGCCCGAGCAGCAGGATCGTGCCGCGCGGTTTCACCTGCTCGACCGCCTGCGCGATGAGGCCGGGGATACCGACGCACTCGAACACGATGTCGGCCTTGCCGCCGAGCGCGCGCTCGGCGCTGCCGACCGGATCCTGAGGATCGACCACGAAGGCGTCGGCGCCCATGTCGAGCGCGCGCTGCCGCTGGAACTCGGCCACGTCCTGCACCGCGACCCGCGCCGCGCCCAGCCGCCTGGCCCAGAACGCGACCGCCAGCCCGATCGGCCCCGCGCCGAGCACCAGCACCCTGTCGCCGGCCTTCAGGCCCGACAGGTTCACCCCGTGCAGCGCCACAGCCAGCGGCTCGATGATCGCGCCGTCGGCGAGGCTCACGTCGGTGCCGAGCTTCACGCACTGGTTCGGCCGCGTAAGCGCGTACTCCGCGTAGCCGCCGCCCTGCAGGCCGAACTGCGCGCACCACTGCACCTCGCCCTTGCGGCAGTGCTCACAGCGCCCGCAGCTCTTGAGCGGGATGACCGAGACCAGATCGCCGGTCTTGAGCCCCTCGACCTCGCGCCCGAGATCGACCACCTCGCCGGCGAACTCGTGGCCGAGGACGTCGCCGTGCTTGCAGCCGTAGGCCGCATCCTCGGTCATGTGCAGGTCGCTGCCGCAGATCCCGCAGCGGGCGACCTTGACCACGACCTCACCCGCGCCGGGCATCGGATCGGGCAGGGTCTCGAAGGCGAGCGGCTGATGCAGCGCCTGGAACGTTACTGCGCGCACGAGGGTGTCACCTTTCGTGTGACGCGGATTGGGCTAGGGAGAAACACATAAGTTCCTATTTTATAACGCTAATACCGGAATCGATGTCACCTTCGATTTTGCGGCTTTTTTACGCTCCTGAATCGTGGCGCCGAACCCCTCGCCAGCACCCAGAGCACAACCAAGGGCCTGTAGGAAAGCTGAAAGCCGAACTTATGGATTCAGCGGCTTGACCGGGCCGAGCTGCATGCCGCCGTCGATCATCACGTGAGCGCCGGTCATGTAGCTGCCCGCGTCCGACGCCAGCAGCAGCGCGAGCGGCTTGATCTGGTACGTCTCGGCCATGCGCCCGACCGGCACCAGCTCGTCCCACGCGGCCTTGGCGGCGGGGTTCTTCTTGACCCAGCCGTCGCCGATGTTGGTCACGAACGGGCCCGGCGCGATGGCGTTGACGCGGATGCCGTATGCGGCGAGCTCGTAGGCGGCGTGGCGCATGAAGTGCTTCACGCCAGCCTTGGCCGCCATGTAGGGCACGCCGACGATCGCTTCGTTGACCTCGGCGGCGTTCGAGCTGGTGATCACGATCGCGCCGCCGCGGCGCTGTGTATTGGCCTTCATCACCCGCGCCGCCTCGCGCACGGTATGGAACACGCCGGTGAGGTTGATGCCGATCGACTTGTACCACCGTTCGGGCTCGTAGACGTCGATCTGCCCGTCGGGATTGCGCTTGCCCTCGGGCGTCCAGAAGCCGTTGCCGACGTCGAGCCCGGCATTGGCGAAGGCGATGTCGCAGCCGCCGTAGGCCGCCACGTGATTGTCGAACGCGCGCGCGACCTGGTCGAGCTGGGCCACGTCGCACACGTCCCAGCGCGCTTCGTAGCCCTCGTCGACCAGCCGCCTGGTTTCGCGCTCGGCGCCGGCGGCGTCGATGTCGGACAAGGTCACCTTTGCGCCCGCTTCGGCCATGCATTCGGCATAGGCGAGGCCGATGCCGCTGGCCGCGCCGGTAACGAGCGCCGAGCGGCCGCGGATGTCGAACTGGTCGAGGGTCTTGGGATCGGGCATCTGAGTCCTCTCACTATTCATTACCCCAATTTTCGTCATCCCCGCGAACGCGGGAACCCAGTGGCGTCTGATTGCATCGCGAGAGCCGACTGGGTTCCCGCGTTCGCGGGAATGACGAAGGAAGGGATTAAGTGCGCACCTTCGCGTGCGCGCTACAGATACAGCTTCGGGTTGATCGCGATGCCCTGCTCTTTGCAGTAGCTCTCGTAGTGGTTCATCATCCACCACACGTCGACCGTCTCGATCAGCTTGGCCTGGTTGTCGTAGAACTCGATCGGGCCGACCATCCAGCCGAACAGCTTGCAGCCATCGGGATGGTCGGTGACCAGCGTGTGGCTTTCGCCGGGCACTTCGAGGATCAGTCCGCCGGGCGTCGCCACCCAGTCGTATTCGAGGTAGCGCACCGAGCCGGTGATGCAGACCATGGTCACCGTGCCGCGGTGGAAGTGCGTGCCGATCGTGCCGGGGCCCTTCATCCAGAGGATGTTGGAGTAGGCGTTCTGGCGCACGTCGAAGGTCAGGTGTTTGATCGCCGCGCTCTCGCCGAACGGGACCCACGGGGAATCGGCATCCGACTCCATGTCGACGTAGCGGCCGCCCGGCGTGTGGGCGCGGACGAGGTCCTTGTAGTTGAACGGGACGTCGACGATCCGCTGTTCGGTACTGGGCGGGGCTTTCATCACGCTTGCCATGGGGCGGTTCCTTCTAGCGGATCAGGCTGTCGAGATAATCGGCGGCGATGCCGACTTCCTCGTAGTGCGCGCGGGCGTCGCGCATGTAGTCGAACACGTCGTAGTGGCCGACGGTGTTGCCCTGCTCGTCGAGCCACATCAGCGGGCCGGAGACGACGAAGAACACCTTCATCGGATCGGGGTGCGCGTAGGACACGAGCGTATGGCTCTCGCCGGGCGTCTCGAAGATGAAGTCGCCCGCGGTGGCGGTCCAGTCATGCTCGAGATAGGCCCACTTGCCGCTGATGGTGTAGGCCCAGATCGGTTTGGGGTGATAGTGCCGGTTCACGATGCACGGGCGCTTCGCCATCAGCACGTCGGCCCACATGTTCAGCGTCGGGCTGATCCACACCGGCTTTGAATAAACGTCCTCCACCTGCGGGCGGCCGATCGGTACCCACAGGCGCTCGTCTCCCTCGGCGATCTTGGCCATGTAGGCTTCGGGCTTGGCGCCGGGACGCAGCGCATGGGGCACAGGCGGCGTGCCGGCCCAAGGTTCGGTCGTCGGGGCTTCGGGCATGTCAGGCTTTCTATCGGCGAACTAAGGCGAAATGACGGACAGGCTGCCGCGCCGGGCAAGCGCCATCGGCGCCGTCTCGCGCAGGCCCAGCGCAACCACGCCGCTGACCACCGCCAGGACCATCAGCACCCACAGGAACGTCGAGGGGCCGAACGCGTCGTTGAGCATGCCGGCGATCGGCGGGCCGAACACGCCGCCGAGGATCTCGCACGCGCCCATCGCGAGGCCGAGCACGGTGGCATGGTGGTGCGGATCGACCGTCTCCGACGGGATCGTGGCCATGAAGATCGGGAAGATGCCGTTGACCGCCCAGCCGACGAAGAAGAACGCGACCAGCGCGATCCACGGCCCATTGAAATAGAGCGCGGCGAGCGGGCCGACTACCGACAGGAACGGCAGCCAGACCATCACCGGCTTGCGCCCGATACGGTCGGACAAGCTGGAAATCGCGAAGGCGTAGAGCGCCGCCGCGATGCCGAGCGAGCTCATGATCCAGCCGCCGGTCAGCTCGTCGAAGCCTTTCACCTGCACCAGGTAGAGCGGCATGAACGCCCAGGTGATGACGAAGTGAGCGACCATCAGGATGCCGACCACCACCACGACCCAGATGTTGCGGATCTTCATCGCGTCGACCATCGACATCTTCGCGTGGTCCGCGTCGGGCGGCGGCAGCTTGGCCGGCTCCTTGAGGAAGAACCACATCAGCAGCGCGCTGAGGATGCCCGGGATACCGGCGATGTAGAACGCGCTTTGCCAGCCGAACGCCAGTGCCAATGGCACGAGGATCGCCGGGGCCGCGAAGCTGCCGAGGATGTTGGAACCAAGGTTCTGCGCCACCCCCTGGGCCAGGCCGCGCTTGGCCGGATCGACTTCGCTCGCGACCATGGCGTGACTGATGGGCATGACGCCGCCTTCCGCCACGCCCATCAGGAGCCTCGCCCCAAACAGCATGAGGAAGCTGGTTGCCAGACCGGTGAGGAACGAGGTGAGCGAAAACGCGATAGTGGCCGCAATCAGCAGCGCCTTGCGCTTGCCCAGCGTGTCCGACAGCTTGCCGACGAAGAAGGCCGCCACCGCCCACGAGAAGCTGAGCCCGGCGGCGATCAATCCGATCTGGGTCTGCGTGAGCATCAGATCCGGCTGGATCTGCGGCATCAGCACGTTGTGCGCCTGGCGGTCGAAGAACACGATCCCGAAATTGAGGCTGAGCAGCGCCACCAGCAGGGTCTGGTAGGCGCCCGAATTGTTGACCCAGTTGCCGCGGGCGGTGGTGGCGGATGGCTGCATGAGGCTCGCTTTCGTGATCAGATGAAGGAGCGCACCGGATCGGTGCCGTCCCAGCCGCGGCTGGCTTCCCAGAAGCGGGTGAAGGTCTGGTCCATGCCCGGCGTGACCGGCAGCAGCTCGAGGAAGCCGAGCTGGGCTCCGCTGCCATCGTCGAGATAGACGACCTCGCCGCCCGTCGGCACCGCGGCGCGGAACGCCTCGTGATAGCCGCGCGCCTGATAGGCGCGGCTGTCGGCGTCGACGTCGGCGCAGGCGATGCCGAGGTGGTGGAAGCCGTAGCCGCGCAGCCCGATCGTTTCCTTGTAGACCGAGGGTTCGTCGTCGAGCGGCTGGATCAGCTCGATCAGCATGTGCCCGGCAAAGCCCATGGCAATGGTGATGTCGGCGCGCGATTCCTCGCCGCGATAGGTTTGCCCTGGAACGAGGAAGTTCGGCAGCACGAAGAACGGCCCGGCACGCATGTCGGCAATCCAGCGGCGGATCGCCGCCTGCAGGTCGGGGACGATGAAGGCGGTCTGGGCGACGCCGCCCATCGGCTGGCCGTAGCCAAGCTCTGCAGACATGAGACTCTCCCGTGCCGGCTCGCTTCCGGCTTGCGCACTGGCTCGCCAATCGGCGCGACAAAGTCAATCTCTGCCGGGATCCGCGCCTTCAAACCACAATCGCCACCCTGAACCTGTTTCAGGGTCCGTCGCTCCGCCGGACCATTCGATTTGTGGTGCCACGATGGATGCCGAAACAAGTTCAGCACGACGAGCCTATGGTTTGGGTGCGGTTTTCGGGTTAGTCGTCTGCACGCGAGAGAGGACGACACGATGGCCACCCAGCTCAGGCGCAACTCGGAGTGCAGCGAGGCGGAATGGACCGCGCGGCAGGAGCTCGCCGCCTGTTACCGCATCTTCGATATGCTCGGCTGGTCGGAATCGATCTACAACCACATCACCGTGCGCGTGCCCGGCGAAGAGGCGTTCCTGATCAACCCTTACGGCCTGCTGTGGTCGGAAGTCACTGCCTCCAACCTCGTCAAGATCGACAGCCAGGGCAACAAGCTCTGTTCGAGCCCCTATCCGGTCAACAAGGCCGGGTTCACCCAGCACGCCTGCTTCCACCAGCACATCGACTGGGCGCATGCGATCGTCCACACGCATACGCCCGATACGATGGCGGTGTGCTCGAGCGCGCAAGGCCTGACGCCGACCAACTTCTACGCCTGTTTCTTCGAGGGACAGGTCGGCTACCACGACTTCGAGGGCATCACGGTGCGCGCCGAGGAAGGCGTGCGGCTGCTCGAGAACCTCGGCGACAACCGCGTGCTGATGCTGCGCAACCACGGCCCGGTGGTGCTCGGCGCGACGCTCTACGAGATGTTCCTCAATTACTACATGCTGCAGCGGGCGTGCGAGATCCAGGTCAGGACCGCCGCGCTCGGCAGCCCGATCGTCGTCGCGCCCGAAGTCATCCAGGTGCACCAGCGCGACCGCGACCAGGTGGCGCTGAAGGACTTCGGCAAGGCGGATTTCGAGGCCTGGGTGCGCAAGCTCGACCGCGTCGACCGCGGCTGGCGCGAGTAGGCGTGGCGATTCCCGGCACCCGGACCTGCCCAAGATGCGGCGGCCGGATGGAGCAAGGCTTCGTACCCGACGCCAAGGATCATGGGGCGAAGGTCAGCGTGTGGGTCGAAGGGCCGCCGCGCAAGGGGTTCTTCGGCATGCTCAAGGTGCGCGGCCTTCGCCAGGTGCCGGTCGAGACCTACCGCTGCCAGCGCTGCGGCATCCTCGAAAGCTACGCGCCCGAAAGCTGATGACCGACCTGATCGTCAACGACCGCCCGGTCCGCTTCGACATGGACCCGCAGACCCCGCTGCTGTGGGCGTTGCGCGACGCGGCCAACCTCACCGGCACCAAGTACGGCTGCGGAGTAGGCGATTGCGGCGCGTGCATGGTGCTCGTCGACGGAGCCGCGCTGCGCAGCTGCCTCATCACGATCGCCGAGGTCGAGGGGCGCATCGTGCGCACGATCGAAGGGCTGTCGCGCGACCGCTCGCATCCGGTGCAGCAGGCGCTGGTGGCCGAGCAGGCGATCCAGTGCGGTTTCTGCACCCCCGGCATCGCCATCGCCGCGGCGGCGCTGCTGGCGCGCAACCCCGTGCCGACCGACGAGGAAATCGTCGAGGCGATACCCAACCTGTGTCGCTGCGGCGTCTACCCCCGCCTGATCACGGCGGTGCGCCGCGCGGTGCGCGTCTCGCAACGCCTGGAAACCATCAGCGCCGCGCCGGCGCCGGGCATCGAGGCCGCCGACGCTGCCGCCGCGGTCCCGGCGATGCGCAATCCCGATGAGTGAGAGTGGAACGATGAAAGCGACGATCTGGCATAATCCGAACTGCGGCACCTCGCGCAACACGCTCGCCCGGCTGCAGGAAGAGCCCGGGATCGAGCTCGAGGTGGTCGAATACCTCAGGCATCCGCCCTCGCGCGACAAGCTGGCCCAGCTCTACCGCGAGGCCGGACTATCACCGCGCGAGGGCCTGCGGCTGCGCGGCACCGATGCGGAGGAACGCGGACTGACGGGGGCCGACGACGCCACGGTGCTCGACGCCATGATGGCCGATCCGCGGCTGATCGAGCGGCCGCTGGTCGAGACCGAAAAGGGCGTGCGGTTGTGCCGTCCTGCCGAGCGGGTCACGCAGATCCTGTGATGCCTGCCCGCTTGCATCGCCGGGCCAATTCTGCAAACGCCCGCCGTTCGTCGCCCGCGCACGGGCAGCAAGAGAGATACGACGTCTATGGATAGCAGCGAGCTGGCGGAACAGCGCCAAGGCGCAAAGCTCAAGCGCAGGATCGCCGAGGCGCTGGGCCCGGCAGGAGTGTTCTTCCAGGGCTTCCTCGAGCATCCGCGAATGGTCGGCTCGATCATTCCGTCCTCGAAGTCGACCATCGGCAGGATGCTCGCCCCGGTGAAGTGGGATGAATGCCGGCTGTTCGTCGAATACGGCCCCGGAGTCGGCACCTTCTGCCGCCCGGTGCTCGACCGCCTGCCGCGCGGCGGCGAGTTGCTGGTGATCGACACCAACCCGCTCTACATCGACTATCTCAAGCGCTCGATCCGCGACAGCCGCTTCCATGCGGTGCTCGGCTCGGCCGAGGACGTCGAGGCGATCGTCCGCTCGCTCGGCCACGAGCACGCCGATTACGTGCTCTCCGGCCTGCCGTTCTCGACGCTGCCCGAAGGCGTCGGCCCGGCCATCGCCGCCGCCACGCACCGCGTGATCCGGCCGGGCGGCGCGTTCCTGACCTACCAGTTCAGCACTACCGCGCGCGACCTGACCGCGCGCCATTTCGCCCGGGTCGATACCGGCTTCACCTGGTTCAACGTTCCGCCCTGCCTGCTGGCCTGGGGCTGGAAGGGCTGAACTGGCGCGGGGCGGCGCTACTCGAAGGTTTCGCCCAGGGCCTGCGGAGAGCCGCCGGACAGCTGCCGGTGGACCGCCGCCAGCACCGCCAGGTAGAGCATTATGCCGGCCATGTTGGTCAGGGCGTTGATCAGCGCGCTGACGAATACCGTCGCCGACTCGCCGACAACGAAGCCGACGACCGCGCCGGCGATGCCGATCACGATGGCGATGACGATGAAGGCGAGCAGCAGCAGCACGAAGAACAGGAACAGGCGCACGCTGTTGCCCTTGGTCAGCGACCACGACCTGCCCAGCGCGCGAACGGGGTTCATCACGCCCTCGATCACGATCACCGGGACCGTCAGCGAAAACTTGGTGAGGACGTAGATCGCCGCCACCGCCGCCAGCAGCCCGACGATCGCCCCGGCGGCGGCGCCGGCCGCGCCGGCCACGACGAGCACGACGAGCACGATCGCCACGAATATGAACCCGATCAGGAGCTGGGCGCCGATATAAGGGAGGAGGCAGACGACGCCGGTCTTCAGCGCCTCGCCCACCGTCGGCCGCGCGCGGTCGGTCAGCAGGGCCAGGAGCCCGAGCATCCCGATGGCCGAAAGGATGCTGATCAGCGTCAGCTGCCACCAGATCTCCTGATAGAGCACGCCCGCGGTCCGGATCGCCGCGCCGAAATCGGCATCCCCGGCAACTTGCGTCTCGGCCTGGGTCATCGTCTCGGGCATCAGCAGCATCAGCGCCAGGTTCGGCAGAAAGAAGAACACGGCGGCGACGATCAGCACGACTTGCTGATTGCCGCGCAGCAGCGCCATGGCGTCGTTCCACGCCCGTCCCATGTCCAGTTTCATTGGTCGGCTTCCCCCTCTTGCGAACGGAATGCTTGATAAGCCGGTTTCGAGCGGCCAGCAAATCACCAGCCATGCAATCAGGTTCGCAAACCATCGAATGGCGCCGCGAGCACGCGCCGGTGCCCTATCGCGCGGCGCTCGCCGCGCAGGAAGCGCGCAACGCGGCGATCGCCGGCGGCGAAGCGGCCGAGCTCGTGTGGCTGCTCGAGCACCCGCCGGTCTACACCGCCGGGACCAGCGCGCCGGCGTCCGAGCTGCTCGATGCGCGCTTCGACGTGGTCGCGACCGGGCGGGGCGGACGCTATACCTACCACGGTCCGGGCCAGCGGGTCGGCTATGTCCTGCTCGACCTCTCGCGTCGCGGGCGCGATGTGCGCCGCTTCGTCCATGCGCTGGAAAGCTGGGTGATCGCCACGCTCGGCGACTTCGGCGTCGAGGCCTGGGCCGTGCCCGAGCGGATCGGCATCTGGACCCGCGACATCGACGGCTCGGAAGCCAAGATCGGCGCCATCGGCGTGCGCGTGCGCAAGTGGGTGACGATGCACGGGTTCGCGGTCAATCTTGACCCGGACCTCGCGCATTTTTCCGGCATCGTGCCATGCGGGATCGCCGAATACGGCGTCACCAGCCTCGCGCGGCTGGGCCTTGCAGTTACGCCGGAGCAATGGGATGGGGCACTCAATGCGCGCGCCGGGGAGTTCCTCGCCGCGCTCGAGATGCCGGAGCAAGCTGCCTGATGCCTGTGCGTTCGATCCTTGCCGTGGCTGCGCTGGCGCTGCTCGCGGCCTGCGGCGACAAGCCGTCCGAAAACGATTCGCGCTCGGCCTCGGGCGAAGTGCTCGAAGGCACGATCAGCGACGCGATGCTGCCTCTCGACACCGTGCGCTCGCAGCCGCCGCTGGCCGAGCCCGAAGCCGCGGTCCGTGCGTCAGCGCCGGCAACCGATGCTGCCGTGGCCGGCGAAGCGACCGAAGCGCCGCCCGAAGGCGAGGCAACCCCCGCCGCCGAACCGACCGTCGAAGCCGAGTAACGCTAGCCCAGCCGCGCCAGCAGCCGCCGTGCCTGTTCGAGGTGCGGCTGGTCGATCATCCGGCCCTCGAACGACAGTGCCCCCGCACCGGGATTGGCACTGAACGCATTTACGATCGCCCGTGCCTCGGCGATTTCCGCTTCGCCGGGAGTGAAGGCGGCGTTGATCACTGCGACCTGGCTCGGGTGGATCGCCAGCATGCCGGAAAAGCCGTCGGCGAAGGATTCTGCCGCCACCTGGGCGAGGCCGTCGAGATCGCGGAATTCGGCGTGGAGCGTGTCGATCGCCATCACTCCGCGGGCGTGCGCCGCCAGCAGCACTTGCGCACGGACGTAGCGAAACGTGTCGGTCCAGCGGCCCTGTGCGTCGCGCTTGCGCGCCGCCCCGATCGCCGCCGCAAGATCTTCCGCGCCCCAGGTCAACCCGGCCAGCCGTGGCTGCTGCGCGGCGGCGTAGGCGGCAATGCCGAGCGCGGCGGCCGGGGTTTCGCTGACCAGCGGCAGGATGCGAGTCGATCCGCTGGGTGCACCGCTGCGTTGCTCGAGCTCGTGCAAGTGTGCGCCGAGCACCTGGAGCTGATCGGGGCCCGCGGCCTTGGGCACCATGATCCCGTCGGGCCGTCCGGGCATGATCCCGGCGAGATCCTCGCGCCACAGCGGGGTGTCGAGCGGATTGATCCGCACCCACCGCGCAAAGTCCGCGCGCTGTGCCGGATGCGCCTCGAGAAATCCGCGTGCCAGCGTGCGCGCGTGCGGCTTGGCCGGCGGGGCGACCGCATCCTCGAGATCGACGATCACCACATCGGCGCCCGTCGCGGCGATCTTGCCCAGCTTCTTCTCGCTGTCGCCCGGGACGAACAGCCATGAGCGCATCGCCATCGTCACGCCTTTCGAGGAGAAATTCCTACGCCCCCTATAGCCTCGGGGCTCGCCGGCGCTAGACGGGCGCGATGGAAGCCCCTGCCGCCACCCGTTCCGACCGCGCGCTGCAGGTCGCCGCGCTCCTGCTCGGCAATGCGGTGCTGGCGATGGGCGCGTGGTTCGTGCGCGTGGCCGATACCGGCCCGGTCGCGACCGGCTTCTGGCGCATGGCGCTGGCGTTGCCGTTTCTGGCCCTGCTGGCGAGGGCGAACCGCCAGCCGCTCGGCGGGCTGCCGCGCAAGCTGGTGCTGGCGGTGCTGATCGGCGGGGTATTGTTCGCGCTCGACGTCGCCAGCTGGCACGTCGGCATCGGCCTGACACGGCTCGCCAACGCCACGCTGTTCGGCAACGCCGGCAGCTTGGTGCTGATGGTGTGGGGCTTCATTGCCTGGCGCAGACTGCCGCATGGGCGCGAATGGCCGGCGCTGGTGGCGGCGCTCGCCGGCGCGGCGATCCTGATGGGCCGCTCGTTCGAGATCTCGCCGCGCACGCTGCTCGGCGACCTGTTCTGCCTGCTCGCGGGCCTGCTCTACGCGGGCTACCTGCTGATCCTCAAGGACGCGCGCCGGCATCTTGGCGGGTGGAGCCTGCTGACCTGGTCGTGCATCGCCAGCGCGCCCGTGTTGCTGGCGATCGCACTGCTCGCCGGCGAAACGATCGTGCCGACCGACTGGCGTCCGGTCATCGGCCTTGCCATCAGCAGCCAGCTGATCGGACAAGGCCTGCTGGTTTATGCGTTGCGCCACTTCAGTCCGCTGGTGATCGGCATCGCGCTGTTGTGCCAGCCCGCGGTGGCGGCGATCGCCGGGTGGGTCTCGTTCGGCGAGGTGCTGTCCGCCACGGATCTGCTCGGCATCGTGCTGGTGGCTTCGGCACTCGTGCTGGCGCGGGTGTCGTCGCCGCAGCCATGAAACCACTTGCCGCCGGGAGGCGTTGGCACCGTATATGCCGATAGAGATATCCACCCGCTTCGCCTTCTCGCTCGAGCGGCTGTCCGACGTGCTGCTGCAGTTCGAGGCGGCCGCCATTCCGGAACAGCGGGTGCTGGCGAACCGGTGCGAGATGAGCGGCGCCGAACATGTCGCCCGAATTTCCGCGCAGGACGACATCGGCGAGCGCATCTGGCTCCATGTCGAGGGGCAGTTCCAGGTCGCCTATACGGCAAGGGTCGCCGTGAATCGGCTGCTTGCCGACATCGCCACGCTCGACCGGCTCGAGCCGCATGACCTTCCGGCCGAAGCGGTGCAGTACCTGTTCGATTCGCGCTATTGCCCGGCGGACCGCTTCCAGCCGTTCGTCGAAGCCGAGTTCGGCGGATTCGACGGAGGCCGGCGGGTGATCGCCATGCGCGACTGGATCGCGGAAAATTTTGCCTACGTCCCCGGCAGCAGCACGACCAACACCACCGCGCTCGACAGCTTCGTCGAGCGGCGCGGGATCTGCCGTGACTATGCCCACGTCATGATCACGCTGGCGCGCGCCTCGGCGATCCCGGCGCGCTACGTCAGCTGCTATGCGCCGGGGGTCGATCCGCAGGATTTCCACGCCGTGGCCGAGGTGTTCCTGGCGGATCCGACCATCCGCGGCGGCGGCGCCTGGCACATCGTCGACGCCACCGGCATGGCCGATCCGGCGCAGACGGTGAAGATCGGCGTCGGCCGCGACGCCGCCGACGTCAGCTTCATGACCGTGTTCGGCGACGCGCGGTTCGAGGACAAGGAAGTTACCGTTACCGCCAGCGGTTGAACCGACGGTCCGGACCCTAGACTTGCGGGCCTGTCTGTCGCAGTGCAGCATGAACAGGACCCAGAAGGCAGCCAGCGCATGAAGTCCAAGGCCGACACCCTGCTGCTGTTCGGCGCCACCGGCGACCTGTCCCAGCGCATGCTGCTGCCATCACTGTGCGCGCTTCATGCCGACGGGCTGCTCGACCCGGACCTGCAGATCTTCGGCACCGCGCGCTCGGCGATGAGCGATGGAGAGTTCCGCAACTTTGCCCGCGAGACGGTCGAGAAGTACCTCCCGGCGGGCCGCCGCGGGCAGATGGCCGACTTCCTCAATCGCCTGCATTACCAGCCGCTCGACGTCGCCAGGCCGGAAGGCTTCGCGGCCCTGGCGCAGCGGATCGGCAGCCGGTGCTCGGGCCTCGCGATCTTCCTGTCGACGGCGCCGAACTTGTTCGAGACGACCATCAACGGCCTCGCCGAAGCCGGGCTGGCGTGTGAGGGCGCGCGCATCGGGCTGGAAAAGCCGCTCGGTCTCGATCTCGACTCGAGCCGCGAGATCAATGATGCCGTCGCCAGAGCCTTCCCCGAGAACCGCATTTTCCGCATCGACCACTACCTCGGCAAGGAGACGGTGCAGAACCTGCTCGCGCTGCGCTTTGCCAACATCATGTTCGAGCCGCTGTGGAATGCGAACCACATCGAGCACGTGCAGATAACCGTCGCCGAGACGGTCGGGCTGGAGCAGCGCGCCGACTTCTACGACCAGACCGGCGCGCTGCGCGACATGGTGCAGAACCACATGCTCCAGCTGCTCGCGCTGGTGGCGATGGAACCGCCGACGCATTTCGACGCCGGCGCGGTGCGCGACGAGAAGGTCAAGGTGCTGCGCGCGCTGCGGCCGATCGGACCGGGCGAAAGCGTCACCGGCCAATACCGCGGCGGCGCGGTCGGCGGGCAGATCGTTCCCGGTTACGATGAGGAGCTCGGCCGCGACAGCCGGACCGAAACCTTCGTCGCACTCAAGGCGCACCTCGACAACTGGCGCTGGAAAGGCGTGCCGTTCTACCTCCGAAGCGGCAAGCGCCTGCACGAACGGGTGACCGAGATCGTCATCCAGTTCCGCGCCATTCCGCATTCGATCTTCGCCGGCGCGCGGGCCAAGCCCAACCGCCTGGTGATCGGCATCCAGCCCGAGGAAAACATCACCCTGTCGCTGATGGCCAAGGTGCCGGGGCTCGACCGCGAGGGACTCAGCTTGCGCGAGGTACCGCTCAATATCGCCATGGCCGACGCCTTCTCGGGCAAGGAGCGGCGGATTGCCTACGAGCGCCTGTTGCTCGACCTGATCGACATGGACCAGACGCTGTTCGTGCGCCGCGACGAGGTCGAGGCGCAATGGGCCTGGGTCGACGGCATCCGCGCGCAGTGGGCCGGGGAAGGGCTCGAGCCAAAGCCCTACAATTCGGGCAGCTGGGGCCCGAGCGCGGCGATCGCGCTGGCCGAGCGCGACGGGGTGAGCTGGCATGAGTAGCCTGCACCCGACCGTCGAGCGCGTGACGGCGCGGATCATCGACAAGTCGCGCGACAGCCGGCGCCGCTACCTCGAACTGATGCGGATCGAGGGCGAGAAGCATGCCGACCGCAACGTCGCGCTGCCGTGCTCGAACCTCGCGCACGGATTCGCCGCCGCCGAGCAGGACAAGGCCTCGATCCTCGCCCGACGCGGGCCCAACATCGGGGTGATCAGCGCCTACAACGACACGATCTCCTCGCATCAGCCCTACGGCGCCTACCCGCCGCTGATGAAAGTTTGGGCGCGCGAGGCCGGCGCCACCTGCCAGGTGGCCGGCGCCACCCCGGCGATGTGCGACGGGGTGACGCAGGGCACCGACGGCATGGAGCTGTCGCTGTTCAGCCGCGACGTGATCGCGCTCGCCACCACGGTCGGCCTCAGCCATGCGATGTACGATTGCGTGGCGATGCTCGGCATCTGCGACAAGATCGTTCCGGGGCTGCTGATCGGCGGCCTGCGCTTCGGCTTCCTGCCGACGGTGTTCATCCCCTCGGGCCCGATGCCGAGCGGCATCGCCAACAAGGAAAAGCAGCGCGTCCGCCAGCTTTACGCCGAGGGCAAGGCGTCCCGCGCCGAGCTGCTCGAGAGCGAGGCGGCAAGCTACCATTCGCCCGGCACCTGCACCTTCTACGGCACCGCCAATTCCAACCAGATGATGATGGAGCTGATGGGCCTGCACCTACCCGGGGCGGCGTTCGTCAATCCCGGCACGCCGCTGCGCCAGGCGCTGAGCCGCGCGGCGGTGCACCGGCTGGCCGGGATCACCCGCGACGGCAACGACTATCGCCCGCTGGCGCAGTGCGTCGACGAGAAGGCGGTGGTCAACGCCGCGGTCGGCCTGCTGGCGACCGGCGGCTCGACCAACCACGCGCTCCATATCCCCGCGTTCGCGCGCGCGGCGGGGGTGCAGATCGACTGGACCGACCTCGACGAGCTGAGCGCGGCGGTGCCGCTGCTGGCGCGGGTCTATCCCAACGGCTCCGGCGACGTGAACCACTTCCACGCCGCGGGCGGCATGGGCTTCGTCATCGGCGAGCTGCTCGCCGCCGGCCTCGCCCACCGCGACATCATGACCGTGGGCGGGGACGACCTCGGGGCCTACACGCAGGAGCCGTGGCTCGATGGCGAAACGCTCGCCTGGCGCGATGCCGGCCCCTCGGGCGACGATACCATGCTGCGCCCGGCGGCCAGCCCGTTCATGGCCGACGGCGGCATGCGGCTGGTGCAGGGCAATCTCGGGCGGGGCACGTTCAAGACCAGTGCGGTCGACCCGGGCCGCTGGACGATCGAGGCGCCGTGCCGGGTGTTCGACAGCCAGGTGGCCGTCGCCGAGGCTTTCGCCGCCGGCGAGCTCGACCGCGACGTGGTCGTGGTCGTGCGCTTCCAGGGCCCGCGCGCCAACGGCATGCCCGAGCTGCACAAGCTCACTCCGGTGCTGGGGGTGCTGCAGGACCGCGGGCACCGCGTCGCGCTGGTCACCGACGGGCGCATGTCGGGCGCGAGCGGCAAGGTGCCGAGCGCGATCCACGTCAGCCCCGAGGCGCTCGGCGGGGGGCCGCTGGCGCTGCTGCATGACGGCGACCCGATCCGCCTGTGCGCCGAGCGCGGCGAGCTTTCGACGCCGGCCGACCTGTCCGGCCGCGAACCCGCGACGATGCGCGAAATCGAGCTCGGCACCGCGCGCGAGCTGTTCGCGATGTTCCGGCTCGGCGCCGACGAAGCCGAGAAGGGCGGCTCGGCGATGCTCGCGCTGGCGGGCCTGTGACGAGGGCGGACATGACCGAGCTGGTCGCGCTCGACGTCGGCGGCACCCACGCCCGCTTCGCGCTCGCCTCCATCGCGCCCGACGGCACGATCTCGCTCGGCGATCCGGTGACGCTGAGGACCAGCGACTACGCCAGCCTGCAGAGCGCGTGGGATGCGTTCGAGGCGCGCTGCGGCACGCCGCTGCCGCGCGCCGCGTCGATCGCGATCGCCGCGCCGATCGTCGGCGAGACGATCCGCATGACCAACAACAGCTGGATCTTCCAGACCGACACCATCGACGAGCAGCTCGGCCTCGACCGGGTCACGCTGATCAACGATTTCGGCGCCGTGGCGCATGCGGTGGCGCGCGCGCCCGACGACCAGCTGGTGCACATCACCGGGCCCGAACGGCTGCTGCCCGAACGCGGGACGGTGAGCGTGATCGGCGCCGGCACCGGGCTCGGGGTCGCGCACTTCCATCGTCACGACGGCGGCTATCACGTGCAATCGACCGAGGGCGGGCACATCGACTTCGCTCCGCTCGATGCGATCGACGACTGGATGATGACCAGGCTCAGGTGCCAGCATCGCCGAGTCTCGACCGAACGCGTCCATTCCGGCCCCGGCATTTGCGAGATCTACCTCGCGTTGGCGGCGGTCGAGAAGCGCGAAGTGCCGGCACCCGACGACCGGGCGATCTGGGAGCAGGGCATCGCCCGGGCCGACAGCCTTGCCGCTGCCGCCGTGGACCGGTTCTGCGCCTCGCTCGGCAGCGTGGTCGGCGACTATGCGCTGGCGCACGGGGCGAGCGCGGTCGTTCTCGCGGGCGGGCTCGGCCTCAGGCTGCGCGAGTTGCTGCCGAAGTCAGGGTTCGGCGAGCGGTTCCGCTTCAAGGGCCGCTACACGCAGATGATGGCCGGCATCCCGGTCAAGCTGATCGTCCACCCGCAACCGGGCCTCTACGGCGCCGTGGCGGCCTTCCAGATGGAGCATCCGCAATGAGCCCGATCGAACGGATCATGCGCACCGCGCCGGTGATCCCGGTGCTGGTGATCGACGACGCGCACCATGCCCGCGAGCTGGCCGAGGCGCTCGTCGCGGGCGGACTGCGCGTGCTCGAGGTGACCTTGCGCACCCCGGCCGCGTTCGACGCGATCCGGCGGATGAAGCTGGTGCCGGGCGCAATCGTGGGCGCGGGCACGGTGGTCAATTCGGCGCAGTTCGACGAGGCTCATGCCGCGGGGGCCGAGTTCATCGTCTCCCCCGGACTGACCGAGCCGCTCGCTCATGCCGTGATCCATGCCGGCGTGCCGTATCTGCCCGGGGTCGCCACCGCCGGCGACATCATGCGCGGGCTCGACCTCGGGCTGACCCATTTCAAGTTCTTCCCGGCCGAGGCTGCGGGCGGGATCAAGGCGCTCAAGGCGCTCGCCGCACCGTTCGGTCAGTGCAAGTTCTGCCCCACCGGCGGCATCACCGCCGAGACCGCACCCGACTGGCTCGCGCTCGATCCCGTGCTGTGCGTCGGCGGCAGCTGGATCGTGCCGAGGGACGCCGACCTCAGGCAGGTCGAAGCGCTGGCGCGGCAGGCCGCTGCGCTTGGCCCAAAGCCTGCGGCGTGAAGACGCTCGCCGAGCTATCCCAACGTCTTCAGGCGCTTCATGCGCGCACCGCCGAAACGCCGCTGTTCAATCCGGTGTTCCAGCTCTCGCTCGATCTCTCGCGGCTGATCGAAAGCGGTGCGCTGACGCTCGACCAGTGCGACGCGCTGATCGCCGAACTCGAATGCGACGCGCTCAAGAGCCGCGCCGGCCGGCTGCGCGGGCTGGTCGCGCCGGTCGATCGCGCCGTAAATGCCGGGCGGGTCGCCGGCGAGGCCGAGGACTTCGCGGAATTCCGCGAGCGCTGGGAACGGCCCCTGCTCCATGCGGTGTTTACCGCGCACCCGACGTTTCTGCTGACACCCGCCCAGTCGGCCGCCGTGGCGCGGGCGGCGAGCAGCGACGTCCCGATCGACGGGGCGGTCTGCGCGGTGCCGGCCGCGCGACCGGAGATTACCCTGGCGCACGAGCACGAGCAGGCCATGCGCGCGATCGCCCACGCGCAGGGCGCGCGCGACGCCATCGTCACCCGCCTGCTGACCCATGCCCAGGCAACTTGGCCGAAGCAATGGGCCGAACTCGAGCCGCTGCCGTTCCGCTTCGCCAGCTGGGTCGGCTACGACATGGACGGGCGGACCGACATCGGCTGGGCGCAGTCGCTCGGCTTCCGCCTGTCCGAGAAGGCCGAGCGTCTCGCGCGTTATGTCGTGTCGCTCGAAGCCATCGACGGCGGGCATGGCCTGTTGGATGAACTCAGGCCCGCGGCCGCCTATGCGGCGGAGCGAGCCGGGGACTTTGCCGCGGACTTGTCCGATCCGGCGGCGCTGTCGATGGCGGCGAACCGGCTGACGGCCGACGACCCGCGCAAGCTTCTGTCGCTCGGGCGCGCGATCGAGGCCCTGGAGCAGGAAGCCGGGGCGACGGAGGCCGGACGCGCGATCTCGCTCAAGACCCTCGCGGCGGCGATGCGCGCCGACGGGCTCGGCATGGGCTGGATCCACTTCCGGGTGAACGCCAAGCAGCTCCACAACGCCATCCGCCGCCGCCTTGACCCCGAGGGCGAGCTCGACCTCGCCAGCAAGAGCGCGGTCGTGCACTTGCGCAAGGCCATCGCCGAAGTGCGCCCGCTGCGCTCCAACTTCGCCGCGCTGGCGATCGAAAGCTCGACCGCGATCCGCCAGTTCCTGGCGATGGCGCAGATTCTCCGCCACATCGATGCCGACGCGCCGATCCGCATGCTGGTGGCAGAGTGCGAGGAGCCGGCGACGATGCTCGCCGCGCTCTATTTCGCCAGGCTGTTCGGCATTGCCGACAAGGTCGACGTCTCGCCGCTGTTCGAGACCGAGCAGGCGCTCGAGCACGGCGGCCGCTTCCTCGACGCGCTGCTCGCCGAGCGCGAGTATCGCGACTATGCGCGCGGGCGCGGGCGGGTCTCGATCCAGACCGGGTTTTCGGATGCCGGGCGCTTCGTCGGGCAGATTCCGGCGAGCCTCGCCATCGAGCGGCTGCAGGGCCGGCTGGCGAAAGCGATGGAGACCAACGGGCTGACCGACGTCGCCGCCTTGGTGTTCAATACCCACGGCGAGAGCATGGGCCGCGGCGCGCATCCGGATTCGCTCACCGACCGGCTCGCCTGGCCGCTCAGCCCGTGGGCGCGGCGGCGCTTCATCCGCGCCGGCATCAGGCTCGAACCCGAAGTCAGCTTCCAGGGCGGCGACGGCTACCTGTTCTTCGCCACGCCCGAGCTGGCGCTGGCGACGCTGGCGCGGATCGCCGAGGCGCCCCCGGCCGAAACCGAGCCCAACGCGCCGCCCGATCCGTTCTACCAGCGCACCGACCTCAGCCTCGACTTCTACCGCGCGGTCAAGGATCACCAGCACCAGCACCTCGAAAGCCGGACCTACGCCCGTGCGGTGACGGCGTTCGGTCTCGGCCTGCTCAATGCCACCGGCAGCCGGGTGTCGCGCCGTCAGTCGGACCTCGCGGCCGACCGCGAGATGAGCCTCAGGCAGATCCGCGCGATCCCGCACAACGCCGTGCTGCAGCAGCTCGGTTATCCGCTCAATGTCATCGCCGGGTTCGGCAGCGCCGCGGAGGGCAGCTACGAGGAGCTGGCGCAGCTGTTGCGCGAAAGCGAGCGCGGACGCCAGCTGGTGCGGCTGGTGCGGGCAGCCAACGCCCTTGCCAGCGTCAAGACCGTCGCCGCTTTCGGCGAGCTGTTCAATTCGGCCTACTGGGCCAGCCGCCCCTATCGCGGCACCGAGAGCGAGCTGTCCGAGCCGTGCGAGGCGCTCGCCGCATACCTGGTCAAGGACGACCGTGTCGGCGTGTTCCGCCGGCTCGCCTCGCGTCTCAGGGTCGATGCGCTGAAGCTGCACCGGCTGCTGGACCTGATCCCGGACGAGCACCCGCGCGAGGACCGCGAGTACGTCCGCCGGGCGATCGGCGTGTGCCAGGCGCTGCGCCTCGCGCTGCTGCAGCACATGTTCATCCGCGCGGTGTCGATCCCGCCGTTCAGCCGCGCCAACGACGTCAGCCGCGACGACGTGCTGGAAATGGTCTTCACGCTCCGGATCGACGAAGCGCTGGCGCAGCTCAGGCGCGCCTACCCGACCAGCTTTCCCAAGATCGGCGACTTCAGCCTCAGCGAGCCGACCGAATACCCCGAAGGCGGCGACGAAGGCTACGAGACGATCCGCCGCGCCTTCATCGACCCGATCGAACGGGCCAACGCGCTGTCATTGCGGATCGGCACGGCGATAGCCAACCACTTCGGGGCGCACGGCTAGCCTGGCCTAGCGCCGCGGCGGCTCCGCCTCGAACACCCATTCGCCGCCCTCAGCCCGGGCGAGCACGCCGCCGAGGTTGCCGCCTTCGCCCGCCTCGAGCCGGGCGAGCAACCGCGCGAGATCCTGCCCGCGCGCCCGGCCCCCGAAGTCGGCGATGATCCGCGCGATCACCCGCATCGCCACCGCCTTCGGCGCGAGGCGGCGGTAGCGGATGCGATCCCCGGACCCGACGACCCGCTCGTTCCATTCGCGTCCGGCGGCCCACTCGAGCGCCTCGTCGGCGGCGGCGAGGTTGGCGGCGGAAGCCGCCAGCGCCGGCGGATCGAGCCATTCGCTCTCGGCGATCGCCTTGCGGATCCGCGCCCGGTCGAAACGGTCGTCGGCGTTGCTCGGATCCTGCACCGGGGTCAGGCCCGACGCCGCGAGCACCTCGGCCAGCTCCGCGCGGCGAAACGCCAGCAGCGGGCGGATGAGGGCGATTTCGCTGTGCGCCAGCCAGCTTCGTTCGCGCACGCCCGCGAGGCCCGCAACCCCGCTGCCCCGGTTGAGCCGCATGAGCAGCGTTTCGGCCTGGTCGTCGGCGTGGTGGGCGGTCGCGATGGCGCTGAGCCCGCGCGCCGAAGCCCAGCGGGTCAGCGCGGCGTAGCGCGCCTCGCGCGCCGCCGCCTGGAGGTTTCCGTCCGCCACGCTGACCGGCAGCACCGCGCACGGAATGCCGCGAGCCGCGCATGCGTCGGCCACCTCGGCGCACTCGGCGGCGCTCTCCGGGCGCAGGCCGTGATCGACGGTCGCCACCTCGAACCGGCCGGGGATCGCCGCGTCGGCCAGCAGCAGCATGGCGAGGCTGTCAGGCCCGCCGGAAACCGCCAGGCCCAGGCGGCATGCGGGCCTGCCGCCCTCCGGCCAGAGCCGGTCCAGCTCCCCCGCGAAGCGCTTCAGCAGCGCTTCGTCAGCGGCAGGTGACCTTGCTCCGGTCGCGGTCATACTGTTCCTTCAGCCGCCCGGTGGCGAGCGCAGGATAGGTCTCGCTGAATTCGGCGAGGGCAATACAGGCGCGGTTGGTGTCGCCGATGCCGACCATCGCTTCGGACAGGAACAGCAGGCTGTCGCCGGCGCGCGCGCCGTTCTTGTCCTTCTGGTAGTTCTCGAGGAAATGGGTCGCCGCCTCGCGCGGCT
>Ga0255338_1001067_pt1 | contig 59983 bp, 47 predicted proteins | sample MeOH1_35cm_T4_19_FD_203715 | JGI IMG/M metagenome (GOLD analysis project Ga0255338, IMG submission 203715) | Sandy soil microbial communities from University of British Columbia, Vancouver, Canada - MeOH1_35cm_T4_195 | ecosystem: Engineered > Artificial ecosystem > Sand microcosm > Unclassified ... | reverse complement strand
GGAACGATAAATGCCCATTCTTCATCATTTACGTCGCTCGGATATGGCTTGTAGGTCTGGGGGGGCTTTTTCATCCCCACTATGTGCCAGATTACGAATCACAGTACAAGTCCATAACAGGCTCTAGGATCAAATAGCGCATGATAAGACGCTACATTGCAGCGCTCGCCGCCGCGTCCGCCGTATGGTGGTCTGCAGGCGGCCCCGTTCGCGCAGAGGAAACGCCCCTCTCCTTCGGCGTAATCACCCAGCGCAGTCCGGTGCTCACCGCGCAGTACTGGAATCCGATCCTGCGGTACGTAAGCGAAAAAAGCGGCGTGCCGCTGCGGCTGAAGCTCGCGAAGACCGGCTCCGAGCATTCGGAGATGATCGGCAGGGGCGAGTTCGATTTCATCTATTCCAACCACAACTTCAACACGAAGAACGACCCGGTCGGCTATCACGTCATCGCGCGTCCGATAGAGGCGGCGATCATGGGGCAAATCGTGGTCCCGGCGGACTCGCCGATCCATGCGCTCACCGAACTCGCGGGCAAGGAAGTGGTGTTCCCTTCGAAGGCGGCGTTCGTCGGCTACTACGTCCCCATGGATGCGCTGCTGCAGGCGGGCGTACGCGTGAAGCCGCTGTTCGCCGGCAACCAGGAAGGCGCAATGGGGCAGCTCAAATCCGGCCGCGTGATGGCTGCCGGGGTGAATTCCCAGATCATGCGCGACTACTCCGAGCGTGAACGCTACGCGTACCGCGTGCTGTGGAGCTCCGAGCCGTACCTCAACATACCGATTTCCGCTCACCCGTCCGTTCCCGCGGCCAAAGTGAAAGCCGTCCAGCACGCGCTCGTCGGAATGTCGTCGGACCACGAAGGCCAGAAGATACTCGCGGCGAGCGCGCAGCTCATCAAGCAGCAGCCGCCTTTCGGTTTCGTGGCGGCGAACGACAAGGACTTCAACAATATCCGGCAGTTTTTCCGCAAGAGCCTGGTGAAGGATTAGCCACGATGCTCGGCACGGTATTCAGTCGCTTGTGGGGCAACCTCAATCTCTCGGCCCGGCTGATGACCGGGTCGGGGATAGCGCTGACATTGTCGAGCGCCGCCCTGCTCTACACCGTGGTGCTGAACGACATCGAACGCAATCGCCGCGACCTGCGCGAGAAGATCAAGTACGAGCTGGAATTCGTCGCGCCTGCCATCGCAGAGCAGGCCGTGATCGGCGATTACTCCTTCATCTCCCAGATGCTGAACGCGCGCGTGGAGCAGCGCGACATCGCGAAGGCGGGCTGGGTGGACAGCATGGGCAACCCGCTGGTCGCGGTGAGCCCGCCGGCGCCGATCAGCGCACCGGGCTGGTTCGTGCGCTGGGTAAACCTGCCTTCCGACGAGGTGAGCCGCGAGCTCGACGTCGGCGGACAGTCCTATGGCCGCGTGTTCCTGCAGATCGATCCCATCGCAACCATCAACAATGTCTGGGACAACGCGGTCGACATGATGCAGCTGCTGCTGTTCGGCATCGGGCTGCTCTTCAGCGTCACGCTGGCGATCGCAAGCAACGGGCTCAGGCCGATCATGGAGCTTGCGCAGAGCGCCGTGCGGTTCGGCCGCGGCGACTATTCGGTGCGGATGGAAAGCGACGGCTCGCCGGAGATCGTGGCGAGCATCGAAGCGTTCAACAGCATGGCGGAGAACATCCAGTCGCTGGTGAACTCGCTCAACGAAAGCCGCTCCGTGCTGTTCGCCGAAAAGGAGCGCGCGCAGGTGACGCTCGCTTCGATCGCGGACGCCGTCGTCACCACCGATACCGCGGGCAATGTCGAATATCTCAACCCCGTCGCCGAAAAACTCACCGGCTGGACGCTCGGAGAAGCCATCGGCAAGTCGCTGCCGCTGGTGTGCCGCCTGTCCAGCGAAGGCGGGCGCGAGCGCATCGCCGACCCGCTGGCCGCGCTGCTCCAGAACAGCGCCGCAGGGAAGGTGCAGCACGCCGTCCTGTTGTCCAAGATCGGAGAGCAGCACCCGATCGAGCACTCGAGCGCGTCGATACGCAACCGCGAAGGCGAGACCATAGGCACCGTGCTCGTCTTCCGCGATGTCGGCGAGTCGCGCAAAATGGCCCACCAGCTGTCGTGGCAAGCCACTCACGATGCGCTCACCGGGCTGGTCAACCGCGCCGAATTCGAGCGCCGGCTGTGCCTGCTGGTCGACGATTCGAATGCCGAAGACACGCCGCACGCGATGCTGTACCTCGATCTCGACCAGTTCAAAGTGGTCAACGACACCTGCGGCCACGTCGCGGGCGACGGCATGCTGCGCGAGGTCTCCGCCCTGCTCCACACGCGCATACGCGAATCGGACACGCTCGCGCGCCTGGGCGGCGACGAGTTCGGCGTGCTGCTGCACGGCTGCAACATGGAGCGCGCTCTCACTGTCGCGGAATCGCTGCGCCAGGCTGTCGCCGAGTTCCGCTTCGCAGTCCATGACAAGGCATTCGTGATCGGCATCAGCATCGGCGTGGTGGCCATCACCGGCGACGGACAGGCCGCATCCGGCGTTCTCGCGGCTGCCGATGCCGCGTGCTACTCGGCGAAGGACAAGGGGCGTAACCGCATCCAGGCCTACTATCCGGGCGACGCGGAGCTGCTGCAGCGCCACGGCGAGATGCAGTGGGTGTCGCGGCTGACCAGCGCGTTCGAGGAAGAGCGCCTCGTGCTGCATTGCCAGCGCATACTCGGCATACAGCCCGACATGCGCGGAGAGCCGCACTACGAAGTCCTGCTGCGGATGCTGGACGAGAACGGTGAGCTGACGCCGCCGATGGCGTTCATACCGGCCGCCGAGCGCTACAACCTGATGCCGGTGATCGACCGCAAGGTCATCACCATGGCCTTCGCGGCCTGCCAGAACCTGATCGAGCGCGGCGGCGTGCTGCCGATGCTTTGCCTCAACATCTCGGGCGCTTCACTCAACGACGAGAGCTTCCTCGGGTTCGTGCACGAGCAGTTCGCCCGCTACGGCGTGCCGCCGCACATGATCTGCTTCGAGATCACGGAGACGGTCGCCATCGCCAACCTCACGCGCGCGACCCGCCTCATCCGCGACATGCGGCAACTGGGATCGAAGTTCTCGCTCGACGATTTCGGCAGCGGCCTGTCTTCTTTCGCTTATCTCAAGGCGCTGCCGGTGGATTTCCTCAAGATCGACGGCGGCTTCATCAAGGACATGACCACCGACCCGATCGACCGGGCGATGGTGAAAGCCATCATCGAGATCGGTCACGTCATGGGCATCAAGACGATCGGCGAATGGGTGGAGAACGACAGCACGCTCGCCATGCTGCGCGAGATGGGCGTGGACTACGCGCAGGGCTTCGTGATCGACGTGCCGCGACCGCTGGAGCAGGTGATGCTGCAGCGTGCGCCCGCCCAGGTGACGAGCCTAAAAGGCAGGCGCGCCGTCACCTGAGCGCCGGCTGCCGGCTGCGTCAGCGAACCACCTTCACGCCGCCCTCTTTCAGGATTTCCCGCATGCGGTTGGTGAACTCGTCGAAGAACCTGGCGAGGTCGCCGCTTTTCTGAAAGCCGTCCTGGAACTGGTTATCGTCGAGATATTTCTTCCACGCTGCGGTCTTCGTTATGCGCGCGAACAGGTTTTCGTAGTACGCGACGGCATCGGCAGGCATGCCGGGGGGCGCCACGACACCGCGCACCTGCGGCACGTTCGGAATGTCGTAGCCCGCTTCCTTGAGCGTCGGCACGTTCGGATAGCCGGGCAGCCGGTGGTCCGACACCTGCGCGAGCACGCGCATGCCGCCCGACCGGATGTGCTCACCGGCCTCTTGCGGCTCTATGACCATCACGTCGACGTGCCCGCCGAGCAGCGCCGCGATGCGCTCACCGCCGCCGGGAAACGAGATGAACGCCCAGTTGCCGCCGGTTTCCTTCATGAGCAGCTGGCGCACCACGTTGTCGCGGCTGGTGATGGAGCCTCCCGACTGTTTCAGCTTGCCGGGATTCTTCTTCGTCGCCTCGATGAAGTCTTTCATCGTCTTGTACGGCGAATCCGCCTTCACTGCGATGACGGCCGGCTCGAGCACGAGACGCACCACCGGCGTCATGCCCTTTACCGTGTACTTCGCCTCCGATTGCATCAAGGGATTGGTGAGCCAGTTGCCGGTGAAGATCGCGATGGTGTTGGGATCGCCTTTTTTCTCCACCACGTACGACATCGCCGTGAGCCCGCCGCCGCCCGGCTTGTTCACGATCTGCATGCGCACCGGCGCGAGCTTTTCCTTCTCCACCAGCTGCGAGATGAAGCGTCCGAGCACGTCCGCGCCTCCGCCCGGCCCCGTGTGCACGATGACCTCGATCGGCCGCGTCGGTTTGTAATCGGCGGCGCACGCAGCGCCTCCGGCAAGCGCCGCGAGCGCTGTTGCGGCGATCAGCCACTGCTTATGCATGAGTTTCCTCCGGTCGTTGTTCTGGGTTCAGACGCCGTCTTCGATCGCTTTCACCCGCCATGCGTTCACCTGCCGGAACAACGGCAGCACCAGTATCAGCACTGCGAGCCCCAGCATCACGGCGGAGATCGGCCGTGAGACGAGTATGCCGAGATCGCCCTGGGACATCATGAGCGACTGCCGCAGCGCACGCTCCATGCTGTCGCCCAGCACGAGACCGAGTATCAGCGGGGCATTCGGATAGTCGAGCCTGCGCATGACGTAACCGAGCAGGCCGAAGGCCGCCAGCATCCACACGTCGAACAGGCTGCCCGACACGCTGTACACGCCGACGATCGATATGCCGAAGATCACCGGGTACAGCACGTATACCGGCAGCCGCAGTATCTGGGCGAACAGCGGAATGAGCGGAATGTTGAGTACGAGCAACATGACATTGCCTACGTACATGCTCGCCACCAGCCCCCAGAACAGCGACGCGTGCTCCTGGATCATCAGGGGGCCGGGTTTGAGTCCCCACAGCACCAGCGCGGCGAGGAGTATCGCGGTCGTCGAAGAGCCCGGTATGCCGAGCGTCAGCATGGGCACCAGCGCGCCGCCGGTCTCGGAATTGTTGGCGCCTTCGGGCGCCGCCACGCCTTCGGGCACGCCGGTGCCGAATTTTTCAGGATGTTTCGAAGCGGCCTTCTCGATGCCGTACGAAATGAAGGAGGCGATGGTCGAGCCGGCGCCGGGCAAGATCCCGATGAAGAAACCGACGACGGATCCGTTCACGAACGCGAAGCGGCAGGCCTTGAGCTCTTCGAGCGTCGGCAGCAGGTTGCGCAGGCCCTTCGGCAGCGGCAGCATCTGCGCCTCCTCGCGGGTCTCCATGCTGCCCAGCACTTCGCCGATCGCGAATACGCCGATGGCGACGACGACGAAATCCAGGCCATCGAGCAGCTCCGAGCGCCCGAAGGTGAAGCGCGACACGGCCGTGAAGAGATCGGTGCCCATGCTCGCGATCCACAGGCCGACCAGCATCGCGAGCAGCGCCTTCACCAGCGATGCGCCGGCGAGCAACACCACCATCGCGAGCCCGAGCACCATGAGGGCGAAGTATTCCGGCGAGCTGAAAGACAAGGCCATTCGCGCGAGCGGCGGCGCGATCAGCATGAGCGCAACGACACCGACCGTGCCGGCGATGAAGGATGCGATCGCCGCGATGCCGAGGGCCGCCCCGGCGCGGCCGTTGCGCGCCATCTGGTAGCCGTCGATGCAGGTGACGACCGACGCCGACTCGCCCGGGACGTTGAGCAATATCGACGTGGTGGAGCCGCCGTACTTTGCGCCGTAATAGATGCCCGCCAGCATGATCATCGCGCTGGTCGGATCCATCTGGAACGTGAGCGGCAGCAGCATGGCGATCGTCGCCGCCGGCCCCAGCCCCGGCATCACGCCCACCACCGTGCCGAGGAAACAGCCGACGAAGCACCACCACAGATTGCCGGGCGTCAGCGCAACAGCAAAGCCATGCAGCATGCCGTTGATGACGTCCATGTCAGAACCCGAAGGGCCCGGTCGGCAGCGTGACGTCGAGCGCGAGCGCAAACAGGACGTAGAACACCGCCGCTCCGGCCGCGCCCGCGATCGCGCCGGTGAGCAGCGGCCTGCGGTACATCACGCACGCCACGAACATCGACAGCAGCGCGTAAACGAGGAGGAACCCGAGCACCTTCAGCAACGCTGCGCCGAGCGCGAAAGCCGCCCATGCGCCCAGCGCGCGACTGATGCTGCGCCAGTTCGTTTCCGACCGCGCGTGGCCGGCATCCCGCCGCACCAGGCGCGCGAGCACCATGCCGAGCGAAAGCACGACGAGGGCAACGCCGTACCACATGGGAAAGAAGCCGGGGCCCGGGCCATCCGGCGCAAGATAATCCCAGTGACGCGCTTCGCCGATCACGTACACCCCGAGCGCTGCGAGCAACGCCCCGGACCACACGTCTCCCGCATTGATGCGCCGGCCGCCGGCCATGCCGCTCCTCTTATTCGCGCCAGGGGAAAAAGTGTAACAGATGCGCGGCGCGCCATCCCCGCGCGCTGCGCCGGCCCTCACATCACAGGTCGTAGCCGGCGGCCTGCAGGTTCGCGCGGAATGACGGCGAGGAAATGCGGCCGATGAAATCGCGCGCGAGGTCGGGCGATGCGGCGCCCGATGCAAGAGCGACGCTGTAGGTGGCTCGCATCTGATACTTTTCGGGAAACGGCCCGACGTAGGTGACGCCCTTGTTGGCGAGTATCTCGCTCACTTGCGTCATGCCGATCTCCAGCGTCCCCGACGACTGGCCCAGCCACTTCATTGCCGCATAGCCGTTGGGAAAGAACTGCAGGCGGTCGCGCACATGATCGGCGATGCCGAGCGACTCGAACATTTTCATGATCACCTTCCCTGCCGTCGCCACCGCAGGGTCCGGGAAAACAATGCGCGTTGCAGCAAGAAGGTTGCCGCGCAACGCCTCGTCGTTGGACACCTCCGGCAGCGGCGTGCCGGCCCGCACCGCGACGCCCGTGCCGACCCTGCCGAGGTCGTGCACGCTGCCCGCAATGACATGACCGCTCGCCACGAGCTCGTCGATCAGCGCGCGCGTGAGCAGTATGACGTCCACCGCCTCGCCGTCGATCACGCGTTTCTTCATCGCGCCGACCGCGCCGCAGTCCTTGACCACGGTATTGCCGGTGTCGCGCACGAATGCCGCCTCGATCTGCTCGACGACTGCCTGCGCCGCGCCGGCGCTGAGAATACGGAGATTACCCATGTTGATTTTCCTGGTTGCGACAGCAGGCCACGCAATCGGTCCGCTCGACGAAGGAAAAAAATTCTATCACAGGCCTTGCGCGATTCCCGGCGCTGGATCGTCGGTTTAATATGCATGTCATGAACGCACAAGGCCTGCGAATGAAAATCCCGCGAAGCGCGTTGAACGTATTGAGTGCAACCGAAGCTGCGGCCGCCATGGCCGCGGGAGGCCTCACCTCCGAGGCTCTCGTCGCCGCCTGCCTCGAGCGCATTGCCGCGCGTGAAGAGGAAGTGCAGGCGTGGGCCTGCATCGACCCCGACAAGGCGCTCGCCGAGGCCCGCGACCGCGACCGCGACCGCATGCCGCGGCGCAGCCGCCTGCACGGCCTGCCGGTCGGCATCAAGGACGTCATCGACACTGCGGATATGCCGACCGAATATGGCTCGCCGATATACCGCGGCCATCGTCCGGCGGCGGACGCAGCCTGCGTCGCGCAGATTCGCGAGCTGGGCGGCGTGATCCTCGGCAAGACGGTGTCGACGGAATTCGCGACGCGCCACCCGAACAGGACGCGCAATCCGCACAATCCCGCGCGCACTCCGGGCGGCTCTTCCAGCGGCTCGGCCGCCGCAGTCGCCGACGGCATGGTGCCGATCGCGCTCGGGACGCAGACTTCGTCGTCGGTGATACGGCCCGCCGCCTATTGTGGCGTGGTCGGCTGCAAGCCGAGCTTCGGGCTGCTCAACCGCGCGGGGCTCAAGTTCCTCTCAGAATCGCTCGACACGCTGGGCACGCTCACCCGGACGATAGAAGACGCGGCGTTGCTCGTCGAAGAGCTCTCGGGCATGACGCCGACGTCTTTCGCGGACGTCGATGCGCTGCGCCCGCGCATAGGCTTCTGCCGGACGCCGTTCTGGCGGCATGCGGACGATTCCACGCAAGCGCTGCTCGAAGCGGCGGCCCGCACTCTCGCCGCGTCAGGCGCCGCCGTGAGCGAAGTGGTTCTCGAAGGTGATTTCACCCAGCTCAACGAGGTGCAGGTCGCGATCAGCGCCTACGAGTTCTACCGCGCGCTCACGTACGAGCGCACCCGCTTTCCCGATCTGATATCCGAATCGCTCACCGCGCGTATCGCCGCGGGAGGCGCCATTACGCGCGCGGAATACGAGCGGTGTTACGCGATCGCGCGCCGCTGCCGCGAGCGCATTGCCGCAGAGTTCGCGAGCTGCGACGTCCTCATCGCTCCCAGCACACCGGGTGAAGCGCCCGACATCGCGACCACCGGCGAGCCCACGTTCGGACTCATGTGGACGCTGCTGCGCCTGCCCTGCCTGACCTTGCCGCACGGCACCGGACCCGCGGGACTGCCGCTCGGCGTGCAGGTGATCGCGCCTGCGGGCCGCGACGCGAGCCTGTTCCGCAACGCGGCATGGATACGGCGCGCGCTCGGCGCCTGACATGAAGCAGCTGCACGTGGCCCGGCACGCGCCCGAAGCGCACCTCGTGCGCGGATTTCTGGCCGCGCACGGCATAGCTGCGGAAGTGCGCGGTGAATTGCTCACGAGCGGCTGGGGCGAGCTGCCGCTCGATGTCTGCTCGGTGTGGGTGCAGGATGATCGCGATTACAAGCGCGGGCTGGAGCTGGTGCGGGAGTACTTCACCGGCGCATCGGCGCGCCGCCACAGCGGCGAAGCGTGGACCTGTCCAGGCTGCGGCGAGGCGCTCGAAGGCCAGTTTACACAGTGCTGGCGGTGCGGCGCGACGCGCGGCGCTACGCGCTGAGTGCGCGCATCACCTTGTACAGCGCAGCTTTCGCCTCGAAGCCCACTCCCGGCACCTGCGGCATGCGCACGTAGCCGTTCTCGATCGGCGTATCGTCCGCAAAACCGCCGAAAGGCTGGAACACGCCGGGATAGGATTCGTTGCCGCCGAGCGCGAGCCCCGCAGCAATGTTGAGCGACATCTGGTGGCCGCCATGCGGTATGCAACGGCGTGAGGACCAGCCGTTCTCCTTCAGCATCGCGAGCGTGCGCAGGTACTCCACGAGGCCGTACGACAGCGCGCAGTCGAACTGCAGCCAGTCGCGATCGGACCGCATGCCGCCGTAACGGATCAAGTTGCGCGCGTCGTGCACCGAGAACAGGTTCTCCCCGGTGGCCATCGGATGCTCGTAGTGGCTGGCGAGCTCCGCCTGCAGCGCGTAGTCGAGCGGATCGCCGGCCTCTTCGTACCAGAACAGTCCGTAGTGCTGCAGCTCTTTGGCATACGCGACGGCCGTCTCGAGATCAAAGCGGCCGTTCGCGTCCACGGCCACGCGGCTCGCCGCGCCGGTCACCTTGATGACCGCCTCGATGCGCCGCACGTCGTCGGCCAGCGATTCCCCGCCGATCTTCATCTTCACCACGGAGTAGCCGAGATCGAGATAGCGCTTCATCTCGTCCTGCAGTGCGGTCACGTTCTTGCCGGGATAGTAGTAGCCGCCGGCAGCATAGACGAAGACCTTGTCGTCCATCTCGCCGCTCCTGTAGCGCTCCGCGAGCACGCGGTAGAGCGGCTTGCCTTCGATCTTCGCCACCGCATCCCACACCGCCATGTCGAGCACGCCGACCGCGACGGAACGCTCGCCGTGCCCGCCCGGCTTTTCGTTTGCCATCGCGCACGCCCAGATGCGATGCGGGTCGAGATTGTCGCCGGCATCGTTCAGCAGCGACTGCGCCGGCGCGCCCATGATGCGCGGGATGAAGCGCTCGCCCAGCAGCCCCTGCTGCGCATAACGCCCGTTCGAATTGAACCCGTACCCGACCACGCGCCTGCCGTCGCGCACGACGTCGGTGACGACCGCGACCACGCTCGCAGTCATTTTGCTGAAATCGATGTACGCATTGCGGATGGCCGACGCGATGGGCACGCTGGCCGAGTGTATGGCGGTTATTTTCATGGCGTTCGAGGAAGGAGATTGAGCTGCGTTGCGGCGGCCATTCTAGCATGTGCGCCACCGCGCGCAGGCCGGGGAGGACGGTGAATACGCGTGCTATGATCCCTCGCCTCCGCCCCGGAATATCACATGAAGAACGACGCCAGCGTCTCGAAAATCACTCTCGAACTGTCGCGCTACATCTCGCAGGCGACCAAACGCAAGCTGCCCGCTCCCGTCGCGGAGCGCGCCAAGCTCCATCTCATCGACACTTTTGCCGCTATGGTCTCGGGCTCTCGGCTGTTGCCCGGGAAACGCGCCATCGCGTACGTGAAGGCGCTGGGCGGCGCGCCGCACGCCGGCGTCATCGGCACGCGCATGGTAACGAGCCCCGTGCTGGCCGCGCTTGCGAACGGCATGTTCGGCCACGCCGACGAAACGGACGACACGCATCCGCCTTCGCTCACGCATCCGGGCACCAGCGTGGTGCCGGCCGCGTTGGCGATCGGCGAATCGCGCCGCTTGTCAGGAGAGCAGGTGTTGCGCGCAGTCGTTCTCGGTTACGACGTCTGCTCCCGCCTGCTGCTCGCGCTGCACCCCATGCCTTTTCTGCGCTCGGGACACCACGCGGGCGCGTTCGGACAGGCTTTCGGCGCGGCGGCGACGGCGGGTGCGCTGCTGAATCTCGATCCGCTGCACGTGCGCTACATGCTCTCCTACAGCGGACAGCAGGCCGCGGGCCTCTACACCATGTTCCGCGATCCCGAGCACATCGAGAAGGCGTACGCGATGGGCGGTATGCCGGCGCACAACGGCACCGCCGCTGCGCTGATGGCCGCGACCGAGTGGACCGGTGTCGAAGACGTCTTCACCGGCGAGCGCGACTTCTTCTTCACCTTTGCGCCGGACGCGGATCGTGAGGCGCTCACGCGCGGACTGGGACGCGACTACGAAATCCTGCGCGCCGCGATCAAGCGCTGGCCGGTCGGCGGACCGATACAGGGACCGCTGCACGTGTTGCGCGATCTGATGGAACAACATCGTTTCGGCGCGAATGACATCGAACGCGTGATTGCCTGCATGCCGGACAAGGAGCTGGAGATCGTCAACAACCGCGACATGCCGGACATCTCGGTGCAGCACCTGCTCGCGTTGATGCTGATCGACAGCGAAGTGACGTTCAAGAGCGCGCACGACTTCGGCCGCATGAAGGACAGGCGCATCCTCGACCTGCGCAAGCGCATCGAAGCAGTCGGTGATGCCTCGCTCACCGACGTGCAGCGCCGCTGGCGCTGCGTGATGGAAGTGCGGCTGAAAGACGGCCGCACGCTGCATCACCAGACCATGGCCGCGAAAGGCAGTTTCGAAAATCCGCTCACACGCGCCGAGGAGGAAGAAAAGGCGCTCGACCTGCTCGCGCCCATACTCGGCAAGGCACGCAGCCGCGCGCTGCTCGACGCGTTGTGGAATATCGACCGGCTGTCGGACGTGCGCGCGTTGCGCAAGCTGTATCAGCGGTGACGACAATCCCGCTTTTTACAGCGCATCATCGGAACATGGCGTGCACACCTCCCCGGTCACGCCCGACAGGCACGACGATGCCTCGCAACGAGGTCGCAGGAACGGCGCCGCATCGAAGCGGAGTCCCACCCGACGTAACACGATGTAACTGAGGACAACGCCGCGCACTCCCCGAGACCCTCCCGCCGGGCTTCGGGTTACGACAATTGCGGCAAATCAATGCAGTGCGCCGCTATCGCCTCTAGCATATATCTGGTGAATCCCGAGATCGCCGGCACGATAGAAAAGGGGCACAGAATGAACAATCCCCTCTCCAGTCTTCGAGTCCGCGCCCTTCTCATTCTCGCCGCCGTCTTCGCGGTTATGTCCGCGATGAATGGCTACCACATTCTCGTCGAGCGGCAACAGGCGATCGATCTGGCGCAGGTAGACCTTCTGCATCATACGGAAACGTTCGTCGCGGAACACAACCGGATCGTCGCGCGTGCCGATCAATATCTGACAGGCCTGACGCGCCTTCCCGAAATACAGGCGATAGCGGCAACGCTGGCCGAGCGGAAGAGCGCGCCGGAGACCCGATGCTCCCGGCTCCTGGCAACGCACATGGACCACACGCTCGGCACCATGACGGTCGGGATCGCTGCCGTGAACGGAGACGTGGTCTGCCACGCCCTGCAGCCGGCGACGCCGGTGAACATCGCCGACCGCAGCTATTTCATCGAAGCCCTGAAGACGCGGGAACGGGTCATCAGCGACCTGATCGTCTCGCGCGTCAACCATCAACCGGTCGTCGTCATGGCGAGGGCGTTGCGCGACCCGTTGGGCTTTGCGCGCGGCGTCATGTGGATCGCGCTCGACCTCCAGTGGCTGGAGGCGGAAATCGCTCATGCGCGCCTCCCCGACCGGGGGACGGTGGGACTGCTGGACGCAAGGGGTATCGTTCTTGTCCGGTACCCCGACCCGCAGCGCTGGATCGGTGCAGACGTGTCGGACGTGCCGGTGTTCAAGACCATTCTCGCCATGAACGGCATGCGCAGCACCGAGGGCGTGGGACTCGACAGGAAATACAAGCTCTACGCGTTTGCCCCGTTCGCCGAAACCGTCGGCGGTCGCATCGCGCTCTGGATCAGCGTCCCGAAAGATGCGGTCACCGCGCACATCGAGAGCGAATCCGCCTGGGCCGCGGCGATCACCACGGCGCTGCTGCTGCTCACGTTCGGAATGGTCTGGATCGGCGGAGAACGCTCGCTCCTGCGCCCGGTGTCCCTGTTGTCGGACGCCGCGCGACGTCTTGCGGGAGGCGATCTGAATGCCCGCGCCGGATTCGGCGCAGGCAATGACGAACTGGGGCGGCTCGCGCGGGCCTTCGACGACATGGCGGCATCGATCAAGGCCAAGGAAACGCTGCTGGCCCGGTCGAACAGGGCGCTGCGGGTGCTGTCGTCCGGCAATCAGGCGCTGCTGCACGCTTCGGGCGAAGCCAACCTGCTCCAGGACATGTGCCAGGCGATGGTGGAAGCAGGCGGTTATCGCATGGTGTGCATCGCCTACGCCACAGCGGACGGCATAAGGCCCGCCGCCCTGTGGGGCGCCGAAGAAGGCCGCATGGAGGAAACGCAGGTCGCATGGCTGAAAACCATGCTGTCGCACGGCGCAGTGCAGGAGGCGATACATGGCACGGCGCGCGTGGTGCACGCCGCGACCACCGACCCGGGCAGCGCGCCGTGGACGATGCAGGGCAGCGACATCGCGGCTGCGCTGCTGCTCCCGCTGCAGAAAAACGGTGACGTCAGCGGCGCGTTGCTCGTCTTCGCGCGCGAGCCCGACGCATTCGCCGACGAAGAAGTCAAGCTGCTGAAAGAGGCGGCCGACGACCTCGCGTTCGGCATCGCCACGCATCGTACCCGGGTAAAGCGTGCGCAGCTCGAAGCCTCGCTGAAGACCGCCGAGGAACGGTTTCGCGCTGCGGCCGACGCGAACCTGGACGCGCTGCTCATCCTCAGAAGCGTGCGCGACGGCGCCGGCAATATCGTCGACTTCGAGTTCACCGATATCAATTCGAGCGCGGAGAAGATGCTGGGGATGCCGCGCGACAAGGTGATCGGCGAAAGGCTCGGCGCACTGAGACCGGACCAGAAAACCGGCGGATTCATCGACAGGTACGCGCAGGTCGTGAACTCGAAGACGCCGCTGGAGGAGGAATTCCGGAGCGATACGCCCGCCGCGGGGGCAACGTGGTTACGGCACCAGGTGGTAGCGGTGGGCGACGGCGTTGCCGTTTCCTCGCGCGACGTCACCGCATGGAAACAGGTGGAGGACCGCCTGCGCGAGAGCGAATTCCGCTACCGGCAGCTGTTCGACGCGAACCCGCTTCCGATGGTGGTGTGCGATGTCGCGACGCTGAAAATCATCATGGCGAACGATGCCGTGGTGAACCATTACGGTTACACGCGGGATGAATTCCTGGCCATGGGGATCCCGGACGTTCTTCTGCCGGACGATGTGCCGCGCCTGATGGAATACGCCGCTCGCGTCGAGCACGGAAAGCTGAACGAGGCCGGCGTCTGGAAGAACCGCAAGAAGGACGGCACGCTGATCGACGTGGAGGTGACTTCCCATGCGTTCGATTTCGGAGGGCGGCTCGCGGCAGTCGTCATGGTGCACGACGTGACCGAGCAGCGGCGGGTGGAGGCGGAACGGCAAAGATCGGAAGAGAGATTCAGGACGCTGTTCGAGCAATCGCCGGTGGGCGTGGCCATCATCGATATCGAAACCCTGACGCCGGTACATTTCAACAGCGTTGCCCACCAGCAGCTGGGCTACTCCCGGGAGGAATTTGCACGCCTGCGCGTGCCCGATTACGAGGCCCTGGAAGACATCGGGCAGATCAGAGCCCACGAGCAGGCGTTTCTCCAGAAGGGAGGCGACGACTTCGAGACCCAGCATCGCACCAAGAGCGGGGAATGCCGCAACGTTCATGTCATGTTGCGCGTCCTGGAGTTTGCCGATCGCCGAAGCGTGTATTGCATTTACCAGGACATCACGGAGCAGAAGAAGTCGAAGATGGCGCTGCAAAGAGCGAACCGTGCGCTCAGGACGCTGTCGGCCACCAACGAGGAGCTGGTCCGCGCGACCAACGAGCAGGACCTGCTACAGGCCGTGTGCCGGATCATCGTGGATCAGGGCGGCTACGACGGCGCGAAGGTCGCTTACGCGCAACGTGACGCGGAGAAGAGCATCAAGCCGATGGCATGGGCCGGCCTGGACGAGCACTACGTCACCCATCATGCACAGACGTGGGCGGATACCGCGGCGGGACAGCGGCCGGTCAGCCGCGCCATACGCAACGGCAGGCGGGAAATCGCGCGGAACATCCGGCTGGCGGCGGCTTTTTCGGACTCGCGGGACGAGATCGCCCGGATGGGGTACTCCTCCAACGTCGCGTTGCCGCTGTTCGAAGGCTCTCGCGTGCTCGGCGCGTTGAACATCTACGCTTCCGAAGCGGAGGCCTTCGACGACGAGGAAATACACCTGCTGGAGCAGCTCGCCAGCGATCTCTCGTACGGCATCGCCACTCTGCGCACGAAAGCGGAGCGCGACCGCATCGCGCACGAGCACCTCCACCACCATGAAATACTGCGCAAGAGCCTGGAGGAATCGATACAGGCGATCGCCCATACGGTCGAGATGCGCGACCCCTACACGGCAGGCCATCAGCGGCGGGTCGGCGATCTCGCCGCGGCCATCGCGCACGAACTGGGTCTCGACGAGGAGCAGACTCACGGAATCCGGCTGGCCGCGAGCATACACGACCTGGGCAAGGTAAAGATTCCCGCCGAGATTCTGTCGAATCCGGGAGCGCTCACGGACATCGAACGCAAGCTGGTGCAGATGCATGCGCAGGGCGGATACGATATTTTGAAAGGCATCGCGTATCCGTGGCCCATCGCGACCATGGTGTGGCAGCACCACGAGCGGCTGGACGGCTCGGGCTATCCGCAGGGATTGAAAAACGGAGAAATCCTGCTCGAATCGCGGATCATCGCGGTGGCCGATGTGGTCGAGGCCATGGCTTCGCATCGACCTTATCGGCCCGCGAAGGGGATACACGCGGGCATGGCGGAACTCGAACGGGGCCGCGGCACGTTGTACGACGCCGCCGTCGTGGATGCCTGCCTCAGACTTGTGCGCGAAAACCGCTTCAGTTTCTCGGCGTAACGGGAGGCCCCTGCGCGGGCTCGAACGAGGCCCGCGACGTCCCGTCTCCTCCGACGATCGGGCCCGAATTCCGGCGTGCTGATCCTGAGGGTGACCTGCTATCGCTCCCGCCCTGCTTCGTGGAACGCTTTTCGAACCGGTGACAGAAGGTACTCCATTACCGTTCTGCGGCCCTGGTGGATTTCGGCGATGACCTGCATGCCAGGCGTGAGCGACAGCGATTTTCCGTCGCTGCTCAACGTCTGACCGGACAGGCCGACGATCACCTTGTACGCCGCTGTAGCAGGCATCGCCTGTGTCCCGTTGCGGCCCGATGGCGCGCCCTGCTCGACCGCATCCGCGCCGACGTGAATGACATCTCCCGGGATCATTCCGTACTTCTGAAACGGATAGGCGAGCAGTTTTACCTGCGCCTTCTGGCCCACGTGAAGAAATCCGACATCTTCGTTGCGCACGTACACTTCGGCTTGCAGCGGCTCGTGATGCGGCACCAGGCTCATGAGTACCGTCCCGGGTTGCACGACCGTTCCGATGGTATGCGTGGCGAGATCCTTGATGATGCCGGCCTGCGGCGCACGCAATTCCAGCAACCCGCTCTTGTACTCGATCTTCGCGTTTTCCTGCAGCAGCTTGTGCAACGCCGCCGCCGCATCGACGCGCTCGTTTTGCAACTGGCTCTGGTAGGTGGATGTAACCTGGGCCACCCGCTTTTCACCCGCTACGACCGCCGCGCGAATGCTGTTCGCCGTCGATCGCTGCGCCTCGAGTTCCCTTTCCTTCTCGATGCGATCACGGACTTTCTCTTCCGCCGCCAGCGGACTGAAAAATCCTTCTCGTGCGAGTTTTTCGTACGATTCCGCGCTCTTCCGGTACGTCGGGAGCGTCAGCTCGAACTTCCTCACCGCCTGTTCGGCCGCACTCAGCTCGTGCCGTGCCTTGTTCAGATTCTCCTTCTCCTGGGCAAGCGCGTCCCGGTACGCCTGCTGGCGGGCGCGATGCTGCGCTTCGATCTGGGCGAATAACGGCTGCGGCTCGCCTCGGGCGCGGGATAACGAAACGCCTGCAAGTTCAGCGTCGATCCGGCGCAGCTGAATTTTCTTCAGCGCGATTTCGTTCTGCAGCGCCTGCGCATCGGCCTCGGTAAGGTTGGCGTTCATGCGAATCAGCACCTGGCCTGCCCCGACAGATTGACCTTCCCGGACGAGCAACTCCTGAATGATGCCGCCATCGGCCGGCTGTACGATTTTCACGTACGTCTGCGGCACCAGCCGGCCTTCGGCCGAGGCGATGATGTCCAGCGTGGCGAACATCGCCCATACGCACAGGATGCCGAATAGAGCGACGACCAGCGCAAGCACCACGCGCGGCAAGCGGGCCGGAGGACTCTCCTGGATGGCTAGGAGCCCGGGTGCGAAGTCGCTCGCCTCCGGATGGACGGTTAGATGCGCGGATACGGAAGCGGGCGCCACGGCTATGCTCTCAGTGCACCGGCGAACCGGATGGAACGAGCGGGGGCAGCTCTTCGACTGCCGATTGAGTCGTCGCCCCCAGCCGATGCACGGTAACGCCGGCGAAGACAGTCCGTCGGACTTCATCGACGAGTTCGGAGGCTCCGCCGAACGGCGCGACGACGTCGACGATCCAGGGATGACCTCCCGAATTCCATTCATGCGGCGCAAGCTTTGCAACGCCGCCCGACAGACGGCCGTGAACCGCATCGCTCACTTTCGCCCAGCTCACGTAGCCCCAAGGCACACCGCTCTTGAAATAGATCCGGCATTGATCGAGAAGCACCGGCGGCAGGACGAGATGATCCAGGTCTGCGATGAACGCATAGCGGCGCCCGGCATCGCGGCCGTAAAGCCAGATTACTGGGCCCAGGACCGGCAATTTGGCCAGCGCAGCCTTGGCCTGTTCGACCGCTTCCGGGCCGAGCCCCGCGTCACCCTGGAGATTCACGTTGCGTGCACTCATGACAGTCTCACCGTTTCGCCGCTGATCTGTTGCCACGGGTGCAGGCTTTGCACTTCCGCCCCGAACTGCGGGCTCCTCAATACTTCCTGAGCCGTCGAGAGATTCATGCCGCTGAGGTCGCCTCGTCCCGCGTAGGCTGCGGCCAGGTCGCCGCCCAAAGCCGCCGAGTCACTGGTCGCCAAATGGGATTCCAACAGGCCGTTCATCACGCTCCATCGATCCAGCGCCGCATCGGCTGTTTGCGCCTCATCGAACCTGGCAACGAGCGTTCCGAAGTCATACGTGTCGACGCGCGGACTCTGCGTCATCTTCTGCTGCGCGGTCCGCGCATCATTGAAAACCTGCAGCGTCACGAAGTTCCGATTGGCGGCATCCGTGTACCAGTTCCTGAACGTGATGTTATTGTCGTCCTTCACCTCCAGGCGCAGATCGGCGCCCAGCCTTCTGAAATAGAGTTGATCCGTACTCACGTTGCCGCCCAGACTCAAGGTATTGCGCGCGCCGGCTGCAGGAAAAATCACATCGCGGCCATCTGTGGCGTTGAACGCGACGACGTTCGGTCCACCGCCTGTATCGATGGTGTCATCCTGCTTACCGCCAGCGACAAAGTCTGCACCTGCTGCACTACGCAGCGAATCGAAGCCGTTGCCGCCGAGAAGAGCGCTGCCGTCACCCGTGACGACGAGGGTATCGTCACCCTGCCGTCCGTCGAGCACGTTAACGCCGCAGCCGCCGTCCAGTGTGTCGCTCACGGTGCCGCCGGCCAGATAGTCATCACCGCCTTCGCCGTAGACCATATCCGCACCCGAACCGCCATACACGATGTCGTTGCCCGTGCCTGCACGTATGGTTTCTGACCGCGGACCGCCGAAGATCGTATCGTCGTCGCGGCCGGTGACAATGGACAGCGTGCGCGAGTTTCCATACGTTGTCGTCTGCCGTATCAGCAGCTCGTCCCAGGTACGGACGGAGCCGTCGGCAAAGACGAAACGCTCGATCGGGCTTGCGGCTGCGTCATACGGATCCGAATTCAACGCAAAATCGAAACCCTGGTCCGACTGTTCGCATCCATCGGCATCGAGCACGCGGACTTGTGCGATGGAAACGCCATTGCTGTTACGAATGCGAAGCGCGACATTCGAGAGACTTAGTCCTGCGCCGAAGCGCACGCTGTCCGTGCCAGCCACGTCGGTGATCGTGTCGAGGCCGTCGCCGATGTTGTACACATAGACGTCATCGCCGTCGCCGCCGTACAGCGCGTCGTTGCCGAGACCGCCCGTCAGCGTGTCGTTGCCGTCGCGCCCCTCCAGCCGGTTGGCGCCGCCGTTCCCGACGATGACGTTGTCCAGCGCATTGCCTGTGCCGTCGATGTCCGCCGTGCCCGTCAGGTTCAGATCTTCCACGTTGTCGGACAGCGCGTAGCTTGCGCTGGCGAAAACAGTGTCGCGCCCCTCGCCGGACACCTCCACCACCCGATCGGACGAATTGTCCACGACGTACACGTCGTTACCTGCTCTGCCTGACATGGTATCGACGCCCGCTGCACCGTCCAGCACGTTGTCGCCGGCATTTCCGTAAAGCGCGTTGTCGAGGTCGTTTCCGGTACCGCTCAGATTCGCGGTTCCGGTCAACCGGAGATCCTCCACATGGGACGGCAGCACGTAGGACACCTGCGAGACAACGGTATCATGGCCTTCCCCCCAACTTTCGGTCACCGCGTCACCCGCGTCGTCCACCATATAGGTGTCGTCGCCCGCGCCGCCCGCCATCGCATCCATGCCGGTGCCGCCGTCGAGCACGTTGTTGCCGCTGTTGCCCGTCAGTGTATTGTCCAACCGGTTGCCCGTACCGTTGATACCCGCAGTGCCAGTGAGCGTGAGAGCTTCGACCTGTTCGGGCAGCACGTACGACACCGAGGAATAGACCGAGTCGCGTCCCTCTCCCGGCAATTCGATAATGGTGTCCGCCACATTATCGACGACGTAATCATCATCGCCAGCGCCACCGGTCATCCGATCGGCCCCCACACCGCCGTCGAGTCGATTGGCGCCCGAATTGCCCGTGATCTCGTTGTCGAGATCGTTGCCGGTGCCGTCGATGTCGCCAACGCCGGTGAGCGTTAATCTCTCGACGTTGTCCGACAGCATATATGTCACGGACGACAGCACCGCGTCTACGCCTGCGTCCACATCTTCCACAACGATGTCCGTAGCATTATCCACCCGGTACGTATCGTTGCCCGCAGCGCCGATCATCATATCGGCACCTTCGGCGCCGTCGAGAACGTTGTCGCCCGAATTTCCGACTATGGTGTTGCCCAGTGCGTTGCCGGTACCCGTTGTATCGGAGGTGCCGGTTAACTCGAGTCGCTCGACATTGTCGGTGAGTGTGTAATTCAATGCGGCACGAACCGTATCATATCCTTGACCGGCGGACTCGTTGACGAGGTCACCGGCGTCGTCGACGATGTACATGTCATCCCCCGCACCGCCGCTCATGCGATCTGCGCCGCTGCCGCCATCGAGCAGATCGTTGCCGTCACCGCCCACCAATACGTCGTTGCCCAGTTCACCGAGCAACACGTTGTCGGAGGCATTGCCGACGATCGTATTGTCCAGATTGTTTCCCGTGCCGCCGGTTGCCGCGCCCGTGAGCGTCAATGCCTCTACGTCGTCGGTGAGGGCATAGCTGATCGCCGCGTTGACAGTGTCGAACCCTTCGCCCGATCGTTCAGTAACGACGTCACCCGCATCGTCGACAACATAGGTATCATCGCCGGCGCCGCCCGTCATCCGATCTGCTCCGGCCTCACCGTCGAGCAGATCGCCGCCGGCGCCACCTCGAAGTTCGTCGTTACCGCCGCCACCGAAGAGTCGATTCCCCAGATCATTACCGGTCAGCGTGTTGGCCAGGTCGTTCCCCGATCCCTCAGTCGCCGCCCCGGCCAGGATCAGCGCCTCTGCATTCGCGGCAAGCGCATGGTTGACAGTGGCGATCACCGTATCCTGGCCCTCGCCAGCGTTCTCGATGACCCGATCGGCAGCATCATCCACGAAGTACGTATCGTCGCCGGCACCGCCCGCCATGACATCGACGCCAGCGCGCCCGTCCAGCACGTTGTTGCCCGCATTGCCTGCCAGCGCGTTGTCCAAGTTGTTGCCGGTGGCGTCGATATTGGCGTCACCGGTCAACGTCAGTGCTTCCACGTGCTCCGGCAGTACATACGAGACAGAGGAATAAACGGAATCTCTGCCTTCGGCGAAGTACTCCGCGATGACATCCGCAGCATCATCCACCACGTAGGTATCGTTCCCCGCTCCGCCGAGCATCGTATCCGCACCCGCCCCGCCATCCAGCACATTGCTGCCGCTGTTGCCGATGATGACGTTGTCCAGCGCATTACCGCTGCCGTCGGTATCTGCAACCCCAGTAAGTATCAGCCGCTCGACGTTGTCGGTGAGGGCATAGCTGATCGCAGCGTTAACGGTGTCGTATCCTTCGCCCGATCGTTCAGTAACGACGTCACCCGCATCGTCAACGACATATGTGTCGTCGCCACGGCCGCCGCTCATGACATCGGCGCCTGCGCCCCCATCCAGACGATTGTTCCCGTCGTTGCCGTTCAGCACGTTGTTCAGGCTGTTGCCGGTTGCGTCGATGTTCCCCGTACCGGTCAGCGTCAACGTCTCGACGTTGTCCGACAGCGCATAACTCACCGATGCCAGCACCCGGTCTGTGCCCTCGCCAGCGTCTTCGATGACCTGATCGGCAGCGTTATCGACGAAGTACGTGTCATCGCCCGTGCCGCCGATCATCACATCGGCACCTTCGGCGCCATCGAGAACGTTATTGCCCGAGTTGCCGGAGATCACGTTGTCCAGGGCGTTACCTGTCGCGTTCGTATCCACCGTCCCTGTCAACGTCAATGCTTCCACCGCCTCCGGCAAAACATAGGAAATCGACGCATCGACCCTGTCGTATCCTTCACCTGCGCGCTCGATAATGGTGTCGCTCGCATCATCGACGACGTAACTATCGTCGCCCGTTCCACCTGCCATGCGGTCCGCCCCGACGCCGCCGTTGAGCGTGTTGTTCGATATGTTCCCCATAACGACGTTGTTTAGCTCGTTCCCGGTGCCGTCGATCTCTGCCTCGCCGGTCAGCACGAGCGCTTCGACGTTCGCCTCCAGCGTATGGGACAGGGCGCTGCGGATTGTGTCGTAACCGGCATCGACTGCTTCGATCACGCGGTCATTGGCATTGTCGATCACGTATGTGTCGTTCCCAAAACCGCCCGTCATGGTATCCGCGCCCGCACCCCCATCGAGCACGTTGTCTGCGCTGTTGCCGGCCAGCCGGTTATCCAGCGCGTTGCCGGTACCGTCGATGGAGGAAAAGCCCGTAAGCACGAGATTCTCGACGTTGTCGCCGAGCATGTAGGATCGGCTGGTGCGCACAGTATCTTCGCCTTCATCGGCGTACTCGCGCACCTCGTCACCCGCATTGTCAACGACGTAGACGTCGTCGCCGGCACCACCCGTCATGACATCCGCGCCGGCGCCACCGTTGAGCGTGTCGTTGCCTTCTCCACCGTCCAGGACGTTGTCGCCGCTGTTTCCAGTAAGGACGTTATCCAGCGCGTTGCCCGCGCCGCTGATATTCTCCAAGCCCGTCAGCGTCAAATTTTCCAGGTTATCGCCGAGACCATAAGAAAATCCTGCTCGGACAGTGTCCACACCGGCGTTCTGCTCTTCGCTCACCACATCGTTGACGTTGTCGACAACGTACGTGTCGTCGCCGGCACCGCCGTACATCGTGTCCTCGTCCGCGCCGCCGTCGAGCAGATCGTTGCCTGCGCCACCGTACAGGAGGTCATAGCCCTCCATGCCGGTGAGCACGTCGTCTCCGTCCCCGCCGAACAAGGCATCGTTTCCCGTACCGCCGTAGACCTGGTCGTCGCCCCGATCGCCCGAGAGAACGTCGTTGCCGTCGCCGCCGTACAGCAGATCGTTGCCATTGCCGCCGAACCCGATATCGTTGCCGCCCTCGCCGAACAAGGCGTCGTGGCCGTCGCCGCCCAGCATGAGATCGTTACCGCGTCCTGCGAATACGACGTCGTCGCCGTCGCCCCCGATCACGATGTCGTTGTCCGCGCCGGAATAGATGGTGTCGTTGCCACTCCCGCCGTCGATGGCATCGTTGCCGCCATCCTCGAATATCACGTCGTCGCCTTCGTAGGCGTAGATCACGTTGCTGGCGGTCTTGCCCAGAATCAGATCGTTCTCCGGCGTACCCTCCAGCACTTCGCCCGGCTGCGAGAACGCCGCCTTGCGCACGACCTGACGTGTTCCATCCGGACCGGACACCAATACATCATTGGAGTACGCGAGCGTTACGTCAGCCAGTTGCCGAGTGCTGCCGTCGGTCATGCTGACCGTCCCGAGGCCGTGCACGGTCTGGCCGTCGATCACGGAGAACGTGCCATCGCTCGTCAACGAGATTGACGCGACTCCCATGTCGCCCAGCGTCTTGAATTCGCCTTCGTCGGTGACACCGTTCTGATTGGCATCACGCCAGATCCCGAATTGCGACCATTTCTCGTCCGCAGCGCTCAACACGCCGTCCGCGTTGGTGTCGAAGGCACGCAACGCTTCGAGGTCGCTCTGCGCTCCCTGCTGGTAACCGGTGAAACTGATCTCGTTGGCCTGGTCTATCTTGCCGTCGCCGTCGATGTCTCTTGCAAGCAGGCCATCGCCGGCCGAAGGCCATGCCATGCGATTTTTCCATCCATCGCCGTTGATGTCGAAGAAAACGTTCGAATCGTCGACGTCGGTAAAGCGAAAACCATTGCCGTCGAGGTCTATCGACACCGGCTTGCCGCCACCTCCGCTGCCGAGATTCGGGTTGTAGCTGCCGGCGTGCTGCGAGTCGACCGTGACGGTGGTGCTGGCACCGTGCGGGTCGGTCACGCGCACGGTAAATGGATCGGCCTCAATAGGGCCACCCGACTCGTCGAGACCGGTGCCGGGCGTGTTCGGCGACGTCCAGTTGATGTACTCGACGCGGCCGTCAGCGTAGACGATGCCTTCACCTTTCTGTGCCTGCTGCGCTATGTCGAACGTGAACGGGCCGGAAGGATCGTCGACGTCGCTCACAACAATGGTCGCGTTATTCGGACCGTCGCTGTCCTCATAAGCAATCGGCGTATCGTGCAGCCCATCGAACGTCGCGGTTGAATAATCGTTGCCGATATAGGGCTCGTACATCGGCTGCGTGTAGACAGGATTTCCACTTTCATCGTACTCGACGCCCTGATATCCAAAAATCGCCCGCAGATGCTGATCGATCGTCGCGGTCGGCGCGTCATTCACGTTCTGTATGGTGAGGTCGACAGTGGCGGTCCCCGACTGTCCCGTGCTGTCCTGAACCGTGTAAGTGAAGCCGGCGGCGCCGTAGTAGTTCGCCTCTGGCGTGTAATGGATGAAACCGTTCGCGTCGAGGTAACCGGTACCGTGCGTAAATTCGCCGACGCTCGTCACTGTAAGACCTTGACCGGGCACGCCGCCCAGCGTGTCGTTCGCGACGAGATCGGCCGTCGAGATGATGGTCTCGGTGTCTTCGTATGTGACAACGCCGTCGCGATTCGCTTCGACATTGCCGCGATCGTCGACGCGCGTGACGAGCAACGAGATGCGCCCTTCTGTGGTTTCGACGACGATGCCCTCCGGCACAACGTGCGTGCGCGTTCCTTCCGTATCCGCGAGCAAGTCGGGCGACGCGAGCTGCCTGACCTGCCCGTCCTGCTCGAACGTCCCCATGGTGTAGTTGAGACTCGTGATACCGAGTTCAGACAAACGCAGCTTCTCGCCGGGACCTTCGGCACCGTCGCCGTTGGCATCGCGCCACACCCGCAATTCGTTCCACACCGGATCGGACGCATCGATACGGCCGTCGTAATTGGCATCGAGCCAGCGCATGCCCGCAAGGCCCCGCGCGCCGAGGGCGAGAGCGGCATTGCTGAAAAGTTCCCTTCCCGAATCGACCTGTCCGTTCAGATTCCGGTCCAGCGTGAGAAAACCCTCGCCCCCATTAAGCCAAGCCGTGTTCTTCAGAAATCCGCTGTCGTCGACATCGAACGCAACGGTCTTTGCGCCGCCCGTCGTCTGGATGCCGTTGCCATCGAGATCGAGCGCGACCGGCCGCCACAACTGGTCGATGCCGGTCATCGGGGCCGCGAGTTGGCCGTTACGTCCCGCCCGCTCCTCTTCGGTCAGTCCGGCCTGCGGATCACCCTGCTGTGTCTGCAGCGCCGCGGTCTGCGCTTCCCACAGAGGCGCAATCGCGCCGCGCGCGAGCGCCACCCGCACGAAACGCTCGCCGAGCGACTGGCTGCCCTGCTCCGTTCCCGGCGGCGCGTTATACGGCCGGCCGGTCAAGTCGTAGCGCACCTCCGGATTGCGCTGCACGCCGGTGACCGCGTCGATGTCCGTCAGCGCGTAGCCGGTGTAATTGCGGAAGCTCAAGGAAGGCAGTCGGTTCGCCACGATGCCGATCGGACTTGCCGGGTTCGACGCCTGCTGCTGCGTGGCGAGCTGGTTCAGCGTGGCGATGAACTGATTCATCGTGCCTTGGGCGGTTTCCAGACCACCGTACTCGCCAATGGAACTCGCCACGACGTTGTAGTCGGACCATGCAGCGGAGGCGTTGCCCCAAGGCTCGGGCGGAGAGTCATCGTCGAAGAGAGTCTTCACCATGGTGTAGATTGCGTACGCCTGCCCGAGATACGGCACGGACATAATGCCCGCGTTGACGAGAGCGATGTCCGCAATGGCAACCGCTGCGCCAAGGCTATCGCCGTGGGCCAAGCTGTTAACAACATTTAAGTACGGAAGCGCTTCACCAATGTTAGATGCAAATTGAAATGCATCGGCATTATCCGCGATAGCAGCAATGGCATCGCCTCCATACTGCTCTGTCAGTGACGCGGTATAGGCATTTGCAGCGAAACTAACCAGGTTCGCACCAGCGGTTGTGGCCGCAAGGGCATCGCCTTGTTGGAGTGCCTTCTCCAAGCTGAGAATGCTCAATACGCCACTTGCGGCGTTCGCAGCACCGGCAAGTGCCTGAAGATCGACCTGCCCATCCAACCTGTCGATTGCGTTTGCCAGTCGCAATCCGGAGACAACTACAGGAAGAGGATTTCCGGACTGAATCGCACGCACGAGAGACAGCGCATCGATCAACGCACCGGTGTATTGGCTGACGGCGCTGTAGAGAGTGTGGGACGCTGTGGGCCGCATAGGATCGAAGGCAGTATAGAGGTCGCTAACGTCAGCGCCGCTGTCCAGAGATTGACCTTCGGCGAAGTTCCAAGCAGTGTAGCCCTGGGAATTCAGGGCCGAAGCGAAAGAGTCCGAGTTCGCCGGCGCTTGTCCATCCACGGAAATCACACGTGAAGCTTTGAGATCTCCCCATTGATCTTCGATGAATTCAACTTTCACCGCATGACCGTCAATCAGACGTTCGACAGCCATCGTCAGGGAACCCGCCGTAGTCGAGCCGCTAACGATAGTAGCCGTACGACCACCGATATCTCTGTTCAGGACAACTTCTAGGTCGAGCGGCTTCCCTGATGGGGAAAGCACTCCACTGATAGATATCGACCCGCCCCCATTTCCGCCCAAAAACAGAAGGGGTATGACTGTCGGCGTGTTTAACGTGCAAGTTTCATCTGCATTGTTGGTGTAGAGCAGAAAATTCGGTTTGACTGCGCTCCAGTCAACGCTCGATGGGTTAATTGACGAACAACTTGCAATAGCCCACCACCCTGCGTTGTACTCATCGTATGTCAGAGATGGCGCATTCGATGGCGTCCCTTGTCCAGATAGCTCCCCCGCATACTGCAGCGCAGTATTGTTTGGCGATATCAACAGGTTCGCTTGATCGGAACCAAATGTCAGACCTTGAATCGTTACGCCAAGTTGGCTTGCGGACGTTAGGAACGCCTCGCTCAATGCACCCGGTGCCACCTTGAATTGGCCATTGTCTGAATACATGTAGTTGCCGCCACCCAATCCAAGCTGCGTTGCTACAATGAATTCCGAAGCCAGCCCGACTCCTTCCGCGCGGTGAGATTCCGCTATAGCTCCGTCTGGTGAAGTTGCCAGGTAAGGCAGTCCTCCTGGTGACAAGCTATGCCCCAATTCATGCGCCAAAACTGACGCAAATTGCTTCTCCCCGATCTCTGTGCCGATATAGTCACCCACCGTCTTTGGATCTATAGTCAGTACATTGCTGTTGGCAAAGGTCCCTTTCCCGAAGGTGCCTTCCCTTATGGTGCCCTTTCTGCTTGCCAGTTCGTTCAGTTGTCCAGCCAAGTAAGAAGAAGTGCTCGCACTGTTTTTCAACGACTGGCCAGCAGCACCCTCATCCCATTCACGAATCATTCTTACTGCCGCATCAGACAGGATTATTCCGGCCATGGTCACTTCTCCTCTTGCCTAATGGAGATGTTGTAGGGCTTCCCGTCAAACACGAGGCGAAACTCCAGGATCGATTTGTAGCGGGCGTTTTCGTGTATGTAGTAAATATCCAAATGCCCCCAAGGATGCGTGGCGCGTTCCGTGGGTGCTCGATGAAACGGGTTATTTTCTTCCGCATACTGGTTGTAGGTCTTGTCAGGCATGCCAAACACCTGCGCAATCAACGATGGAGTAAAGGGATTGTCTTCAGGAATGACCCGAAAATCCAAAAACGCTTCTTCTCCGATCTGATTGTCCTTCCACGGTCGTTTGATCTTGGAAAAGATGGCCTTTGCGCTCCCTCGAAACCTGAACGCGTAGTGTGGTAATGAATTAGTTTCAATATTCCAGCTAGAGCCCTCTAGAAATACTTCAGGCAATGGTTTCATCTTTTCGGCCCTGAACAACCGCCTCAGATTATCTTCAGCATAGAACGCCCGATCCATGAGCAGGAAGTATTCAGAGATTGCCTTCAGAGTCAGCAGCATTTCTTCCGCAGTCTGCGGCGCTTTTAGCTGGGCCAATTTCTCACTCATCGGAGCGGGCATCGCATATACCTCTTTTAGCTGATTTGGCTGTACATCCTTCGTTTCTGAGCGAAATGATTGTTCAACAGAATTCGCCATCGGTGCTTGCGCGCATCCGGCGTCGATAGCTATCGACAGAATGATACCTAACGCGCTACCGAATTTTGCCAAGGCTTTACTATCAAGCATAAGCGCCCCTTTCCTTTCAACTTCCCAGACAATCCGTTCTTAAGCGCTGCACAAGCGGGGTCACGTCTTGCCTTTTGCCTGATGACGCACAGGATGGTAAGACATGGCTCGCTCGCTACGCATAGAGAGATTAGGGTCAAGTCTTGCCTTTTGCCTTCCGCAGCACTAGAAACCGAAGCGCCGTGTACAAAAGACTCGACTCGATCCCGATTTGCACTGCTGAAACCGTTCACAAAGGGCTCGATTGCATATGTCCTCGTAACGAAATTCATTTGTCTTCGCCCACTGCCAGTTTCTTCTTCGCATCTGCCAGTAACCGATCCTTACGAAGTGCGTCGACGATTTGCGTAGCTAGATTTTCTGCGCCGGTCTGCATCCACACCGTCATATCCAAACCGGCATCGGCAAAAAGTTCAGCGCGCCAGACGCGTCTGTTCGTTGCCACCTCGTACATGCTCAGATCAAGCCAAAGTCCACCGATCCTGGAGCCGCCTCGACTGGACGTCATCATTTGATACCGCGTTGGCTGTATCACCAGTCTCATATTCGGTTTCAGATCATTTTCGAACGGAATGAGATCGACCATGCGATCACCTTTTGGTGAAAATGCACGCACCTCTGCCACTACTCCCGCGCTCATCAACGATTGCTTCAACGCGGCATGAAACTGATTCTCGAAAGAGTCAGAATGAAATGGCCGTTTCAAGTGAAGGAGATCGATCTCGCCTACCGCTGACCAGACGTACAGACACTCCACACTCTTGGAATAACCAAGCTCTTTGTTAGTACGAACCTGATACTGAGCACATGACGTCAAAACATATATGGCTGTCGTCAGCACAAGCACCCGAAGGGATTGTGTCGATACTGATTTCGTCATGTAGCCCTCTCCACGGTCCGACGAATCACCGCCTCATCACTCAGTCTCTTCACCAGATCGCGCGCAATGTGATTGGTCGTCTCTTCGATGCCGCTGAGCCGGTAGACCGTCGACTGACCACGCCACACGCCCTTACCTCGGCCGTCTAGGATGTCGAAATGCAGTCGCCAGTAGCTACTAGTCGCCCCCCAATGACTTTCGCTGAGCTTCACGATGACGATTGCATTCGGCTTATATGCAGCCACGCCGTGAAGGCGAATGCCGGAGTCCAGAGCAAGTGGACTCAAAACCTGTAATTCAACGGCAGCCTGAAACCCCTTCTCCTTGAACGCCGTCGTAAATGCAGGCTGTAAGGGTTCCCCTATTCGCTCGTTATGGGGAGCAGGAAAACTGAGCACGACATACACGCGTTCAACCAGAAGCGCATCCGACCTAAATTTTTCGCCCTGCACTGGCGAATAAGCGGGACGCTGCATCGCGCACCCGGTTAATAGCAGCGCCGAAACAATACCGCCGATAAAAACCCGTCGACTCCATGTTGTAATATTCATGTTCATTCCTTTTACGTCGCCGGCCGCCAACAACCGCGCACCCGCTGTATACGCTCAATCCGCTCCTTTTGATTCTCCAGCTCGTCCAGCTTCTTCCGATCGTCGGTCCCGTTTTCCATGCTCAGCCAGATGGGCGTGAGAAGAAACAGCCCGGCGAGCGCCTTCCCCTGGTTGTCATTTCTCACCTGCTTCAGTTTCTCGTGGCCGGCGACGATGTCCTTGCCGATTGCATCACGACGCTCGGATAGCGCATCGCACGACATCGCATACTCAGCGCTCTCACGATCGAACGCACGTATCCGTTGAGCCTCAGCCGAGGATATGTCCGGTGGCAGTTCCCGCGCGGGATGCGCGCATCCGCCGAGCACCAGGAATGACGACAACACCCAGCTACCGAACAAACTTGACCGCACGGCCTTTTCCATCGAGGCTCCCCCAGCTCAGCATGGATATACCCACCGTTCCGTAGCGCACGAGGATGACTGCGTCCGCACCCAGCTTGGCAGCCTCTTCCTTGAGCTTCTCCGATACCATTTCACGCGTCGGATCGGAGTGGAATATCGTGGTCTTGTTGACCGTGACGGAAATATCGCCGAGAGCGGCGTACTTGCGGTCTGTAATATCGTTCTCGGTTATCAGGATATCTCGCGCTTGCGTTTCCACGTGCCGCGGCGCATCACCCTCCGGGGCGCTCTTAATCTCACTCGCAGACCACGTCGCACATCCTGTGACCATCGCACACGCCACGGCAACTGCAACCAGCTTCCTCATCATGAATACCCCTTGTGGATTACCTGTCCTGATACACCCCGTCGCAACAACCGTTCTGCTTCTACGTCGATGAGGTAACAACCATCGAATAGTTTCCTCCTACCAGCTTCCCGCCCATCTTCCTGAGCATCCTGTCCGTCGATCCGATCTCCTGCCCGCTGGTAACACCGACGACGATCTCCTTCACGCGCCGGTTCTGTGCCCATTCCTTGAACGCCAGCATCAGTTTCACGGCAGCCGGTCCTTTGCGGTGGGCTTCATGCACCCAATAGAAGACGATCTTCGCCACCGGATCGTTGGAGAAGTAGTACGCATCGATCTGCCCAACGAGGACGCCACACGCCGTCCCGTCCTTCTTCTCGGCGATCAGGAAACATGATGCGCCGGAGCGGTCTTCGATGAGGCCGCGTATGACCGAGGCGAGCTTTACTTCATCGAATGCGAGATGTGCGAAAACAGTTCGCGCGTGCACCTCGCGCCAGTAGCCCACCAGGGTCTCGATATCGTCGGGATTTGCGCGCCGTATTTCCATGATCATCCCGTCTATGCCTGCGCCGACATCGGAAACGCTTCCGCCGATGCGGACGGCGCGAGCAGGGTTTGCAGCATCGCCGTGTAGACATCCGGATGCACCATCGGATTGGAGTTCATCTCGAGAAGCCACACCTGCTCCGCGTCGTCGACCACCGCATCGAGGGTATATAAGACGTGCGGGCGGATGGACTCCGGGATTCCCTGCATCAACATGCGACCCGCCGCTTCAAACTGCGCCTCCAGATCCGACCCGCGATGCGCCGCGAGCACGTTCTCGTTATCCCGCGACGGTGTGTCGTATGGCGATCCATACTTGAAATCAGCCGGCATGTGCTCGCCCTCTCGTAGTACCGCGTCGGGCGATCGGCCCTGATATGCAGTGACCCATGCCAACGCGCTGCCATCGATGCGATGCGCACATCGAGCCTCGGCAAGCTGTGGGACAGTGCTCTTCCCATCCCCCGTGAGCAAGGGCGGCGGCCGCAGCTCCAACGCACACAATTTCCCATCCCAGTACCATGCTTTCGCGATGCGTCCAGGGATAAACGCTTCGTAATACTCGCCTTCCTCCAGGTGCTGCGCAGGCTGCTGCGGATCAATGCAACGGAACGGCCCTCGTATATCAACTCCGAAAGACGACCTGCTCTTTTTTATGACGAAGTCGTGAAGTGACCCAACCTGTTTCAGCCAGTGCTGCGGCGTCCGAATACCGCGCGAATTCGCATAGGCCTTGAATTGCAACTTTTCTGTCGACAGTCCCCAGCGCTTGTTGAAATAAGGCCGCCATCCTGCAAAGCCGGTGACGTGGCGCTCGAATTGCAGGGTGTAGCGGAGCCGGCCAGCTTTTGAATAGATGAATTGGGGCTGCAAGTACACCGACCGGCTTCCGAGCCGCGCGATCATCACCAGGTCCTTGACGTTCAGCACGGCAGTGCCGTGCAAACCGTCCATCGCGGCCTGCACCGCCTTCACGTGATTCATCAGGTTCGGAACGTAGTGCATGGAGGCATGTACCCGTGTGTCGTTAGTCTGTGTTTCGCCATTTCGCCGGCGCGCTGCATCCGTCGCCACATCCCATCGGCACCGCCGCCCGCGGCATTTCCCGCGGACGAGTAGTAATGCTCCATGTGAAGCGCCGCGCCTTCTTTGCGGCTTCTGATATACGCTTTTGCTTGATCTGGTTCATGACTGCCTCCTATGAAAAGGGATGGGGGAACAACGGTTGCGTAGCGAGCATGCGGCGCCTTGCGGCCGGCATACGAAGCTCGCCGATACAGGGTGTGCCGAGCGGCTCGGTGCCATAGCCGAAGCTCATAGGGATCAGCCCGGGCATAATTGCGCGCACGACAGACAGGCGCCCTGTCATATCCGCCTGCGCGTCGCCGGCACGAAGAGAAAACACCAGGATCGGAAGCTGCTGCCGGTTCAGCCATGCACTCAGCATTTGCCAGTTGGTCGGCGCGCCTTGTTCCAGCTCCACCAAACGCCGCGTCGTATCGGACGCAGCGAGTCGATCCGCCTTGCGGAAATAGCGCTGGTGAGCATACAGATCGCCGTGATCGGACGGACTCCGGACGGCACTTGCGGTCAGTGATGCCCTTCGTTCAGTGTTCATACTGAGACGGACGGCAATGCTCGCCTCGACCTCAGCAAGCGCGTGATCCAATGCCGCACTTGGATCGTACGCAGCACACGTGGAAACCTTGGCGACGTGGCGGGCGACGCTTTGCGCAAATACGAGAACGACCGGAACGACACCAAAGGTGATGTCCTTCAAGACGACGTCAAATCCTGCATCGTTCAACGCACGCACTCGTCTCTGGACTTCCTGCGGGATGCTGCTGAGTGAGATTGCCGGCGTCTTTGCGTTCGAAAGCCAGGCGGCCATGAATGCGTGGCGCTCCACGAGCTCCAGTACGGCGCGCTCCAGCGCACCCTCTGCAGCAGGAAACGCCGCTACGCCCGAGCTGTTGGCGAACGTGTAAGGCTTGATCTCTCCGGATTCGATGGAACCATCGCTACGGTAATAGACGAAGTCGGCCAGCACAGACGCACGCCGCCCGCTGAAGTAATCTTCGCCCTCGACCCAGCTATATTCCCGCGTCAACTCGAACGGGGCAAAGGGAAAGCCGATCCGCTTGTATTGTTCAGGCGTGTACGCGACGATACGCCACGGAATCACCGCGTTCTTCATATCACCCATCGAAGCACGTACGAGATTGCGCGGAGCTGCACATGCCGATCTCTCGACCGCTTCGCTCACGGCTTTGATATAAGCGGTTTTGGGATCGGCCGATGCTCCCCAACACCAATCCGCTGCGTCCGGCTGCGCTATCGCAGTACCGAGAAAGAATGGCGGCCGATATGCCGCCGCCGCATCGACCCATCGGAACTCGCAGGACGTGTGCGATTCGGTTGCATTGCCGGTTTCCTCCAATGGCCAGCCGTACGCGATCGTGATCAGCGGCGTCACATCCTTCCGAAGACGCAGCAATGCGGACAGCCGGTCCTCGACAAAGCCGCCCAACTCCACGACGCCGATGCCGGTTTCTGCAGCCGACAGAAGGATGTTCTGCGCTGCGTGGCCCGCTTCGATCGGAACGAAGAGCGCTGCGCGATTGCCGTACTTGGCCGCTGTTCGCGCGAAGTCTCCTGAGAGAACGAATACACCTTGTGCGTCCATCAATATGCCGGGATCCATCCACGCGGCGTAGCTTTCTCCAGCCTGCTCACTGATGCATTGCAGCCCTACACCTTCCTGCCAGTGATACCAGACACGATATACGCCCTCCGGAAGATCTTCCTCTGGCCGTAACTGAATAAGGTGCACCTGCAGTGGATAGAGACCGCCCGCCGAAGGAACGCTGCGACGGTGCGGCACACCGTACGCAGCCCACAGTGCTGTAACGACTCGTGCAATGGGAACGGATCTCCGCGAAAACCGCCGGGTACTGCAGCGTTTCTCCAGTAGCCGATGCAGGGGTGAAGAAGGAACAGCGAAGTAGCGCGCATCCGCGCTTACCTCTTCCGTTTCGCGCACAGCCTGCTCAACTGCCGCCGACAACTCCTCCAGAGTCGGACTGACAACCGCAGCCTGCGGATGCTTCACGGGGGACCAGATGGTCGCCGCGATATCGGATTTATCCACCAGCACGCCTTCCTCTTCCAGGCGTGCCAACAGCTGCGCGACCTGCTCTGCGTCCCAGCCGCCAGACAGTTGATCAATGATCGCCACGCGCGAGTGATCACCCTGACACAGAGCCACAATGCTCTGCAGCAACCGCGAAGGCGCGCGAAATTCCACCATCCGCTGCGGCAGGCGACATACCGCGCCATTGCCTCGAACGATGATCGGGCCGGCTGCAACGGGATACGCTGTCTGATAGCGGTCCACTGTTCTCAACCTTCTGCCACCATCGCGAGCTTGCTTTTCTCGCCGAGCCTTACGACCTCGTCGACCAGCAGCGCCTTGGGCAACTGGTGCGCGATGAACAGCATCGTCACCTTGCCCTTGAGCGAATTGACGGTCTTCGCGAAATGCTCCGCGGTTTGCGGATCGAGATTGCTCGTTGCCTCGTCGAAAATGAGAATCTTCGGCCGTTTCAGCAGCGCACGTGCGATTGCGAGCCGCTGACGCTGCCCACCGGAAAGACCAATGCCGCGCTCGCCGATTTCCGTCCGGTAACCGTTCGGCAATCTCTCGATCACGTCGTGGATTTCGGCCATGCGGCACGACTGCACGATCTGCTCGAAATTCGCCTGCGCGTTGGCCATCGCGAGATTGTCGTAAATGCTCCCCGAGAAAAGGACCGTCTCCTGCGGCACCACGCCGAAGTACGCGCGCGCCTCGTTCGCAGACAGATGCCGGAGATCGATGCCGTCGATGCGGATGCTGCCTTCCGTCGGCTGATAGAACACCTGGAGGAGCTTCGCCAGCGTGCTCTTGCCGCAGCCCGACGGCCCCATGATCGCTACGGTCCTACCAGGCCCCACACTCAGCGAAAAATTCCGATAGAGGAAAGGCAACTGATCGTTGTACTGGAAGCCCAGGTTTTCGATATCGATCGCGCCGCGCGCCTTCGCAAGACGCGCGGGCGTCATCGTGTAGGGCTCCGGCGGTGCGTTCATCACGTCACCCAGCCGCTCGACACTCAGCGACGCCTGCTGGAACTGCTGCCACAGTCCGACCAGACGCAGCATCGGCTGGGAAAGCCGCGCGGCGAACATCTGAAACGCCACCAGCATGCCGACGGTGAATTCGTCCCCTCTCATCACGAGATAAGCGCCCGCGATGAGTATGGTGAGCGTCATCAGCTGCTCCAGCGCATTGGACACGACGTTGTACGTGTTCGTGATCTGGCGGGTGCTGAAGCCCGCCTGCAGATAGCTTGCGAGGTAGTCGTGATAACGCCCGCGAATCTGGGGCTCGAGCTGCAGGGATTTGACGGTTTCCAGTCCCGACACGTACTCGGTGACGAAGGCCTGGTTCCGCGCCCCGAGCAGGAACTGTTCGTTCAAGCGCTTCTGAAAGATCGGCGCCAGGACAGCGGTCAGTGCAACCACGGCAGACAGCAATCCCAGCGCGATCATCGTCAGAACCATGCTGTAATAAAACATGATCGCGACGAAGACCGCGAGAAACGGCAGATCCAGCACGACCGTCATGGCTGCGCCTGCGACGAATTCGCGGATGGTCTCTACGCCGTGCAGCCTCGCCGCGATGACGCCCGTGGATCTGTGCTCGAAGTAGCGCGGCGGCAATTTGAACAGGTGCTCGAATACGGCCGCTCCGAGCACGGCGTCGACCCGGTTCCCGGTATGCAGCACGAGATATTGCCGCACCCACGTCAGCGCCGCCGAGAAGAGCATGAACACCACCAGCCCGATGGCGATCGCAATCAACGTGCTTTCCGTCCGGTGAACCACGACCTTGTCGATGATCGTTTGCGTGAAGAGCGGCACGCCGAGGCCGAGGAGCTGGATCACCAGAGAGCCGATCAGGACATCGCGCCAGACCGCCTTGTGCTTGAGCAGTTCGGGAACGAACCAGCGGAATCCGAATTTTCCGGCTTCGCTGCCGGCATCGGGATCGGAAATCGCCTCGGCCGCTCTGGCGAAGAGATACGCGTCGCCCGAGAAGGCGGCGAACTCTGCGGCAGTGACTTTGACTGCGCTGCTCGCACCGGGATGAAAATACGTGACGCTGTCGTCACGGGCGTCCACGACCAGTGTCAAGGCTACCGTCTGCTGTGCGTCTGAAGGCAGTGCGGATGCCGTCGAATCAGCTTCGACCAGACAGGGAAGCGGCAGGCGAGCGAGGTCTCTCGATGACGCGCGGCGCCGCTTGACACGGAATCCCAGCGCACGGCCGGCCTGGATCAGAGCGTCGCGACCATGCGGAGGCGGAAACTCCTTGAGCAGCAGGTCCGCGTCGAACGGCATCCGATGCAGCGCGCACAAGCTGCCGAGCGCCCACACGAAATCACGTGCTGTCACTCCTCCACTCACCGCTGTCCCCTGTGCGACGCTTTTGTGTTAGTGCTGTGCTTTGCGCATCAAGTGCGCCATGCGTCACGTTTTAGGGCATGCACATGAAGAGCGCATGTGCACTTTTTCACACGACTGCTTAAAAAATAGGCAAACCTAACACTTTGGTAGATTTTGTGAGGGGGAATACCACGTAGGAGTGCTTGCACCGCAGCCGTACCTGCTGCGGAAGAGCAAGGAATGACAGGCGCAACGCTACAGCGACGCAACACACGCTGCACGCCTGCAGCGCTCAGCGACCGAGTTTGCTACTCCGCCTTTATCCCCTGCTCCTTGATCACGGCTGCCCACTGCGCCGTTTCCTGCCGGATGCGCGCAGCAAGCTCCTGCGGCGTGCTGTGCTCGGGATCCAGGCCCTGGCGCGCCATCGCCTGCTGCACATCCGGCAAGTCGAGCACCTTGCCGATCGCCTCGTTCATGCGCTTGACGATAGCCGCCGGCGTTCCCGTCGGCACCAATAGCGCATACCACGACGTCACGTCGAATCCCGGAAAGCCTGACTCGGCGATCGTCGGCAGGTCTGGCGCCACCTTGGAGCGTTTGAGCCCCGTAGTCGCGAGCGCTCTCAAGCGCCCGGCCTTTACCTGCGGCAACGATGCGGCCACGCTCGCGAATATGAGCTGCGCCTCGCCCGCCAGCACCGCGGCCGCTGCCGGCCCGCCGCCTTTGTACGCGATAGGCACCATCTGTATCCCCGCACGCTTCTTGAACAGCTCTCCCGCGAGATGCAGCGGGCTGCCGACGCCGGCCGTCGCGTAATTGAGCGAGCCGGGCTTCTGCTTCGCGAGCGCGATCAGCTCCTTCAGGCTGTTCGCCGCGACACCGGGATGCACGACGAGGATGTATTGCGCTCCCGCCAGCATGGTGACCGGCTGCAGGTCTTTTTCCATGCTGAACGGCAGCTTGTACAGCGTCGGGTTGACGGTAAGCACCGTATTGAAGCCTTCGAACACCGTGTAGCCGTCGGGATTCGCCCGCGCGACGGTTTCGGCTGCGAGGTTGCCCGCCGCTCCGCCGCGATTGTCCACGACCCACGGCTGCCCGAGCGCCTCGTGCAGCTTCGGCGTCACGATGCGCGCGAGCGTATCCGCACCGCCGCCCGGCGCGAACGGCACGAGCAGGCGCACCGGCCGGCTCGGATAAGGCTGTCCCGGCGCCGACGTCGCGAGCGTCAGCGCACCCACACCCGCCATGATTGCCGCTGTCCAGCGCTTCATTGCTCCTCCTTCACGAAACCACGGTCGATCTTGTTATTTCTCCGGCGTCGGCCAGCGTTTCGACGTGCCAAAGCGTTTCGAGCAGTCGATCGATGCGCGAAGCCGGCAGCGCGCCAGACGCAAGATGCCTGAACTTCGCTTCGACCTCGGCATCGCTCATCGGGTTCTTGTAATGGCCGCGATGATAGTGCACGACCGCCTCGTGCACGGCGCCCGCGACGGTCACGAGCTGCATGCGGCACAGCATCGCCTCCGGCATCAGGCGGTCCGCCTCGTCGGTGGCCTGGGCCTTCACCTTGCGCGTGAGATCGCGCAACACCGGGTCGCGCAGGTATTGCTCGTCGAAATGCTTCTCTTCCACCGTTCCGTGAACCAGCGCGACCGCCACGGTGTACGGCATGCTGTGATCGGCCGTCTCCCGCGTCTCCGGATGCCATTTGTCGGCATCGCCGGCCATCAACCGGATCGCCGTGGTCACCGTCTCTATGCGTATCTCGGCGACATCCTGCGGGCCGGCGATTTTTTCGCGCAGCTGCAGCACCGCCTCGACGACTGTCTGCGAATACTGCCCGAGCGGGAAGCGCTTGATGCTGCACTCCATGATCCTGTACGAGCCGCCGCGCCCGCCCATCGCTGCAAGCTCGAACGGCTTGCGCGTGACCGCCTTGAAGTAGCCGCCGACGCCCTCGAATACCGGCGAGGGTCCCGTCATCCCGCGCGATGCCAGCGTCGCTGCAAATACCGCGTTGCGGCTCGCGTTCGCATAAGCGCAGCCTTTCCACATCGACACGTGGCCTATGCGCGTCTGGTACAGCGCAACGTTGGGCGCAATCGCGAGATTGAACGCGTGCTCCATCTGCGCCGCCGGCAGCGCAAGCAGCTTCGCCGCAGCAGCAGCGCTCGCCATGCATCCGACCGTCACGTGGTCGTAGCCTATCGGCTTGAGATCGACCGCGTCGCACACACGGCAGAACACCTCGTATGCGGCAACGATGGCGGTCAGCAGCTCCTTGCCGCTGCGCTTCGCGAGCTCGGCCACCGCCAGCGCCGCGGCAATGCTGTCGCTCGGATGACCCGATTCGCCCGTGCTGGTGTAGCCGTCGTTGTAGTCGAGAAAGCGGATCATCACCCCGTTGACGAAAGTCGCGAGATCCACCGTGGTCTTCAGGCCGCTGACCATCACGGTCACGGGGCGAGTGGTCGTGACCTCCGAAGCCATGGAGTGCGCTACTTCGTACGTCGGGCTGCGATAGCCGCCCAGCGCGCAGCCTACGGTATCGATCAGCAGCCGCTTCGCCTGGCGCACGACCTCGGGCGGGATGTCTTCATAACGCGCGCCCGAGACGTACGCGGTCAGCTGCTCGACCAGAGTGCTCACGTGCCTCCTCGTCTTGCATTACAGGAGCAATGTCAAAAAGATCGTAACCGCCGATAGACGCAGATTAACGCCGAAACCAATCAGAGCGAGACTCAGGCAGTTCTCGAACCCTATCTGCGTTCATCGGCGTGCATCGGCGGTTTCTTCTCGAGCTTTTCGGAGTGCGTTACAACGAGATCGCCCGCCTGCGCGGCCGTCTATTCCGCGTCGTCCGCCGAGACAAAATCGCGCACGCTCGTCTCGTCGTGCAGCCGCCAGATGCGCCCGATGATGTTCTTCATTTCCTGCGCATCGGCGCCGCCGTCATAACCGGCGAGCCTCACCGCCTTGTCTTCGAGCTCGGGGCGCGCGAGCGTGTTGTCCGGATCGCCTTTCGGCGAAGCGATGCGCTGCTCGAGCGTGCGCCCGTCCTTCGTGCGTACCGTGACCCTGCCCATCCAGCGGCGCGGATAGGCGCTGTCGATCTCGGCGTCGAGCGCCATCTTCACCTTGTCGTGGAAGGCACGCAGCTGCGGCTCGCGCAGCGCCTGCTCCGTGAAATCGGGCAGGCCGGCGCGTCCGTGCACGGCAATCAACGCCAGCACGAAGCCCATGGAAAACTTCGACTGATGGATGGTGCGCGGATCGGTGACCGGACCCAGCACGTCGACTGCGCCCTGGTGCACGTGCGCCGTAACGCTGTCGATGTCATCGGCCTTGAGCTTGTGCTCGCGCATGAGCGCGAGCAGCGCGTCCGCGGCCGGATGCGTGTGACGGCACGAGGCGTGAAACTTGAACGAAGTCTCGGCGAGCGCCCAGCGCGTGCCCAGCCCGTCGGTGAGCCAGCGCGGGTCGGCGTCGCTCGACATGCCGGCAGCCATGCCCTGCCTGCCCTCGAAGATCTCTTTCGCGCCGGTGAAGCCGTCCTGCGCGATATACGCGGCCATCAGGCCGTCGGCGGCGGCCTTGCCCGTGTGCAGCTGCTTGGAATCCGCGGCGTCGCGCAGGAATTCCCACAGCCCCGCCGCCATGGTGCCGGCCGAGCCGAGCGCGTGCTGCATGCGGTCCGCATCGAGCCCGAGCAGCCGCGCCGTGCCGGCTGCTGCGGCGAGCTTGCCCGCCGTGCCGGTGGTGTGAAAGATGCGGTAATGCGAGCGGCCCAGAAACTCGCCGACGCGCACGCCGCATTCGTAGCCCGCCACGGCGGCCGCAATGAAGTCACGGCCGGTCGCGCCGGTCTCCTGCGCGGCGGCGAGCACGGCCGGGAACACGACGGTGCCCGGGTGCAATACGGAGCTGTTATGCAGATCGTCCTGCTCGACGAAATGCGAGGACGCGCCGTTCACCAGCGCAGCGAAAAAGGGCGAGGTGCGCTTGCGCGACGTGAGCAGCTCCGACGCCCCGTACGAGGGCGCCATCTGTTCCGCAAAGCGCTCGATGATGCGCACCGGCCGCGCACCGCGGCCGGCGAGCGCCGAGCCGAACCAGTCCAGGAAAAGATCCTCCGTGCGCATGACCACGCTGTGCGGCAGATCTTCGTAACGCAGCGCGGACAGGAATTCGCAGAGCTTGCGGGTGGGGGTAATGGCTGCGGCGGATTTCTTTTCGATGACGGCGGACATGGCTGGACTCCTCGAGGCGAGACGGCCCTATTGTAAAACAAGCGCAGTCGGGCGGAGGCCTTGCGGCGGGTAGTGCTATGCTCTTTCACGCCGTCACACAGCGAGGAATGCCATGAGCACGAGCAAGCGCAGGACCATACGCACCGACATCGCGTGGAGCGACGTCGACCGCATCACCGTCAAGGGCTTCGACCTGTGCCGCGACATTCTCGGCAAGCTGTCGCTGGGCGACATGGCGTTTCTCGAGCTGACCGACCGCCTGCCGACGCCGCGCGAGTCCACCATGTTCAACGCCATCGCCGTGACGCTCGTCGAGCACGGCCTCACGCCGAGCTCCGTCGCCGCGCGCATGACGTACACCGGTGCGCCCGAGGCGATGCAGGCCGCGGTTGCCGCCGGCCTCTGCGGGCTTGGCAGCGTCTTCGTCGGCAGCATGGAGACGGCAGCGCGCATGCTGCAGGAAGCGCTGCCCGATCCGTCGGCACAGGCCGATCTCGATGCCCTCGCCCGCGGCATCGTCGAACGCTTCCGGCAGCGCAGGCAGATCATCCCCGGCGTAGGACACACGCTGCACAAGCCCATCGATCCGCGCACGCCGCGCCTGTTCGAGATCGCCGCGGAGAACGGCTACGACGGGCCGTACGTGAAGCTGATGCAGCTCGTCGCGCAGCACGCCGAGCAGGCGTACGGCAAATCGCTGCCCGTGAACGCAACCGGCGCCATCGGCGCGATTGCAAGCGAGCTCAGGCTGCCGTGGAAGATCGTGCGCGGCATAGGCGTGCTCGCACGCGCCATAGGCCTGGTGGGGCACATTCTCGAAGAGATGCGCCAACCCATGGCCTACGAGATCAAGCAGCGCGCGGAAGAAGAAGCGACCGCGCACCTGCGCGGCAAGCCGCGCGACGAGCAGGCGCGCTGATCAGATGGCGTTAGCGGCGCCGAGCGCCGCGATCTGCGCCGCGTCGTAACCCAGCTCGCGAAGAATCGCGTCCGTGTGCTCGCCCACGCGCGGCACCGCGTCCATGCGCGCCTCGAACCCCGGGAAGGTGGACGGCGGCAGCAGCGCCGGTATGGCGCCCGCAGGCGTATCGACCTCGCGCCAGCGCTTGCGCGCCTGAAGCTGCGGATGGGTCCACACGTCCTCCGGCGTGTTGAGGCGGGCGTTCGCGATGTCGGCCTCGTCGAGACGCTGCACGACCGCCTCCGCGGTGAGCGACGCGAAAACGCTTTCGATCAACCCCACGACCTCGGCCCTCGCCGCAGTGCGCTTCGTGTTGTTGTCGTAGCGAGGATCGGTCGCGAGCCCGGGCCGCTGCAGCACCCTGGCGCAGAAGCTCGCCCACTCCCGCTCGTTCTGTATGCCGAACATGACGGCCTTGCCGTCGCCGGTGCGGAATCGCCCGTAAGGCACTATCGTCGCGTGGTCGGGCCCGCTGCGTCTGGGCGCCTTCCCGCCGAAGTGCGTGTAGTACAGCGGATGGTTCATCCACTCGACCATCGCCTCGAACATCGTCACCTCGATGCGCGTGCCCTTGCCGGTGCGGCTGCGCTGGTAGAGCGCGGCGAGTATCGACGAGTACGCGTGCAGCCCGGTGCCGATGTCGGTGATGGATATGCCGACCTTGCTGGGCGCCTCTTCCGTCCCGGTGACCGAGAGCACGCCCGCCTCGCTCTGCACGAGAAGGTCGTACGCCTTCTTGTGCGAATACGGCCCGGAGTCGCCATAGCCCGAAATGTCGCAGACGATCAGCCGCGGGTGCTTCGCGAGCAAGGTGTCCGCACCGAGCCCGAGCCGCGCAGCCGCGCCCGGCGCAAGATTCTGGATGAACACGTCCGCGCGGCCGATCAGCCCGCCGAGTATCGTCTTCGCCTCGGCGTGCTTCACGTCGAGCGTAAGGCTTTCCTTGGAGCGGTTGAGCCATACGAAGTACGCCGACTGGCCTTTGACCGACTGGTCGTAGGCGCGGGCGAAGTCACCGACCTGCGGGCGCTCGATCTTGATGACGCGTGCGCCGAGGTCGGCCAGTTGGCGCGAAGCGAACGGCGCGGCGACGGCCTGCTCGAGCGAAACGACGGTGATGCCTTCCAGTGGGCGCATGTCAAAACGATCGCGGCATGCCGAGCACATGTTCGCCGATGTACGACAGTATGAGGTTGGTGGAAATCGGCGCGACCTGGTAGAGGCGCGTCTCGCGGAACTTGCGCTCGACGTCGTACTCCGCCGCAAAGCCGAAGCCGCCGTGCGTTTGCAGGCACGCGTTCGCGGCTTCCCACGATGCGTCGGCGGCAAGCAGCTTCGCCATGTTGGCTTCGGCGCCGCACGGCTGCTTGTGATCGAACAGCGAAGCCGCCTTGTATCGCATCAGGTTCGCCGCTTCCACGTTGACGTACGAGCGCGCGATCGGGAACTGTATGCCCTGGTTCTGGCCGATGGGGCGGTCGAACACGACGCGCTCCCTGGCGTACTTCGTCGAGCGGTCTATGAACCAGTAGCCGTCGCCTATGCATTCCGCCGCGATCAGTATGCGCTCGGCATTGAGACCGTCGAGGATGTACTTGAAGCCCCTGCCCTGCTCGCCGATGAGGTTTTCCGCGGGGATCTCGAGATTGTCGAAGAACAGCTCGTTGGTCTCGTGGTTCACCATGTTGCGTATCGGCTTCACCGTCATGCCGTGACGCTCGGCCTCGCGCAGATCGACGATGAAGATCGACATGCCTTCGGACTTCTTCTTCACTTCGGCGAGCGGCGTGGTGCGCGCGAGCAGGATCATGAGCTCCGAATGCTGCACGCGCGAAGTCCATACCTTCTGGCCGTTCACGACGTAGCGGTCGCCTTTCTTCACCGCCGTGGTCTTGATCTTGGTCGTGTCGGTGCCTGCGCTCGGCTCGGTCACGCCCATCGACTGCAGCCGCAGCTCGCCGCTGGCGATCTTGGGCAGGTAGCGGCGCTTCTGCTCTTCCGAGCCGTGGCGCAGCAGCGTGCCCATGTTGTACATCTGCCCGTGGCACGCGCCGGAATTTCCGCCCGAGCGGTTGATCTCTTCCATGATGATCGACGCTTCGGTCAGCGTGAGGCCCGAGCCGCCATACTGCTCCGGTATCAGCGCGGACAGCCAGCCCGCCTCGGTCAGCGCTTTCACGAACGCGTCGGGATAGCCGCGCTCGTCGTCGACTTTCTGCCAGTACGCGCTGTCGTACTGGTTGCACAGCGCGCGCACACCGGCGCGCAGCTCGGCGTGCGTGTCATCGGGACGGGTCGTCATCGCATGCTTTCGGAGGTGATTGCCGCGGGATTATAACAAGCGTCCCTCTGCGCTTCATTGAGGCGGGCGGCAAAAAAACGGTAAACTGCCGTCGCTAACCGCGCAGGAATCCCGACATGCACAGCGACTCTCAGCAGGACATCGCCCGCTGGCCGGACGCCCTCTTCCAGGTGTTCCGCGAGCAGCGCATCGCCCAGGTAGCGTACGTGCCCGACGCCGGGCATGCGCGGCTCATCGAGCTGTGCCGCGCCGAGCCCACGATGCGGGCGGTGGTGCTGACGACCGAGGAGGAAGGTATCGCCCTGCTCGCCGGCGCGTGGCTGGGCGGACAGCGCGGCGCCCTGCTGATGCAGTCGAGCGGCGTGGGCAACTGCATCAACATGCTGGCCACGATCGAGGAATGCCGCTTCCCGCTGCTCACGCTGATCACCATGCGCGGCCAGTGGGGCGAGTTCAATCCCTGGCAGGTGCCCATGGGCCGGGGAACGCCCGCCGCGCTGGAGAACGCGGGCGTGATGGTGTACCCGGCGGATGATGCCGCACGCGTCACCGAGACCGTCCAGGCCGCCGCCCAGATCGCGTTCAACACGTCGCGCGCGGCAGCCGTCCTGATCGGACAGCGCGTGATCGGCTACAAGAACTGGAGCCGATGATGAGCGCCAATGCCCTGCAACGCCGCGAAGTCGTTGCCGCGATTCTTCGTCAGCGCGGCGACGCGCTGGTCATAACCGGACTCGGCTCGCCCACGTGGGATGCCTGCGCCGCGGGAGACGACGTACGCAACTTCTACCTGTGGGGCGGCATGGGCGGCGCGCCCATGATCGGGCTCGGGCTCGCGCTCGCACAACCGCAGCGCCGGGTGCTGGTGCTCACCGGCGACGGAGAAATGCTGATGGGCGTTGGAAGCCTCGCGACCATAGGCGTGCAGCGGCCGGCCAATCTTTCGATCGTGGTGCTGGACAACGAGCACTACGGCGAGACCGGCATGCAGGCCACGCACACGGGCGCCGGCGTCGATCTCGCTGCCATCGCCAAAGCGTCGCTCTTCGCCGAGACCGCAACGCTGCGCACGCAAGCCGACCTGCAGGCGTTCATCCCGAAACTCTACGCGTCGCAGGGCCCCGTGTTCGCGTCGGTGAAAGTCTCCACCGACAAGGTGCCGATGACGCTGCCGCTGCGCGACGGCACGCACATCAAGAACCGCTTTCGCGAGGCGCTGCTGGGGCCCGAAGCGTTCAAGTGAACGCTTCGCGGTGAGAAGTAAGGGGTGAGGAGTGAGGGGCGCGCTGCGCGCCTTACATCTTGCACCTTACACTTCGCTCCTTACCCGTTACCCATCCAGCACCACGCGGTAGCGGGCCTTGCCCGAGGCGAGCCGCTCCATCGCCTCGTTCACCTTGCTCATCGGGTAGTGCTCCACCTGCGGCGCAACCTTGTGCCGCGTTGCGAAGTCGAGCATCGCATCGATCGCGGAACGCGAGCCCGTCGGCGATCCGGACACGCTGCGCTGCCCGCCGATGAGCGTCATCGCCGGCACCGGTATCGGCTCCAGCACGGCGCCGACAACGTGCAATCGCCCTTTGGGCGCAAGCGTCGCCAGCAACGCATCCCAGTCGAGCGGCACGTTCACCGTGTCGAGGACGAGATCGAGCGTTCCCGCAATGGAACGCATGGCATTCGAATCCCTGCTCGATACGACATGATGCGCCCCGAGCTTGCGCGCTTCCCCCTCCTTCGACGGGCTCGACGTGAACGCAGTCACCTCGCACCCCCACGCGTTGGCGAACATGAGTCCCATGTGACCGAGCCCGCCTATGCCGACGACGCCCACGCGCTGCGTCGGCTTCACGTCGAACACCAGCAACGGCGCGAAGACGGTGATGCCGCCGCAAAGGAGCGGCCCCGCCGATCCGGCGTCCAGCGCCTCCGGTATCGGCATCACCCACGCCCAGTGCGCGCGCACGCGATTCGCGAACGCGCCCGGACGACCGATGATGGTCCCTTGCGCGGAGAGGCAAAGATGCTGGTCTCCGGAGAGGCATTGCCGGCAATGCATGCAGCTCGATGCGGTCCAGCCGAGCCCCACACGCTGGCCGACCTTGAGCCCTTTGGCCTGATCGCCCAGCGCCGCCACGCGGCCTATCGCCTCGTGCCCCGGCACGAAGGGATAAGACGTCATGCCCCATTCGTTGTCGATCATCGAAAGATCGGAATGGCAGATGCCGCAATGCTCGACGGCGATCTCCACTTCCTCGGGCGCAAGCGGCCCCACCTCGTACTCGTATGGCTCGAGCGCGCCGCTGGCGCGCATCGCGGCCCATGCAGTGATCTTCGTCATGGCTGACATCCTCTCGGGAAAGGCCTTACCCGGTGCAATCCTTATACCGGGTTCCTTAGCGGTCGATGTAGTTCGCGATCTCGACGAGGTTCATGTCCGGATCGCGCACGTACACGGACAGGATAGGCCCCAGCGCGCCGGCCCGCTCGCTGGGACCTTCGACGATCGCGACACCGCACGCCTGCAGATGCGCCACGACCTCGGGAACAGGCGTGTCGGCGATGAAGCAGAAATCCGCCGATCCGGGCGCGGGATGCTCGGCTTTCAGCGTGATGGCATTCTCGACCGGGTGCAGGTTGATCTTGTGCTGGCCGAACTGCAGCGCGATACGGCCCGCGCCGAACCGGACGACTTTCATGCCCAGCACACGCGTGTAAAACCGGCAGGTCGCATCGATGTCCCGGACGGTGAGGACGAAGTGATCGATGCGGGCGAGCGCAATGCCGGTGCTCACGAGTCGAGTCCGTAGCGCTTGCGCATGCCTGGAATGCGGAAAACGAGCGCGCAAGCAAGCGTCAGAGCGGCGACGACGCTGAGAATCAGCATCGAGCGCAGGTACGGCGCGCCGGCTGCCATGCGCTCCTGCGCGAGATCGACGAGCGTGCGCACCCATTCTATCGCGCCCAGCACGAGCGCAATCTGCAGCACCCTCGCCACGGCTCGCCGCGGAAAGAACAGCAACACCGGCATGAACACGGACACCGCGACCATCGCCATACTGCCGTGAAACAGGAAGTGCGCGGCCAGCACGCCGAAGCTCAGCACCAGCGCCGCGATACCCAGCGCCATCACTCCATCACCCGCATCTCATCACCTTCATCTCATCACCTTCATCTCATCACTGTTATTGCTCCTGAGGTATTCCGTTTCTCAGCAGATCGCGCGCGATGAACCAGCGATGCACTTCGCTCGGGCCTTCGTAGATGCGGAACACCCGGCAGGCGCGGCAGATGTACTCGAGCGGCAGGTCTTTCGTCATGCCCATGCCGCCGTAGAGCTGCATCGCGCGATCGACGACGCGCCCTATCATCTCGCTGCCCTGCAGCTTCACCATCGCCGCGTCGCGCCGCCAGTCCTTGTGGCCCTGGTCCATGCGCCATGCGAGGCGCCAGGTGATCCAGCGCACCATCTCCAGCTCCTGGAACGAGTCGGCGATCCACCACTGCACCTGCTGCCGGTCGGCCAGCATCGCGCCGAAGGTCTTGCGCTGGTTCGCCTGCTCCACCATGAGATCGAGGCAGCGGCGCGCGTAGCCCATCGCGCGGCAGGCGATTTCCATGCGGCGCACGCCGAGCCGGTTCTGCATGGGCCCGAAAGCATTGCCGATCTCGCCCAGCACCTGATCGTCGGAGAGCTCGACGTTGTCGAAGTACACCGCATACGGCGCGTGCTCGCCGATGGTGCTGAACACCGACGGTATGCTCATCCCTTTCGTGTCCTTGTCCACCAGGAAGGCCGTCATGCCGCCGCGCGAGCCCTTCTTCGGGTCGGTCACCGCGATGACGATCATGAAGTCTGCGGCGCGCGCGTTGGTGATGAATATCTTCTGCCCGTTCAGCACCCACTTGCCGTTTTTGTATTCGGCGCGTGTCTGCATGTTCGCCGGATCCGACCCGGCGGCCGGCTCGGTGATCGCAATGGCGCTCTTCTTCTCGCCGCGGGCGTACGGCAGAAAATACTTCTCCACCTGGCTGCCCTTGCACGTCTCGCGCAGCATCCAGAGATTCGGGCTGTCCGGCGGCAGCAGGAAAGGCGTGATGCTGTACTTGAGCTCTTCGATCACCACGGCCTTCGCCATCATGCCGAGGTTCTGCCCGCCGTATTCTTCCGGCACGTCTATGCCGTAGAGCCCGATGTCCTTCGCCTTCTTCTGCAGCTCGGCCGATACTTCGGGCGGAAGCAGCGGCGTGTCCGTCAGTCCGCGCTCGGCTTCACGGCGTATCACCGTCGATTCGAGCGGCATCAGCTCCTTGCGGGTGAAGCGGGCGACGGTCTCGCGCAGCATGCGCAGTTCTTCGGGCAGCGTAAAATCCACGGTCTCTCCAGTCTTCGCGTTATTGGGCCGCGACGACGAACGTCATTCCACCTTCACGTTCGCCTCGCGCACTACCTTGGTCCACTTCGTAATTTCGTCGCGCAGCACTTTCTCGAACTCCTGCGGGTTGCTGTGCAGGACGTCGGCGCCGATGCGCGCGAAATTGTCCTTCGTCGACGGCTGCTGCAGCACCTTGAGCAGCGCGCCATACACTTTCTGCACGACGTCCTTCGGCGTGGCGGCCGGCAGCAGGATGCCTGTCGTCGTGCTCGCCTCAAAGCCCTTGTAGCCCGACTCGTCGACCGTCGGCGTATTGGGCAGACCCGAAGACCGCTTGAGCGTCGTGACGGCGAGAGCGCGCAGCTTTCCGCCCTGGATATAGCCTATCGACGACGACAGCTGATCGAACATCACGTCAATCTGCCCGCCCATGAGGTCGACCAGCGCCGGGCCGCTTCCCTTGTACGGCACGTGCACGAGCTTGATGCCGGCCACGCTCTGGAAATACTCGCCGGCGAGATGGTTCGAGGTGCCGGTGCCGGCCGAGCCCATCGTCACGCGACCGGGGCGCGTCTTCGCGAGGCCGACGAAATCCCTGACGTTCTTCGCAGGAATCGACGGATTGACCACGATGACCAACGGGACGATCGATACCAGCGAGGTAAACGCGTAGTCCTTCAGCGGATCGAACCCGACCTTGGCGTAGAGCAGCGGCGAGGTGGCGAGCGTCCCCGTCGAGCCGAGCAGCATCGTGTAGCCGTCCGGCGCGGCTTTCGCCGCAAGCTCGGAGCCTATCGTTCCGCCCGCGCCGCCGCGATTGTCGATGACGACGGTGGTGCCGAGCGCTTCGCCGAAGCCCGGCGCGATGGTGCGGGCGGTGATGTCGATGTTTCCACCGGGCGGATACGGCACGATGACCCGTACGGGGCGATCCGGATATGCCGCACCGGCAGTGCCCGCAACCGCGATCCACGCGGCAGCGATCAGCAGATATGCACTCTTCATGGTCGCACTCCTCCGTTTCTTGGAATCGATATCAGTCGAGTTGTGGTCTTGCATCTCTCAGGAACACGGTGAGATCGGTGGTCGGCGCGCGCACCGGCACCTTGTACATCATCTCACCCACGAAGCCGCGGTGATACGACGTGTGGTTGACGATGTGCAGCAGTATCTCGCCGCGCGTCATCCTGCCGTCGCCGCCGCCGACGAAACCGAACTCGATCGTTTCGTCGAGCGCCGCATCGGTGAGGCCGTCGCTCCACGCCACGTACCAGCGATCTAGCTCCTGTTGATCGCGCCACAGCTCGGCCAGCGGCGGATGCGAAGGCGTATTGCGCGCCGTGTAGCCGTGCTCGCGGCTTTCGAGATGCGCCTGGAATATGCGGTCTATGACGTAATTGTGGTTGAGCGTGTGCACCATGTTCTTGAACAGCGACTGCCTGTCCTTCACCGCCTCGCCGTCAGGCAGCCTGGCCACCGCCTGGAAGATGATGTCGTTGGCCCATTGGTTGTAGCGCGTCAGCGTGCGCGCCGTGCTTCGATTCATCATTGCTCTCTCCTTCGCAGCGCCGCGCCCATACGGCCGGTCACTGCCCGAACGGCATGAAAAAAACTGCGATGGAGAGCATCGCCGCCGCGAAACCGATGCGGCGCACGGTGTTGCCGTGTGCCGCCAGCGCGGCGGGTGCCACTTTCTTTTGTACCGCCCAGCCTGCGAGGTAGCCGGGCAGCGTGAGCAGTGCAGCGCCTGCCCAGATGTTTTCGAACCACGAGGGATAACGCGCGAGCCACAAGCCGCCGGCCGCGCCCGCCAACTGCGCGACGAAGATGACGGCATAGAGCGGCCGCAACGGCCGCATGGGATGCGTAGTGGTGGAATTCAGCGACGGTTGCAGCATGACCCGGTTATTTTTTTGCCGAGCGCGAAGGCCCGTTCATCCATCGCCCGCCGGCGCCATCGAGCACTTCGCGCAGATCTTCGGTGAGCCTTTCGGCGAGCTGCGGCCGGCCGTGGTATGCCGCCGGTGTGTTCTGGAACACCGCGATGCGCCATGTGCCGCCGGATTTCACCGCAGTCAGCGTCTGCACGGCATTGAGCGCCGGATTGAGATCGTGCTGGCCGTCCGGGACCATGCCCGCGACTGCGTCCACGACTGCGACGTCGCGGCTCAGCAATCGCACGCCGCGCACCAGGCCGACATAAGCGGGGGTCGCGTGCTCGGCGAAGATTCGCGTCAGGTCCGCTTCGATCTCGGCCCGGCCGCCGTGTGCGCTGCCGTCGTAGCCTATCGCCCGGCCATCCGCGGCGAAGAGCGCGGCAAACTCGCGGCCATTGCGGCGATTCCAGCAATCGAGCAGGTTCGCATACAGCATACGGACTTCGCGGTCGGCTTCCATCGGCGCAGTATAACGCGAGCCCGCGCCGCGGGCCGAGCGCAGCGCTTCACTCCCGGGACGCCGCTGCGGTAATCTCGGTGCTTTGCGGAGGCACCACCATGGACGGCAGCGCACTGGCGAAATACGACATGTACATCGGCGGCGAGTGGGTTCCCTCCTCGTCCGGCGCCTATTTCGATAGCGACAACCCGTACACCGGCAAACCGTGGGCGCGCGTCGCCCGCGGCAATGCGGCCGACGTGGACCGTGCGGTCGCGGCTGCGCGACAGGCATTCACGTCCGGAGACTGGCCCAGGCTCACGGCATCGCGCCGCGGCGCGATGCTGCGCAGGCTGGGCGACCTCATCGCCGAGCGATCGACACTGCTCGCCGAGATCGAAGTGCGCGACAACGGCAAGCTTTACGCCGAAATGAGCGGGCAGACCGCGTACATGGCGCAGTGGTATTACTACTACGCGGGCCTGGCGGACAAGATCGAAGGCGCGGTCATTCCGACCGACAAGCCGGACACGTTCAATTACACCCGCCACGAGCCGCTGGGCGTCGTCGCCGCCATCATTCCGTGGAACTCCCCGCTGCTGCTGCTCGCATGGAAGCTCGCGCCCGCGCTCGCTGCCGGCAACACGGTCGTCGTCAAGCCGTCGGAATACACGTCGGCGTCGACGCTGGAGTTCATGAAGCTCATCGAAGCCGCGGGCTTTCCGAAAGGCGTGGTGAACGTGGTCACCGGCTACGGCGGCGAGGTCGGCACGCCGCTCGTGGAGCATCCGCACGTCGCCAAGATCGCGTTCACCGGCTCCGATGGCACCGGCCAGAAAATCTACGAAAGCGCCGCGCGCGGCCTGAAGCGCGTGTCGATGGAGCTCGGCGGCAAGTCGCCCAACATCGTGTTCGACGATGCGCACATCGACAACGCGGTGAAAGGCGCGATCTCCGGCATCTTCGCGGCCACCGGCCAGACCTGCATCGCCGGATCGCGGTTGCTCGTGCAGCAATCGATACACGATCAGTTCGTCGAGAAGCTCGTCGCGCTCGGCAGGACGGCGAAAATGGGCGACCCGATGAAGCTCGACACGCAGGTCGGGCCGGTCACGAACCCGCCGCAGTTCGAGAAGATCCTCAAGTACATCGACGTCGCGAAAAACGAAGGCGCCAGGCCGGTGCTCGGCGGGGCACGCGCCTCCCGACCCGAATGCGGCAGCGGCTGGTTCGTCGAGCCGACCATCTTCACCGGCGTGAACAACGCGATGCGCATCGCCCAGGAAGAAGTCTTCGGGCCGGTGCTGTCCGTCATCCCGTTCAAGGATGAGGAAGAGGCGATCGCGATCGGCAACGACGTCGTATTCGGCCTTGCCGCCGGCGTCTGGACGCAGAACATGCGCCGCGCGCTGCTCATGGCCGAAAAGTTGCAGGCGGGCACGGTATGGATCAATACCTATCGCGCAGTGTCGTATCTGTCGCCTTTCGGCGGCTACAAGCGCAGCGGCATCGGCCGGGAAAGCGGTCAGGAGATGATCAAGGAATATCTCCAGACCAAGAGCGTCTGGATCTCGACCGCGACGGAAGTGCCGAACCCGTTCGTCATGCGCTAGCGCACGACGGGCACGCGAGGCGCGCATGAGCGCTCCCGCACCGCACGCGAGGGCTGCCGCGTGGCAGGCCATCGTTCGCGACTACCGCATCGATGAAGCCTGCGCCGTTGCGGCGCTGACCACGCGTATAGCTCTTTCCGCTGCGCAGCGTGCGAGCATCGAGTCCGAAGCGCGCCGGCTCGCCGCTCATGTTCGCAGCGCATCGGCGCACTCGCTCAGCGCGGAAGCTTTCCTGCAGCGTTACAGCCTGTCCAGCCGTGAAGGCGTCGTTCTCATGTGCCTCGCCGAGGCGCTGCTGCGCATACCCGACGCCGAGACCGCCGACGCGCTGATCCGGGACAAGCTCGACGGCGCTTCGTGGAAGACACGCGCAGGCGCTCCGCTGCTGGTGAATGCATCGTCGTGGGCGCTCATGCTGACGGGTCGCCTCGCCGGCTGGCATGACGCGGAAGGCGGACCCGCCGCGGTGCTGCAGCGCCTCGTTGCGCGCGCCGGCGAACCGGTAGTGCGCAGCGCCCTGCGCCATGCCGTCGAAATCATGGCGGAGCAGTTCGTTGCCGGCACCACCATGGATGAAGCCCTGGACCGCGCCGCGAGGCAGCCGGCGTACCGCTACTCGTACGACATGCTCGGTGAGGCGGCGCGCACTGCAGCCGACGCCGCCCGCTATCGCGATGCCTACCACGACGCGATCGATCGCATCCGCGCGCGCGCAGGACCGGACACCCGAATCGAGGAACGCTCCGGCGTGTCCATCAAGCTGTCGGCATTGCATCCGCGCTACGAGATGGCGCAGCGCGAGCGCGTCTTCGCAGAGCTGCTCCCCGTCGTCATCGGCTTATGCCGCTGCGCGGCGGAAGCCGGCATGCCGCTTACCATCGATGCCGAAGAAGCCGACCGCCTGCAGCTGTCTCTCGAAATCTTCGAACGGCTGGCGCAAGACCCCGCGCTCGCGCGGTGGGACGGGCTGGGCATCGCCGTGCAGGCGTATCAGAAGCGCGCGCTGGCGGTGTGCGACTGGATCGCTCAGCTTGCAGACGATAATCGGCGGCGCTTCATGGTGCGCCTGGTGAAAGGCGCGTACTGGGACACCGAGATCAAACTCGCGCAAGTGCTCGGTCTCGACGATTACCCGGTCTACACGCGCAAGGCTGCGACCGACGTCTCGTACATGGCGTGCGCGCAATCGCTGCTGAACGCGCAAACCCGAACCGGCGGACGCCTCTATCCGCAATTCGCGACGCACAACTGCCACACCGTGGCTTACATCCTGGATATCGCCGGCGACCGGGGCGATTTCGAATTCCAGAAGCTGCACGGCATGGGCGACGCGCTCTACGCGACGCTGATGCGCGAACATCCGCTCGCGTGCCGCGTCTACGCACCCGTCGGCAGCCATCGCGATCTGCTCGCGTACCTCGTGCGCCGTCTTCTCGAAAACGGCGCCAACACCTCGTTCGTGCACCAGGTAACGAACCCCGACGTGCCTCTCGAAAGCCTCGTTGCCGATCCGCTGTCGGCCTTGCCCGCGCCGTACGTGCGCAGCACGCGCGTCCCGCTGCCGAGCCGTCTTTATTCCGACCGCGTCAACTCGCGCAGCATGGATCTCTCCGATCCCGCAGTGCTGCTCCGCCTGCAGGACAGGATTTCGTTCGATCGCTCACGCATCATTGCACCGGCCAACGACGAACGCATCGTCACCGAGCCTGCCGACCGTCGCCGCATCGTCGGCACCGTGCATGACACGAGCTCTGCGGAGTTGAGCGCAGCGGCAGAGGCAGCGCACCACGCGTCGCGTGCCTGGGACGACACATCAGCGCATGAACGCGCACGCATCCTCGAGCGTGCTGCGGACGGCATCGAAGCGCACGCCGACACGCTGATTTCCCTCCTCGCGCGCGAAGCGGGCAAATGCCTTCCTGACGGCGTCAGCGAAGTGCGCGAAGCAGCCGACTTTCTGCGGTATTACGCGGCTCGGGCGCGAGCGGAATTCGCCGCGCCTGTGGAGCTGGAAGGACCGGTCGGCGAATCGAATCGCCTGGAGCTTGCGGGACGCGGCGTCTTCGCCTGCATCAGCCCGTGGAATTTTCCGCTCGCCATCTTCGTCGGGCAGGTGAGCGCCGCGCTCGCCGCCGGCAATGCAGTGGTCGCGAAAGCGGCGGTGCAGACGCCCTTGATCGCGGCGCGCGCGGTCGAGCTGCTGCATGAAGCCGGCGTGCCGCGCGACGTGCTGCACCTCGTTGCGGGCACCGGTCCATCAGCCGGTGCGCCGCTGGTGCGTCATCCGCTGGTGGACGGCGTCGCTTTCACCGGCTCCTTCGAGACGGCGCTCGCGATTCAGCGCGAGCTCGCCGCGCGCGACGGCCCTATCGTTCCCTTCATTGCCGAGACAGGCGGATTGAATGCCATGATCGCCGACTCGACGGCGTTGCCGGAGCAGGTCGTGGCCGACATTCTCGGCTCCGCATTCAACAGCGCCGGACAGCGGTGCTCGGCGCTTAGAGTCCTGCTGGTGCAGCGCGAGGCCGCGCCCCGGCTGCTTGAGATGCTGGCCGGCGCCATGGCCGAGCTGCGCGTCGGCGATCCGGGACGCGCCGACACGGATGTCGGCCCGGTGATCGACGCGGACGCGCAGGCTGCGCTGCAGCGGCACATCGATGGGCTCGCCCGTCATGGCACGCTGATAGGCTGCGCACCATGCGGCGCAGCCGGCGAACATGGCACATTCGTCGCGCCCGTCGCCTGCGAAATCGAACTGGCCGATCTGCCGCAACGCGAAGTGTTCGGTCCCGTGCTGCACGTGGTGCGCTACGACGCGCACGATGTCGACGAGGCGCTCGAGACGGTGGCCCGAACGCGCTACGGCCTCACGCTCGGCATACACAGCCGCATCGATGAGTTCGCGACCCACGTGAGGCGGCGATTGCCGGTGGGCAACACATACGTCAACCGCAACATGATAGGCGCGGTGGTCGGCGTGCAGCCCTTCGGCGGCGAAGGCTATTCCGGCACCGGGCCGAAGTCGGGCGGCCCGCGTTACCTGCACCGGTTCGCCGTCGAGCGATGCGTGACGGTCAATACCGCCGCGGTCGGGGGCAGTGCCGACCTTCTCTCCGGCGAAAACAGCGAAATGCCATGATGGGTATGCTGCGCGCCGGCGCAGCCGGCATGCCCGTTGGATTACCGCTGCACAAGTCGGGCAAGCAGCGAGGCATCGCGGTCACATCGCGGCAGCGTTCCGCCTTGCGGCGTCACTGAGCGGCCGGCGCGGCGAATCCCGGCGGCACGGTCTCTTCGAACGAAGGCCGGTGCGCAATACCTGCATGCCATACCGCGAGCTTGGGGCACGATGCGCGCCAGTCGTGCGGGTAACGGAAGTCGACGTATTGCAGCGCGACGCCCAGCACGAGGTCCGCGAGCGTGAACCGACTGGCGAGGAGGTACTCGCCGCCCTGGAAGCTCTTCTCCGCGAGCGCGATCGCGCGGCGCACGCGCTGCGCCTCTCTCTCCATGCGGTCCTGCAGCTGATGCTCCGCCGGCCGGCGGGTCTCGAAGATGCGCTGTATCGCCGCGTCGATGATGCCGTTGCCGAGCGCCTGCCACCACTGCGCCTGCCAGTAGTTCTGCGGATCGGTCGGCGTAAGCGACTTGCCGTCGACATTTTCCAGGAAATGGACCACCAGCGACGACTCGAAATAGTACTGCTCCGGCGCGATCTCGAGGACCGGCACCTTGCTGAGAGGATTCTTCGCGACGATGGGGCTGTCTTCCGCCCACGGATCCTCGACGACGAACTCCACCGGCAGCTGTTTTTCGCGTATCAGCACGCGCGCCTTGCGCACGTACGGCGAAGTGAGCGATCCGAAAAGTCTCATCATTCCTCCCGCTTATCGTGTAAGGCCGCTATTCTACTGGCTCCCGAGGCGGCCGGGGGCGCCGTGGACGCGCGCCGCGGGAGAACTGCCCCGCTGCGACTCAATGTGCCGCGCAACGGCACGCCGCAAAGCGCTTTGTCGCGCAGCAAAGCCGCGAAATGTCACGCGGGAAAATCCGGGCCCGTTGCTATAATCGAGGCGCATTTCACATCGTCGGCGGACTCGGCATGCGCATCAAGCTCGGCAACGACATCCGGCAGCACGGCAGCCACAGCTACCTCGACACTGCCGACGACATCATCGGCCTGCCGCTGCACAAGCTCATGCGGATCACGCGGGCGCCCGAAGTGAGAATCGCGTGGCCCGAGGACTTCCCCGACGAGCGGGTGCCCGACTTCCTGCACCGCCTTTACGGGCTCGCCAGCCAGATCTGAAAGCCGTGACTCGCGATCCGCGACGGGTGACCGGCATCACCGAGTGACGCCGTCAAAGCGTCAAATCAATCCCCGCGCGATGCCCCCGTCCACCAGCACCGACTGTCCCGTCACGTAGCTCGCCTTGTGGGAGGCGAGGAACACCACCATGGCCGCGATTTCTTCGGGCCGCGCAAACCGCCCCATGGGAATTTCATGCGTGAATTCGCGGATGACCTCTTCGGGAGGTACGCCGCGCTGTTTCGCGAGCTGTTGCGCGCGGTTCGTCCACAATGCGGTGAGCGTGCGTCCGGGCGACACGGAATTCACCCGGATGCTGTACGGCTGGAACTCCACCGCGAGCGTCTTCACCAGCGCAATGAGCCCGGCCTTGTGCACGTTCGAGACCACCTGGTTCGGATAAGGCATACGCGCGCCGGCCGCGCCGAGGATGACGATGCGCGCCGCGGCGGCCTGCCGGAGAAAAGGCAGCACTGCGCGCACGACACGCACGACGCTCAACACGTTGAACTCGTAATTCTCCAGCCATGCTGCATCGTCGAGCTCGTCGAAGCGCGCGCGCCGGCTGCCGCCTACGGCCACGACCAGGATGTCGATGCGCGGCGCGTGTTCCTGCAGCCACGACGCGAGGCGCTCGACGTCGTCAGTGCGGGTGATATCGCCGTTGCACCACGTCACGTCCGTGCCGGTTGCGCTTCGCAGGCTCGCCGCCGCCCTCTCGAGCTTGGCCGCGCTGCGTGAGCAGATCACTACGCGCGCGCCCTCTTCCAGCAATCCCTTCGCGCACTCGTAGCCTATGCCTTCGCTCGCGCCGACCACCAGCGCCGTTTCGTTCCTGATGCCGAGATCCATATAGAAGAAGTGTGAGGAGTCAGGAGTGAGGACCGAGAGTTTCGCGCGCTGGATGGCGCGCTCTCCTGACTCCTTACCCCTTATTCCTGACTGACGTCAGTCCACTTTCGCCCCGGTGAGCTGTATCAGCTTGCCGTACTTGTCGTAGTCCACCTTGAGCCGCGCGTTCATTTCCTCCGGCGTGCTGGTCAACGGCGACAGCGCCTGGCTGTCCAGCTTCTGCTCGATATCGGGCAGCGACAGCGCCTTGTTCATTTCGGCATTGAGCTTGTCGATGATCGCCTTCGGCGTGCCGGCCGGCGCGAACATCGCGATCCACGGGCTCATCTCGTACCCCGGCACGCCGGACTCCGAAATGGTCGGCACGCCGGGCAGCGCCTTCGCCGGCCTGCTCGATCCCACGCCGAGCGGCCGCAGCTTGCCGGCGCGGATCGACGTGATGACAGTCCCTATGGTGGCGAACGACGCCTGCGTCTCGCCGGCGAGCAGCGCGGTCACCTGCGGCGCCCCGCCCTTGTAGGGAACGTGGATGAGCTTGATGCCGGACATCGAGGTGAGCAGCGCCATCTGCAGGTGAGGCGCGCTGCCGTTGCCCGACGAGGAATAGAGTATCTGGCCCGGGCGCGATTTCGCGAGCGCGACGAAGTCGCTGGTGGTCTTCACGGGAAGCGACGGATGGACGGTCAGCACGCCCGGCTGCTCCGACATCAGGCCCACGCCGGTGAAATCCTTCAGCGTGTCGTACGGCAGCTTCTTGTAGAGATGCGCGTTGCCCACGTGCGTCGTCGAATGAATCATCAGCGTATAACCGTCGGGCGGCGCCTTGGCGACCATCTCGGAGCCTATGGAGCCCGCCGCGCCCGGACGATTGTCGACGATGAATTGCTGGCCCAGAGACTCGGACATCTTCTGCAGCACGAGACGGCCGACGACGTCGTTCGAGCCGCCGGGCGGCCAGGGAATGACCACGCGCACCGCTTTTGCAGGATAAGCCTGGCCTGCGGCGTGCATCGCGACGCCGGACAGCATCGCTGCGGACGCGCAAAGCGCAATCGACAACAGTCTCATCTTCTCCTCCTTATTTGTGCGGCACATCGGTTGCGGATGGCGCATTATCGGGTAGTGTCCCCTGCAGTTCAATCGCGGCGGCATGTCACGGGCGCGCCGATAAGCTAGAATTCCGGTCATCATTTGGCACGCCGAGCGCAATGCCGGCGCGAATTCCGGAGAATACCCGATGGCTTTCCCCCTCGACGGCGTAAAGGTGCTCGACCTCACCACGGTGATGGCGGGCCCCTACTGCACGATGGTGCTCGGCGATATGGGCGCCGAGGTGATCAAGGTGGAGAACTTTCCCGAGGGAGACGCATCGCGGCGCTTCGACCCCAAGGTCAACGACGAGTCGTACTGCTACGCCGTGCTCAACCGCAACAAGAAGAGCCTTGCGCTCAACATGAAAGAGCCGCGCGGCAAGGAAATCTTCATGAAGCTCGCGGCCGAAGCGGACATCATCACCGAGAATTTCCGTCCCGGCGTCGTGCGCAGGCTCGGCATCGACTACGAGGCGGTGCGCAAGGTCAATCCGAAGGTCATCTACGCATCGATGTCCGGCTTCGGCCAGACCGGTCCGTACGGCAGGAAAGGCGGCTTCGACATCGTCGCGCAAGGCGTGTCGGGCATCATGATGATGACCGGGTATCCCGGCGGGCGCCCCGCCAAGGTCGGCATCGCGATGAACGACATCGCGAGCGGCGTCACCGCGCTCTACGGCATACTCGGCGCGTATATCGGCCGGCTGCGCCACGGCACCGGGCAATACCTCGAAACGTCCCTGCTCGAGGCCGGCCTCGCCTGGAGCATCTGGGAGTTCGGCGCCTATTTCGGCGGCGGCGAGCTGCCCACGGCCACCGGCACGCGCCATCGGCGCTCCACACCGTACCAGGCCTATAAGACCCGGGACGGCTACGTCACTGTGGGCGCGAACAACAACAAGCTGTGGACGAACTTCTGCACCATCGTGTGCAACAAGCCGGAATGGATGAGCGATCCGCGCTTCCAGGATCTTCCTTCGCGGCTGAAGAACATCGACGAGCTGGAAAAGGAAATCGAGCAGGTGTTCGCGACATGTCCCACTGCGCACTGGGTGGAAAAGCTCGACGAAGCGCAAGTGCCCGGCGGCCCGGTGTACACCTACGACCAGACCATGGCCGACCCGCACGTCAAGGCACGCAGAATGGTGGTGGACATGGAGCATCCGAAGATCGGGCCGATGAAGACGCTGGGGCTGCCGATCAAGTCTACCGGCGACCTGACGGCGATCCGCGTCGCCGCGCCATGGCTGGGCCAGCACAACACGGAGATTCTCGAGCGCATCGGCTACGCCGCGAATGACGTCGCTGCGATGTATGCGGACGGCGTGCTGTACGACAAGTACCGCGAAAAAGCGACCGCGTGAATAGACGCCATCTCAAAAATATAAGTTCTCAGCAACCACAGATGAACGCCGATGAACACAGATAGAGCAATGCTCACGTCCCGGAATCGGCGTTAATCTGCGTCCAGTGCTGTCCAAATTAGGACAGGATGACGGGCAAATGGGCGGGTGTGTCAGAGGCAGGGCGGACGGACG
>Ga0255338_1001066_pt1 | contig 60043 bp, 63 predicted proteins | sample MeOH1_35cm_T4_19_FD_203715 | JGI IMG/M metagenome (GOLD analysis project Ga0255338, IMG submission 203715) | Sandy soil microbial communities from University of British Columbia, Vancouver, Canada - MeOH1_35cm_T4_195 | ecosystem: Engineered > Artificial ecosystem > Sand microcosm > Unclassified ... | reverse complement strand
ACCTTACCGCAGTTACATACGCTGACTCAAAACATGAATAAAAGCGTCATTCATTTCAACCAGCTCATTGATGTACTGGAAGATAATCCGCAAAGCATCATTTTTGGCAAACCGGTTCAGCCAGCAGATCCGGGTGAAGAAGGCTTTACCATCAAACCATGAGGACCAAAATGCGCCCTATTATTTTACTGTTAACTGGTAGCTTGATTGTAAGCACGCTAGCCGCCTGTGTCGGCATCAACAAAACTAAACAAAATATAGCCGTTTACGATTTTGGTTTGTCCGTTTCAAGCGAAAGCAGCCAGCAGATTACTTCAAAAATATTGTGGGAAGAACCAGTTGCAGCAGAATCTCTCAACCATAATAAAATTCGTTACCGCCTGAATTATCAAAACCCTTCGCGCGTTTATTTTTATGCCGAGAGCCGCTGGGCAGCCACACCGCCAGAGCTATTTTCCAGCAAACTTAGTCAAATGGTAAATGTAACCAAAACCCCTATGAACTGTAGCTTGAAGCTAAAAATAGAAGCTTTTGATCAAGTATTTACAACGGAATCTGACAGTGAAGGCGTCGTTCAATTAAGCGCATTACTGGTTGAGAAAAAATCCAAAAAAATCATCTCAAGCCAACTGATTCCGGAAAGCGTCACCTCGCTCATACCCAATGCACAAGGCGGAACAGCCGCGCTGCGCCAGGCCAGTGAAATTGCGCTGAAAAAAGCGATTAACTGGGGAAATGTGACTGCTGAAAGCAACACACTTTGCCAATAAATATCGAATAAAGCGCTCTAACGCGCCACGAAACGTCAAAACCTGATATAACGGTTACGCCGGTATCGCCTTTGCTAAACAGGCAACCTTTTGAGATGGGCTCTTAGTCATCTAGCCATTCTGAACATTTGATAGTAGAGTTAACAGAGCGCTGATTACAGAAAGAAGTGACAAGATGAGATACCAATGGTTTTCACTAATACTGATTCCCTTACTTCTGGCATCCTGTGGTGGCCCGCGTGTTTATGCGGAAAACGAGGATTTTAATTCTGACCCCAGATATCACAGAAACTTCCAGGTGGATGCCGGCACTTTGTGCGACGCAGCCCAACGCGTACTGTTAGGTGATGGTTACGTCGTAGCAAAAGGAGAAGACCAAAACCTTACCGGTGGCAAAGAATTTCAGGTCAAAGACAAATCTCACGCCATACTGCAAGTACATGTTACCTGCAATCAGCGTGCCGGTGGTTCTACCTTGTTCGTATCAGCCACGGAAGAACATTTTGACATTAAAACCAGCCGTAAAAGCACACTTTTTGGAGTCCCTGTTGTGGCGCCAATTTCATTAGGCACCAGAAGTGAAACCGACAACCAGGTAAAAACCCGGGGTGAGACAGTGACTGAACGGGATTTCTACAACCGCTTCTATCGGGCAGTGCAGCGGGAACTATCCCGCTGATGGTGCCGCCGGGATGATGAAACAGGGCATTTTAGTGGAAGTTGTTGATCTTGGATAAATGGCTCGAATCGGCCAACACCAATACATCGCAATACCAATACATTGATAGTGCAATAAATTAAAGGTATCTAGGTATTTCAGAAGTAATGCCTGAAATACTTAGGGGAGTATGCATGGTTCTTCTAGACGTTCGCACTATCATGGTGATATTTGCCATGTTGGCTTTTATGTTTTTCTGTCTTCTTGAGTTGGCAGGTTTGCATATTGGAAATATCCGTGGGGTGCGGCAATGGGCGGTTGCAAATTTATGCATCAGCCTGGGAATGAGTCTGGCGTATTTTTATACGGTGGCCACACCCGGGCACGACTGGGCTATCGCCATCGGGGCAACGTCGATTGCGGCTGGCGTTAGCCTGCAATTTACCGGTATTCAGGCTTTCAAAGAAGAGCGCAGTAACTGGCAAGTAGCATTGCTGTTCGTAGGCGTATTCTTTTGCCAGAACATCTGGTTTAGTGTCATTCATCCGGATATCCACTCGCGCGCCATAGCAAACTCCTTCTTACTTGCCCTTATCTTTGCAGCCTGTGCACGTGCGCTACTCATCAGGATTGATACTCCGTTAAGAACCGCATACTGGTTTACAGGGCTATCTTTTGTTGTTCTAACCATAGTCATGCTTATTAGAGGAATAAGGATGTGGCTATCACCAGAAGTAAGCTACGCTCTCTATGCCAATATGCCACTTAATTCAGTATCATTTTTCATAAGCTGCATGACCCAGCTGTGTGTGACCTTTGGCTTCTTGCTGATGCTTAATTATCGACTCATTTCCGACTTGAATAGAATCGCTTCACATGACGCATTGACTGGCGCACTCAACAGACGCCGTCTTGAAGAAGAAGCAATCCGCCTGAAGACACGTTGCATTCGTACAGGAGAAACACTGGCAATCATGGTGATTGATATTGACCATTTTAAATCAATCAACGATCGCTTTGGACACTCTGCAGGCGATGAGATACTTCGTCGCTTGACTGATGTCGCCCATAAATCCATACGCCCGGATGATTATTTTGCACGTTATGGCGGTGATGAGTTTTGCATGCTGCTATCTTCCACAACCGGGAGTGAAGCATGGGAATTGGCCGAGCGCCTGCGGCAAACTTATTCTCAGATGACATTTAAAATTGGAAAAGAATCGCTGCACGTGACAGTCAGTATCGGTGTTGCAGATTCAGCATCGATTGGGTTGGAGTTCTCTGCATTGTTTGCTGTCGCGGATCAAGCCCTTTATCAAGCCAAGCAAGAAGGCCGCAATCAGGTGGTTTCTTATTCAGGCTAGCTAAAAACCTTTCAGGAAGCATCCAATGCTTTCCCTAGAGTTAATTCATAACATCGCGAATTGCCCTAGATCTAGTAGACACTTCATCTCGACTTATAAACATCTTAGTATCTTTTATTTGGAAGAGAAATCTTTCGCTACAGTTTCTACAATGATATCGGCGGTGCGCTCCAATGTTTTCAGGTCAAACAGAACATCGTGACCATCAGATGCGTGGACAGAAACATTGAGGGGAGGAACGTGGACAAACCCACGGCGTATGTTCAATGCCTGCTTTGTTCCCGGGTCATTCATCAGCACGAAGAAGGTTTCATTGCAAAGATATCCGCCTGCGTTATTTGATACGGTAACGGGGATACCTGCGTCATGAAGTTGCTTCGCTATGGCATCAACATTCAATGTGGTTTTGAGAGATGGTGGTGCTGATTCTGATACAAACAGCGATGTCGGTAGTGTGCCACGATTGTCCGGTTCATTATCTCTGATATTGCGGGCGACTAGCTCAAGTCTTACGGGCTCTGCTCCAGCTTGGCCGAATGCAATAACGGCCACTGGGTGATATTTTCGAATAAGCCCGCTCAATTCTTTTGCTGCTTCACCCCAGATTACCGGCAACTGAGAAATAACCACCGTCCTGTTCGAGAACTGCGCGCCTTGAAGGTGTCGCACAGCCTCCCATGAACCATTTGTCTTGTCTCCCCCAAACGGCTCGAAACCTGTTACTAAAATATATTCAGGGCTATTTTCTGATGCCGCCAAAGAAACACCAGCTACGAACAGCATAATGATGGCGATCACCCATTTAAAAGTGCACAGCCAACTGACTTTGCATTTTGCTAGTCGCATAGAATCCACTATCTCTGTTCAAGATGCCATTCACAAGGAGCTGTCGGGGTTGTCAAAGCAGCTGTACATTCACTGCATCCTGGATCACTCGCATTTGCCTGACACATACCTTTGACTGTTTGCGCAGGGGTGGAAACAACTTTCATATCAGAACCGTGCATAATCGTTTCGGCCGGGCCGCAAACGTATGTTTGGAAGCAGAACACATTGACTTGAGTCCACTTGCCGTATTTTGTCCAGACACCAGTTCTAGGCAGGCTAGTCGACTCAAGAGCCAAGCGTGCGTCACCGTTAAAGGACTCCAAGTTTGATTGCCATGCCATAACCCGGTCATTGTAAGTATCGAGACACTGATCCGTGCATGCCCCGCTATCAACTTGACCAGCAAGACTCCAAAGCTGTTGCTGTACTCGTGCAAGATCACCGAAGCGCCTGCCAAAGCCGGCCTTTGTATCGGAGGCAATCGAAGAGGCGCTCAACTGTTGCCATAGATTACGTGCTTCGATAAACAACGGATTAGGTTCCTGAGCCGCTTGCGCGGCAATATTGAATAAGAGTGACAGAACTAAAAAAATCGTTCCAGCAACCACACGAGTTTTCATTTGATCCTCCTGAAAGTTTAAGGCCTCACGGCCACACGAGGCGTGTATAAAAAGTATAGTAAATTCAACTATTTACAATAAAGCATCCTCTACTTAATCGCTTTTGTCAAATATCACTAGTTACTGGTATTGGCTGGTTGCAGAAATTACCTGGACGAATCTGAGTAGCAGCTTCGTCCTACATTGCTGACGTTAAGCTAGATTTGTGAATGGCGGAGGTGGGTTGATAGCCAACGGTCACCCGAGTGCAATGACTCATCCCCGATGCTTATAAATAAAAAAGCTGATTCCATAAAGAAATCAGCTTTATTGGTGCGCCCGAGATAATGAAACTGGGCACTGGTCAGAAGTTATTTTAGTGACTTGATTGCCTCACTGTTGAGATGTGAACAAGATTGATCCACTGAACTATTGAATTTGCATTTATCGTTAACCCGCGACGTTAACTTAAGGGCTTAATAGCAATTACTTTATCACCATGTTATGAGGGTCATCCTAAAGTGCACTAGGCGGGTCAATCTGAGATGCAATTCAACACACTTGCTCGATTTCCTTTGGATCCCCCGCTCATTCAAGTCTACAGATATAGGTTTACTGTAAACACCTGATGCTAGAAGGAACGTACAAATATCAGCGCATCAGGAATGTTTAAGTATATAACTTAATCAGTGTCTTTAATTTAATAAATCATTCTATTTATTTTATTTTAAATATAAACTAATAACTTGTTGATTTATATACATTAAAATTACATATAAAAATATATATTAAATTAATAAGAAAATTTTAATTTAAATATTAAATTTAACTATATGATTTATATGTAATTTATTTTTATATACAAATACATCTATTTAATATATTTACATTAATATTTAATTGAGCGTAATATATCTTGTCTACTTAGAAAGAAGGTGCTTAATATGACGATTAAAGAAAGTACACAATATGAAACGTTGGTGGAGGCTTTAGTAGTTTTAAAGGATTTAGCAATACCAGAAAGTCTTCAAAAAATTGCACTCGAACATTTATTGGGAAAGACCCAACCTTCAGCAGCGTGTGGCAGCGGATTACTTGTGCCAGAATTGGCAGCCCCGTTAAAAATAGAGACAGCGCAAACGTTAAGAGACTTTATTGGTAATCTAAAACCTAAAGGAGCAGTTGCTGAAATTCCTAGCCTTGCCTACTGGGCAAAGGAATATGAGAAAAAAGAGGTGTTAGATGAAAAAGGCATTATCGAACTTTATCGACGCGCTGGATTGAGACCGCCAAAAGATGTTAAACAATCATTTCGAGATTTGTGTTCAAAGAGATACGGCCGTTTAGAATCGGCTGGGAATGGTTTAGTGAGGCTCTCAAGAGTAGGGGAGGATTTTGTTCTCCACGATGTTATTGGGAAAATAAACAGTAAAAATGGGGTGACTAAATGACAAAAAATACAATTACAACCGTAATGGTAAGTATTGTGGAATTATTAACGCCTTTATCAACTGAAGAAAGGCATCGAGTAATTCGAGCCTCTTTAGCGCTATTAGGTGATACTCCCGGAATTGATTCGCCCAAGGGCGATAGTTCAGCAGAAGCGGATTACGAAAATGCACTTCCACCTCGTGCAAAGAACTGGCTTAAACAAAATGGACTTTCCTTAGAAAATTTGGAAGAAACATTCCACCTTAACGGGGAGGTTTTTGAAGTTATCGCTTCAGACATTCCTGGTAAAAGCGATAAGGAAAAAACTTATAATGCTTACATTTTGACGGGAATTTCAAGATTACTGTCTATAGGCGAGCCAAATTTTGATGACAAACAAGCACGAGATCTTTGTAAAAGTTTAGGGTGTCTTAATGAAGGTAATCACTCTTATTATATGAAAAACAAAGGCAATGAAATAGCTGGCTCTAAGGAAAAAGGCTGGACTCTAACAGCTCCAGGATTAAAACAAGGGGCAATGTTGGTACAGACATTAAACAAGAAATTATGATCGATGCTTCCAAATTATTAAGTGGAATTCCCGATAGCTTACGTAATCCCCTCCTGCAAAGTTATCAGGCCATCGTTACTAATTATATTGAACACAGATGGGAGCCCGCTGAACTAAATGGAGGTAAATTCTGTGAGGTAGTTTTCACGATTCTTGATGGTAGCATTTCCGGAATATTTGCATCAAAGCCTTCCAAGCCTAGGGATATGGTGACCGCATGCCGTGGATTAGAAAGCAAGCCTTCAAATCAAAGTTTAATCGGTGATGAGAGTTTGCGAGTTTTAATCCCAAAAATACTTTTACCACTCTACGAAATAAGAAATAAAAGAGGCGTAGGGCACGCAGGCGGAGATGTGGATCCAAATTATCTTGACGCAACTGCAGTCTACGGAATGTCCTCGTGGATACTGGCAGAACTTATTCGCATTTTTCACAAAGTTTCAGCTCAAGAGGCTCATGAGGTAGTAAGCGTCATCATAGAACGTAAATGCTCTTTGATCTGGGAAATTGATGGAGTTAGGCGTGTACTAGATCCCACAATGTCTGCTAAGGATAAAGCATTAGTACTTCTATATGGGTTACCTTCTTGGGTCTCTGAGAAGGATCTTTGTAGCTGGGTTGAATACAGCAGTATTGGCATGTTTAGGCAGCGAGCATTAAAGCCTTTGCACGATAAAAAATTAATTGAGCATGATAAGAAAAATGCGCGTGTGCATATTTCACCTCTTGGGGTTAAAGATGTGGAACAAAGGTTATTAAAGTCATTCCAATAATGAAAAACATATCCTATACCCATACCCAATTCTATGACCAAAAGAAAAAGGCTCACCTTGCGGTGAGCCTTCTGTCTTGGTGCGCCCGAGATGATGGAGCTGGGCACTGGCAGGAAATTTTGATAATAAGCTGATTGACTCACTATTTTTGGTAAACGTAGAAAATGAGTTGTTAAGCAGCTAGTAACTCACGCAAAACTTTAGGGTGTTTTGTTGTTACAATAATTAGCGTGACGTTACCTTGATTGAAAAACGATTGCAATATAGTTCATCTAAAAATAAAAGCTCTTTTTAGCCTATGAACACCAGTAGTAAGTTCGTTAGCATTTAGGCTGCCGAATCCTAGCCTAATGCCATTAATTCTGATATTGGATTCTGAAAATAACGATCCCGGAAGGATTTTTACTTTTTCAAGCAAGGCACTTTCAACTAACTTGTTAATTTCAATGCCGTCATTAAGACGTAGCCAAATGGCTAAACCTCCGTTGGGGGAATCAAAATTTACAAACTCACCTAATTCATTCCGGAGTAAATCTATTAAAACATTTCGGCGTTCATCATAAATTTTCAAAGTTCTGCGAATGTGGCGTTTAATTTCGCCTGATTCCATTAGTTCAGCAACTGCCAGCTCTGTAACTGAATTCCCTTGTCGATCTATCAGCATGACTTCAGACGCGCATTGATTGATGAATTCTTTTGATGCCACTAGGTAGCCCACCCGCAGACCTGGGGCTAGCACCTTGGAAAGTGAGCCAACATAGACCACGCGGCCATTGTGATTGGTGCTGGCAAGCGGAAATACGGGGTGATGTGAAAAATGAAATTCGTGGTCGTAATCATCTTCAACAATCGTAAAATCATATTGCTCGGCCAGCATGAGCAGCTTTAATCTGCGTTCGGCAGTCATCATTACTGTGGTGGGAAATTGATGATGCGGTGTGACATATACCGCACGTATGCGGTGTTTTCCACATATTTTTTTGAGTTCATCTACATTGATTCCATGCTCATCCTGCGTTACACCAAGTACTTTGGCGCCGCACGATTTGAAAGCTTCGCGGGCAGGTGGATAACTCAGATTTTCCACCACAATATAATCATTCGGTTTGCTTAATATACGTGCCGCCAGAAATATACCCATTTGGCTACCACGGACAATACATATATTATCCACTTCTACATTAAGCCCTCTTTCCATATTTAACATCACCGCAATGGAACTGCGAAGCGCAAGCATTCCTTTTGGGCTGTCATAGCCTAGTTTATTTGCTCTGGAAGAAGTTAATAGCGCATGACGAAACGCCATGGAAATCATTTTGAACGGGATTAAACGCGTATCAGGGATGCCATCATTAAAATCGATGATGTTGTTAAATGAAGCGCCACTCTCAGAAATCAGTTGTTCAGCATATGGCGTAATTTTTGATGGCTGAAATGTATTAACACGTTTACTGGGTTGCGTAATAGGGTTGGAGAAATTTGGCAGGTTTGAGGAGACGAAAGTACCCCTTCGACTTTCTGTCGTAAGCCAACCTTGTGCAATCAGTTCGTCGTAGGCAAGTACGACAGTTTTCCTATTTACGTTGATAATTTCTGCTAACTCTCTTGTGCCAGGCATGGCAGTGGACGGTGGAAGCCGCCCCCTTTGGATTTCATCAATGATTTGTTGGGCTATTTGCAAATAGACCACAAGGCCAGATGACTTTGTAATTACCAAGTTAAGACTCCAAGAACGTAGCATTGCATCCCTTTCAATATTAATAATTCAGCACAACGTGTATCTGGACTACATGAAAACCATAAACTGGACTACTAGTATTTGTTATTTAAAGACCATTTTACTGGACCACTGAAGTTTGTCAATCTGGATGTTTCTGAATATTTACAGACTGTTACATTGTTGTTACTGCTTGATACAAGTTGCGAAACATTCACATTTTAATAGTGGCTAGCAGTGAAGGTTGGTAGATCAATTACCAAATCAAAGTAATCAATTCAATATATTGGAGATTAAAATGGGGATGAAAAAAATTAAGCTCGCTTTTGGCCTAATTGCTGGTTTATCAGTGGCAATGCCATTAGTTGCATCAGCAGCAGCAGACCAAGAAGCAGCAATGAAAGACGCAAATAACTGGGCTGGCCCGCGTGGTCAGTACAACAACCAAGGCTACAGCGAATTAGCACAAGTAAACAAAGGTAATGTTAAAAATCTTAAAGGTGCATGGACATTCTCTACTGGTGTAAACCGTGGCCACGAAGGTTCGCCTGTGGTGATTGGCAACATGATGTATGTGCATACCGCATTTCCAAATAATGTTTATGCACTAGATTTAAACGACAATCAAAAAATTGTATGGTCATATTTTCCAAAACAAGACCCGTCAGTACAAGCGGTATTGTGCTGCGATAACGTTTCACGCGGCTTAGGTTATGGCGATGGTAAAATATTTCTTACTCAGAATGATGGTACTTTAGTGGCTTTAGATGCTAAAACTGGGGCCAAAGTATGGAGTGTCAAAGTGGTTGATCCTTTAGTGGGTGCAACCTTAACCACGGCTTCTCATGTCATTAAAGATAAGGTTTTGGTCGGCTGTTCAGGTGCTGAGTTTGGTGTGCGCTGTTTTTTCTCGGCTTATAACCTCAAAGACGGTTCATTGGCATGGAAAGCCTACTCAACAGGTCCTGACACTGAAATGCTAATTGGCGAAGGTTTCAACAAAGATACGCCAGAGTATAGTGCATTATCAGTTTATGAGGATGTAAACGGCGGTAATAAAATTGGTGGTTCTTTTAAAAAAATTCCTAATGATCAGTTGAAAATCGGCGAAAAAGACTTAGGCGTTCGTACATGGTTAAAACCACAAGCGGTTAAAGATGGTTGGCAACATGGTGGCGGTTCAATTTGGGGCTGGTGGCCATACGATCCTAAGACCAACTTAGTATTTTACGGCATTGGTAACCCTTCAGTTTGGAACCCAGATGTCCGTCCAGGCGACAATAAATGGACGATGGCTGTCATGGCACGTGATTTAGATACAGGTATGGCTAAATGGGCAATGCAAATGACGCCACATGATGAGTGGGATTACGATGGCGTGAACGAAGTGATTTTGTTCGATAAAGGTGGAAAAACATACGCTTGGCATCATGACCGTAATGGTTTTGCCTACACATGGCAGGCTGATAACGGTAAATTGATAGCCGCTGAAAAAGTGCACCCATTCGTAAACTGGGCGACTGATGTTGATAAGAAAACTGGCGTGCCTAACAAGTTGGCATCAGCTTCAACCCACCAAGACTACAATACTAAAGGCATCTGTCCAGGTGCGCAAGGTACTAAAGACCAACAGCCTGCCGCTTTCTCACCAAAAACAGGTTTAATGTATTCACCAATGATTCACGTTTGTATGACATACGAGCCAGTTGAGTCTAAATACGTTGCGGGTCAACCTTGGGTGGGCGCTACTTTAACTATGTTCTCAGGTCCTGACGGTCAAATGGGTGGCTTTGCTGCTTATGATCCAATGACCAACAAAAAAGTATGGTACAACAAAGAGAAATTCTCTGCATGGGGTGGTGCGCTTACGACGGCTTCAAACATCGTGTTCTACGGTACGCTTGATCGTTGGTTTAAAGCGGTGGATGCAAACTCAGGTAAAGAACTTTGGAGGCACCAAGTCGGTTCTGGTGTGATTGGTAACGCATTCACCTATGGCAACAAAGGTAAACAATATGTTGGTGTATTCTCTGGCATTGGTGGTTGGGCTGGTGTGGCGATGAACCTTGGTATGACTAATCCAACAGACGCTTTAGGTGCTGCTGGTGGTTATGCTGAACTAGTTAAATACAACGCGGCTCCTGGTGCAGGGACATTGAATGTGTTTAGTTTGTAATAAGTAGCAATTTGTCAGCCATCATTTTATAAAGGCTGGCATCAACAGTTCTATATCAAATTTTTCTCCAAAGGAATTTGATACTAAGGTCCCTTCTCGAAATATCGAGAAGGGTTTTTTTTGTTATTTTAATAGGTTGCAAAAAATGAAAGTAATTGGTGTTGTTAAAGCCGTACTTACAGGCCGCACTGCTCCATACGCTAGACCTGGTATTTTTAGTGCGATTGATAAAAAATCAGTTATAGGCTCAATTAAAGTTAGTGTAGAAGGTTTAGAGGGTGATGAACAAGGCGACCGACGTTTTCATGGCGGCATAGATAAAGCTGTACATTTTTATCCACATGAACACTACAGTTTTTGGCGTGATAACTTGGGTGCAATGCCTTTGCTTGAAACACCAGGCGCATTTGGGGAAAACCTCAGTACATTAGGTATGACCGAAAATGATTTGTGCTTGGGAGATCAGCTACGCATCGGCACTGTTTTATTTGAAATATCGCAAACTAGACAACCCTGCTGGAAACTTAACCATCGGTTTGGTGTACAAGATATGGCACTGCGTGTGCAACAAAGCTTACGAACAGGGTTTTACTGTAGGGTTTTGCAAGCGGGAATTCTGGTGGATGGAGATGCAATAAAGCTAGTCGCTAGACCATATCCTAATTGGACATTACAGCGGTTTTTAATTTTGTTATATCAGAATGCACTTGACGTTGATTCACTAATTGACGCACTTGATTTGCCTTTAGTGCCTTCCAATCGTAAGTTAATTGAAAATCGTTTATTTAGTAATCGAGTGGAAGGTTGGATAGGTCGTATTGAAGAGCCTGAGGATATTGATGACTAGACAGTTTCTTATCAATGTTTGGAAAAATAAGCGTCTCTGGTGTCGTATAGAAACTGATTACCCGTGGGCTGACGAGGTAGTTCAAGATATTTTAAAGAACTTACTCGTTGAAGAAGGCTATGCTTTTGAATTTTTTATGGCGACAGATGAGCGGCGCATTATCGAAAGCAGTCATGATAGTGTGAGGTTGTTAGTGCGAGAGCCTATCTATAAGTCAATAAGTATTGCAGATATTCTATCTTCTGAATTTAATAAATAACAGCCAAGAATAATTCTGGATATACAACCTAATTCAATAAATAACTTTCTCTGGACCACCAAGAATTCATAATCTGGATGATGGTGAGATGGTTACATTCGGTTACATTGTCGTAACGTTTTGTTATAGACAGCAAGTCATTCGCCAAATATGGGCAATGTCACTCATACAACACCTTAATCCACCCTTAAAACGGTTAATGATAAACAAAGGAATTCTATGTCACCACCATTAGACGCTCAACTCACTGACGTACGTGCGCACGCATTAAAACTTGAAGATGAAGTGAATAAAGTCATTGTCGGGCAAAGTAAAGCGGTTCGCTTAATGAATACAGCTATTTTTGCGCGCGGTCATGTGCTACTTGATGGTGGCGTGGGTGTGGGCAAAACAACACTGTTGCAAGCCATTGCACGTGGTATTGGTGGGGCTTACGAGCGTATTGAAGGTACGGTGGACTTAATGCCGAATGACTTGATTTACCACACTTATTTAGGCGATGATGGCCGCCCGAAAATTGATGAAGGTCCGTTATTGCGTGCGGGTGAAAATTTATCTGTATTCTTTTTTAATGAAATCAACCGGGCCCGCCCACAAGTACACGCCCTAATGTTGCGAGTGATGGCAGAGCGTCATGTAAGCGCATTCAAAAAAGAATACCGTCTGCCACACATGATTGTATTTGCTGACCGTAACCAAGTAGAAAAAAATGAAACGTTTGAAATTCCCTCTGCGGCGCGTGACCGTTTTATGATGGAAATTCCTATTGAAATTCCGACTGACCGTGAGATGAAAAAATCTTTGGTATTTAATACCAAATTTCAAAATGCAGAAAAACTAACACAGCAAGTAGAAAGCGATATTTTACAGTTTGACAAGCTCAATGCGTTTTCAGAGCAATTGCAAAACTATATTAAATCGAGCGATGTATTAGAAGAGTATGCGCTAGATTTATGGGATGCCACACAACACCCAGAAAAATTTGGTGTAAAAATGGAAAGCGTTGATGTCACCCGCGTAGTGCAAACAGGCGCAAGTCCACGTGGCATGGGCATGTTAATGAAAGCGGCGCGCGTGAATGCGTGGCTCAATAATCGCGATAGCATGTTTCCTGAAGATATTCATGCGGTGTTTCATGAAGTCATCTCTCATCGCTTGGTATTCAACAGTATGTATGAAAACCGCAGAACCGCACTGGCACGTGAGCTTACGGCAAATATTATGAGTACAGTAGCTGTGCCTAGCCCTACCTTTAGCAAAGCGGCCTAAATTCATGAGTTTAGCTATACGCAACGCAGCGGATGCTTCGTACGCCAAACCTTTTGAGTACATTGTTTCTTGGAAGTCGGCGAGCCTGCAATTAGGTGCGCATCGTGGCACTCAGCGCGGGATGGGCTTGGATTATCGCGGTAATGTTAATTTTGTGGATTACCCCGATGCAAGGCGCATGGATATTCGCCAAACCATGCGCGACCCGTTTGAGCAAGTGCAGGTGCGGCAGTTTAACCAAGAAAGTACCACGCCAATTTATGCTGTGTGCGATTTATCAAGCTCTATGCAGTTTAAAGGCAAACAGCGCAAGCTAGATAAAGCCATTGAAATCGCAACGGCGGTGGCTAATTCTGCCTACCAAGCGGGCGATGTGTTTAGTTTCATCGGCTACAACGACCATGTGTTGGAAGATTTCACTTTGCCTCTAAGTCGCAATTTGCATCAATCTAAAGAAGCCATCGCGCAGCTGCACGATTATCAAAAAATGCGCGTAGGTGCAGAAGGCATCACCGATGTGCCAAATTTTTTAGGGCAAAGCCGTGGCTTGGTGTTTTGGATTTCAGATTTTCACATGCCGCTCGACGTGATTGAGCAAACGCTCACCGCCATGTCGGCGCATCAAGTGATTCCCATCGTGTTGTGGGATGACGAAGAATACAAAAAACTACCGAAATTCGGCTTTGGCACCATGATAGACCCCGAAACGGGTTTGAATAAAACCTTGTTTTTTAGGTATGAAGTCAGGGCGAAATTTATTGCAGCGTTTAATGAGCGCAGGCACGCGCTTGAAGCCTTGTTTTTAAAATTTGAAAGCCCCGTGTTGTTTATGCACGCCGATTACAAGCCGGAAACAGTGACGCATTATTTTGAACATAATATGAGCCTATAAAGATGATAAAACTAATTTCAAAACTAGGCGTAACGGCATTGCTGTCGGGTTTATTGTCAACCAGCTTCATATTAAATGCGGCCGAAGAAGCGATAACCGCAAAAATCGTTTCGCTCACCAACCCCGCCCAAACATACGGCGTGCAGATTGGTGATAAGTTAAACCGAAAAGTCGTATTAGAAGTGCCCGCACCATTCAAAATTGCAGAAAGTGCCTTTCCTAAAAAAGGTAGCAAAAATAATGGTGTTGAATTGGTTGAGGTAGGTGTTGTTACAGACCAGCAAAAAGAAAATACACGCTACACAGTGAATCTAAGTTACCAAACATTTGCCAACCCAAGCAAACCTACAGTGATGCAATTACCCGCAGAAAAGTTAAGCCTCACAGGCGGCGCAAAATCGGAGGCATTAGAAGTGCCGACTTGGAGTTTTTGGTTTTCACCTATCGTTACTGGCGGCATAGAAGCAGCAGAAAAAAACATTCAGCCAGAAGCCATGCCACCATTGGTGGATGTTAGCGCGCACAAAACACGGCTTGCAGTATTTGCTAGTTTGCTCGCCGCAAGCTTGCTTGCTTTGTTGTATCTGAATGCAGATGGCAATTGGCTACCGTTTATGGGTGGCGCATTTGCTACGGCGCATCGACAATTAAAACGCCTTGCTAAATCAAGTGGCGCAAAAACGGCGGTGGAAGAGAAACAAGCTTTAGTTTATATCCACCAAGCGTTTAATCAGCACTTTGGGGCGAATATGTTTGCCCGTGACATTGAACCATTTGTGGCTAAGCGTTCTAGCTTTAAAAAGATGAAAGCCGAGATCGCACAATTTTTTGACGAATCTAACCAATCTTTATATGCGGTTGAGCCACGAGATAGCCAAAAAATCATCACAGATTTAGCACAGTTAAGCAAGCAGCTGCGCGATTGTGAGCGGGGTGTTTAATGGCTTTTCTAACTCCCTGGGCACTATTGTTATTGCCCCTCGCATTACTGCCATTTTGGCTTAAAGGTCATCAGGGTAAAGTTTACACTTGGCTTGAGATGATGCCTGAAGATAAACTTTCAGATAGGCTCAATTTAGCAATTAAAGTCATCACATCGTTGCTGTTGGCAAGCATTGTGCTGGCTTTGGCCAACCCACGAGGACACGATGAAAAAGTGCAGCGCACCGGCAAAGGTGCGCAAACGGTAATGGTGATAGACCGTAGCGTGAGTATGGATCACCCTTTTGCGGGTGATAACTCAGGCAACGTGGCCGAGATTAAATCCGTTGCCGCGCGGCGCATTATTACGCAGTTTATTGATTCACGTCCTGATGACATGATGGGCGTGGTGGGCTTTACCAACTCTGCTTTGTACGGCATTAAAATTACCAGTAATCGTGATGCAATACACTCAGCGATTTTGGCGGCAACAAGTCCTTCGCTGAATCAAACCAATATAGGCGCAGGCTTAACTGAGGGCGTGGGTTTATTCGATAAAATTGAGAATTCAGGTTCACGTGCCATCATTTTGATGTCAGATGGGGCAGGTAAACTAAGCCCACGCGTGAAATATCTTTTAAGTAAACGCTTAAAAGAACGAAAGCTCAGCATTTACTGGATTATGTTGCGTGAACCTGGCGAGCCTAGTATTTTTTCAAAAGAAGAGTATGAAGAAGAGCGCGTGCCAAATTCAATCGTGTTGCACAAATATTTTCAGGCATTAAACCTGACTTACAAAGCTTATGAGGCAGATAACCCGGAAACCTTGCAGTCCGCCATTAGCGATATTAATGCACGCGAGAAAAAAGCCATTAAGTACACTGAAACCATTGCTGGGTATGATTATTCCCGAGTGTTTATCATCATCGCTTTAATATTGGGCTTATTGATATTGGCGATTAAAAATTTAAGAATTCATGATTGAGAGGCACAAGAATGAAGAAACATGCCATAAACCGTAAAAATCAGCTGCTCATTTTATTACTGATAGTGGGCTTGGTAGGTACTGCCTATGAAGCATATCAAACGAACAAAATTGGCAAGGTAAATCATGCATTACGCACAGGTGAAGTGCTTAATGATGAAAGTTACCCCTTCCATAAAAAGTTTTCCGATGCCTACCAACAAAGCAAAACGGGTAATTTCAAGCATGCTGTACAAGGCTTTGGACAAACTTTAGAGCTTGCAAATAAAAAAGGTGAGCAAGTTTTTGAGGTGAGCAATGCGCTTAAATCAAACATTCATTTCAACATTGGAAATAACTTATTTCGTTCAGGTTTGCAGCGATTAGTCACTGCAGATGGTGCGATTCAGGAAGAAGCAAAATTTGACTATCTGCAAGCCAAAGCTTCTTATGAGCAAGCCTTGAAGCTTGATCCCACTTCACGCGCAGCCAAATTCAACTTGAGTTTATTGCTAGGAGTGATTCCTAGCAATATCAAAACCGTGCCGCAAGACCCGTCAGGCATGGAAATCAGTAATTTGCCACAGGGTTTGCCATGAATAAAATCTTAACTTTTTTAAAAGATCATTATGAAACCGTGTTGCTCATATTCGCATCACTGTTCTTGTTGCTGGCGTTAATTAAACCGCAAATTCAACTTAAGCAAGAAGTGCATAACTATTTACTCGTTGCGGATGTGTCACAAAGCATGAATGCTGAAGACATGAAATTAAACAACCAGCCCGTGAGCAGGTTGGTTTACACACAACATATGATGAAACAAGTCGTGAAATCATCGCGCTGTGGCACTTATGTGAGTGTGGGCATCTTTGCCGCAGAAAACGTGGCCTTATTAGTGATGCCATTAGAAGTGTGTAAAAACTTTGACATCATCAACGATACCATTGACCACCTGGAGTGGCGCATGGCGTGGAGCGGCAATAGTCGCATGACATTTGGAGTAAAAGCGGCTGAGGCGACTTTCGAGTACTTAAATATTCCTGCGCAAATGCTGTTTTTTACTGATGGCGATGAATCCCCTAAAGCCAGCGGTATTAACAAGCTAGATATTAGCAATGTACGCATAGGCAAAAACGTGATATTTGTTGGCGTAGGCGGCCATGAACCTGCGCCCATCAAACGCTTTAACGCCAACAATAAATTTGTCGGCTATTGGGGCACGGATGCAGCTGCTGAAAGTGCAGGTGGCGGCATTATGTATAACGATGCAAGTAAGGATGATCCAGATCCTCCTGTAGCTTATGCTGAGTTTGACCGCTATTTGTCAAAATTAGATGTAGAACATCTGAAAGACATGACCGCTGAAATAAAAGGCCAATATGTAGAGGGGGTAGATAAACCAGAGTTTTACAGTTTTGTGGAATCGCAAACACCTGCAGCTAAATTTGTAACTGATTATTCTATACGTTGGATATTTCTAATGATGGCAGCATTTTTGGTGCTTGCGACTTATATACCTGATTTAGTATCAAATCGCTTTGATAAGCGCTTATTTATGCGGCAGAGTTAAATTCCGCCTTACTAAATAAAATTCCTTGAAGGGGTGATTGTCATGAAGTTGCTAAAGGTTAATGTTAGCTGACTTAGTCTCTTTTGTTTAATTTTACGCTCAGAATTATGAATATGGCAATTCCGATCCAGTTCAATGAGTTGCGTGAGTAATTCAGAATGCGCTTGTACGTGAAGAATATAGCGCGGCACATTGTGATCAGTGGATTGTGACATAAATGGTTCGCCCCAAAAACTCACTAGGGCCTCAGAGATCCCATGCGGTTGAGTGTCGGCCAATATGAAAGACAAATTCTTTTCAAGAGAACACCAACGTGGTTCTTTAACTTTGACTGCAGCGGTGCTGTTGGCGAGCTTCGGCAGGATATCTGTCTGCCACGCTCCTTGCTGGCTGACGTCAAGAATGAATTGAACGCTGGTTACATGGGGGTTTTCGATCACAGGGAGTAGTAGTGCATCAAAAAGTGGCTGAGTTCGGTACATCGACAGGCGCACGTTGAACAGGGTCGCTTCGACACGCATGTTGCGTATCAGCTAAATCAACCTAGTGCACTACTTTGTAGCCGCTATTGGGCTTAATCAATAATCCTTGTCTAAGGGAAGCTTGCGACCAAGTGGCAGGCTATTTTTTGTAAGGATGTTGGTTGGAATGTTATCGATACTGAATTGGTTTTTTTCTTCCCAGTATTGTTTTAAACCTTCATCCCCTTTCTTCTCCGCCCAGGCTGACAGCATATCCCTGTCGTCTGTGTAAGCATAGTAAGGCACCCCCATTCCGCAAGATGCAAAAGAACGAGCTCAATGGTAAGATCGAATATCTGGCGTGCGCCGGGTAACGGATTAAAATAGGCGAAAAGTTCTTGCCAATCATCATCATTCTTGTGGACAACTCTTGCGGTCCCGTAAAGCCGGAGAATAAGAGGCGGCCCTTCAAATGCGCAAAACATGATTGTCATGCGAGGATCCTTCTGAACGTGAGCGGACGATTCATTTCCGCTGCCAGTTAAGCTAAGCCAGATCACCGGGTTGTTGCTTAAAACTCGCAAGGAGTCCATACCTTTGGGAGAAATATTAACCCGGCTATCAGTCGTTGCTGTTCCCAAAAAAAAACCTTCTGCTCTGAGATGAATTCAATCAATCGCTCTGTGAGGGCTTGGTATTGTTTAGCCATAGAATTCCTTGTTAGGCGTTGGTATGGACATAGATCGCATTGGCTTTTGAAGGCGTCACGGCTTAGGCGTAAACTTGAAACGGCAAACGTTACCACCGCTCGCCATGCACTCTTGATGATCGATCTTGCTATCGGTGAATGTAGACATCAGCGCAAGATCGAACTGGCATATTTCCGGGTTCTTGATGGCGAGATTATGAAAAATGCAGTTATCTGCTTCAATCATAGGCATGTCGTCAATAACCTTAACGTTCTTTGTGTTATATCCAAGCTGCTCCATCACCTCAGAAAGCTTTTCGACCTTTTGTTGCTGGTTTTCCAGCCCAGAATATTGCTGGCGTAGCTGTTGAGCGACTTCTGTGCCCATGACATCCATGCGCTCCCGCAACCCTCCTGCCCCAGACTCCTGCTTTATTGATTCGACCATCAACTGGGCGAACCAGGAGTAATGGCGCGGAAAAAGTTCCTTACCTGAGTCAGTCAGCACGTAAAGTTGCTCTGGCCGGCCTCCTGACGGGCGTGATACTCCTTGGCTGACCAATCCGTCATTTTCTAAGGCGGATAAGTGCTGCCGTATCGCGTTTCGAGTGATCTCAAGCCGCTTAGCGAGTTCATCTACCGTCAAGCCGCCCTTGTTCTTGAGCAGCTGATTTAACAACTCTTGCTGGCGTATTCCTAATATTTCAAGCATTTTACCTCCTTCTAAAGCAAGAACATCACGCTATCAATGGCAACATCTTGTTTTAATTTAAACAAATTTTACACCATTATAACAATTAAAACACTTAAAACATATATTACTTGACAAAGTATTTTAACTGGATTAATCTGTAGCTGTCTACTGCTTAAGATTATTGAGAAGTAGGTAATCACAAGCAAATACATTCGATACTTTTATATGGGAAATACATCATGGACAAGCTAAATTTAAATGCTTCAGTAACAAATGAGGCTTCTGGAAAAGTTAATTCGCGCCGAGAATTTTTCGCAAAAACTGGCCTATTTTCACTCGGGATGCTTGCTGCAGTAACGCTTGGTAAGGCTACTCCTGGTTGGGCCGCGACGAAGTCAGAATCTACAAGCGATGATATCCAAATACTTAATGCTGCACTTGGTCATGAATACCAAGCAATTGCTGCGTATCAGGTCGGTGCTGAATCAGGTTTTCTGCAAAAACCCATACTTGATGTTGCAGTAAAGTTTCAGGGGCATCATAGAGCACACGCACAGGTGCTGGCAGCCACAATTGAAAAGCTAGGAGGCAAAGCGACAACAGCTAAAACTTCAGCCGAATACGCATTCCCGGTCGACCAGTTAAAATCACAAGCCGATGTACTCCAATTTGCTGCTGGGCTGGAAAAAGGTGCTGCCAGTGCCTACTTGAGTGCACTGCCGAAGTTCCACAACAAAGATTTAATCTCGGCCGCAGGGAGCATTTTAGGTGATGAAACAATGCATTGGGCAATTCTACTTAACGCACTAGGAGAGGATTCAGTGCCGGCTGCCTTCATTGGTTAGGCTCGAAGAGCAGCATCTCGCTGCAAATGCCAGTTTCTGACGCACTTAACCCACGTGCATGCTATCAGCGCGATTGCTGCGCCGATCGTTCCAGACCTGTCGGTCACCGTGTATCAACAATGTTGCTGTTGGTGCCGTTCATGACCGCCAGGAAAAACCACTGCTTATGAGCGAGCTACATCCAACCCGCACGTAGCCCTGTGCTTCATCCACGTTATGCATGTTTCCGGTCGCCCGCCATGGAACAATAGCAGCAAATCCACATTGGAGACATACACGCGGTATAAGCGTTAAACTACGTTAAAAGTGATGGAATATTCTGTCATCCCTGCACCTGTGCTCTGAGAGCGAATAAAACCAATAGCACAGCCAAAGAAGGTAAGACGTGATCTATTTCTGGCCATCTGACACTCTCGAATTATATGCAATTACAATACCCAACGACCGAATTCACCGATACCGTCAGACGCCTCTAGAATAATTTGTTAACCTGCATCATGCTTCGAGTGCTTCGGACACGCGCCGCCGAAGCATGGGCAGTAGCTCCTCCTCGAACCACAGATTCCGGCTAAGCCAAATATTGTTACGCGGACTTGGGTGCGGAAGAGGGATAATCTTGGGCCAATAGGATTGCCAGCTTCGAACTGTCTCGGTAAGTGATGACCGCTCCACGTTCATGTGATATGCCTGCGCATACTGTCCAACAACCAACGTAACATCAAGATGGCGCAGATGACCGAGAAGCTCGTTGCGCCAAGCCTGCGCGCATTCAGGCAGTGGAGGAAGGTCACCGGATTTCCCCGTGCCGGGAAAACAAAAGCTCATTGGCAGAATTGCTATCTGCCTCGAATCGTAAAAGACTTCGCGCGTCACCCCCATCCATTCACGCAAACGATCTCCGCTGGCATCATCGAAAGGCACGCCGGATCCATGAACTTTTCTTCCTGGCGCTTGGCCTGCAATTAATATCCGAGACTGCGGGTGTATCTGTAGAATGGGCCGAACTCCATGTGGCAGCTGTGCCGCGCATATGGTGCAAGCGCGGACCTCTGACAGCAAAGTTGAAAATGAATTCATGAGGCAACGCTCCCCACTGCTGGCGAACAGTCTAGCCCATCCACTGCCAGAAAACGGAGCGAAGGGAGCTTGTGACAAAAGCACAGGCTATAGGAGGTCGGGTGCAACACCTTGTCCTTTTGCTGTTGATTGACTTCGACTTCTTCTGTCAAGTTAAGAGTGTCCATCTCCTGCAATTTCTTACACGTCGCGACTTCCCTCCAACTAGAGGAATAACACGCTGTTTTCCTGAATCACAACTGCTTGGTTATGTTCTTCGTCCTTTGCAGCATAGACGAGCGTCACGATGCCCTTGTCCAGCTCTTGCTTTAAGCGCTGGATTTGCTCGCTGTTACCTTTGAGTTCAGCAAGATAACGTTCCTTAAACTCTTCCCACCTGCCCGGGTCGTGGCCAAACCATTTCCGGAGTTCAGTACTAGGGGCAATCTCCTTGAGCCACAGATCAACACATGCTTTTTCCTTGGATAAACCACGAGGCCATAGTCTGTCCACGAGAATACGCCGACCATCATGCTTGTCCGGTGGTTCATATACCCTTTTGATCTTGATTTTCATGGATTACTTTTAAGCGGTCATCAGTAGCCTGAAAACTCTTCCGTGCGAATATTGTCATCATCAACTCCCGTTTCGCTCAGTATTTTACGCATAGCATTCACCATTGCAGGCGGGCCGTCGATGTAATAGATGGGCAACGTCAGATCATCAATGTATTTCTGAAGCATGGTTTTACTGATAAACCCCGTTTCCCCATGCCATTCACTGCCGGACTTTTCCATCTGTGTCATCGTACCGACAAAGGTATAGTTAGGATTCGACTCATGAGATTTCATCAAATCGTCCAGAAACGCTGCATCTTCTGGCTTTCGATTGGAATAAAAGACAAGGATTCGGTGTGTAGCATTGTCGTGTATAGCCTGAAGAACAATGCTTCTCACTGGCGTAACACCAATGCCGCCAGTGAGGAAAACGGCTGGAATACTCACATTGTTGTGGAGTGTAAACGATCCATGGGGAGCATCCAAAGTGATTTCTGTGCCTGGCTCCATTGTGTTTAATATCCGCTTGAACGCAGTGTTGCGCATTCGTGTAGCTAGTATAAGTTCGTCTTCGTAAGGTGCACTTGCAAATGAAAATGCTCGTATATTGCCTTCGGCATCCGTTTCAGCAGGGTTTATCAGAGTACAGTCAGCGAATTGGCCTGCTTTGTAGACAAAATCCACTGGCTTTTCAAAAAGAAACGCCATCGTTCCATCAGCGATTCCCCGTTTACTTTTTAATTTCACTTTGTAGATTGGCATGGCAGATTTCTCCTTACTTTTGTTGGAAATATAGTGCACGCAACAACGCTATTCACTGTAGCTTTATCTACGTGCAAAACCTTTCCTTTATCCTTATGGTTAATAACTCTATACCAAATTCATGGAAGCCTCATAAGTTCTTCCAACACAATAAATAAGCGTCATACTCACCTCGTCATACTCGCATTTAATATCCTTGTCCTAACCTGTGATATTCTGCAAACCCATACCAATTTCCATTCCAATGTTGCAGCTATATCTAAAATGAGGCTGGATGTTTAATCTAATCATGGAGAGTGCCTGTATTAAATAGTTCTCAAGATCCTCTGGCGTTTCAAGACCGACTGACAACCTGATGAGATTGTCAGTGATACCTCGTGATTGCCGCATGTCTGAACTAAGGTCACGGTGTGAGATCATCTACATAAAGGTTAAGGTTGGGCATAGGTTATTCCAAAAGGTTTAATTTTTGGGCAGGAAATATGTCCAACCTGCGGGTCAATTTTTATTTAATCCAGCAGAGCAACCTATCTCATGCGACAGAATTATGGATATGGCAATTCCGATCCAGTTCGATGAGCTGTGTCAGCAATTCAGAATGTGCTTGTACGTGAAGAATATAACGCGGCACATTGTGATCTGTGGATTGTGACATGAATGGTTCACCCCAAAAACTCACTAGAGCTTCAGCAGACCCTTGCGGCTGAGTGTCGGCCAATATGAAAGATAAGTTTTTTTGGAGAGAGCACCAACGTGGTTCCTTAACCTTGCCTGCGACAGTGCTGTTGGCAAGTTTCGGCAGGATATCTGTCTGCCACGCTCCTTGCTGGCTTGAGTCAAGAACGAATTGAACGCTAGTTACATGAGGGTTCTCAAGTACAGGGCGTAGTAGTGCATCAAAAAGTGGCTGAGTTCGGTACATCGACAGACACACGTTGAACAGGGTCGCTTCGCCACGCATATTGCGTGCGAATTGCTCGTTTGACGTGCGCAGCTGACGCGGACCGATTAGCACGATATCCGGAACTGCCAATGATGAATTGATCTTCGATACTGTTTTGAGGATATGTTCTACTTGCTCTGCAGTATTTTCATTGTTTCGTGTATGGCGCATGAAATTAATAAACAAGAGCGCCATGAGGGTGAGCACGACAGGTAAAATGATATGTTCGTCTATGACATGCAGAAAGTGCAGGACAATAGCCACCACAGCGGCCAAAATGCCTGCGATGGCATCCCACTCATAGCTAAGTAAGCGATTTTTTTTCATGTGACCCTCAATTTTGTGCAGAAGTTACTAATCTGCTCCATATCAAAATTGTAACAGCGGGTGCGCGTATAGCCTACTATGGAATATGATTTATAACATATTTTGGCAATTTACCATTTGTGTTAGCTACCAACTTATCAGCTGAATCGCAGCTGGAGTGCGGCAAGGCCGTTACTGGGATAGACCGCTCGGCTCGGCTCAGTGCCGGCGAACTCAAAGCGTTTCGTCCGCGAGAGCAGCTCCTCAAGTGCCACACGCATCTCTAACCTAGCCAAAGGAGCTCCCTGACAGAGATGGATACCTTGCCCCCAGACTAGACCCTCATCCGTGTTCCGCTCGATCTTGACGGCATTTGGATCATCGAATACTCGCGGATCGCGATTGGCGGCGATCCACATCAGCGTCAGGCTCTCCCCTTTCGGAATGGTTCGCCCCTGAATCTCGACCTCCCGCATCGTGGTGCGCCGGTTAGCAACGAGCGGATCATCCACCCGCAGAATTTCCTCGATTGCCGCAGGAATGAGTGACGGATTGCTCCGCAGGCGATCCTGCAGTTCAGGTTCTTGGGCAAGATGCATCACCAGAATGCTCAATGCGGCCGCAACAGTACCTTGCCCAGCCGTCCAGTTACGCAGAATGCTCACGATCTGGTCATCATCGAAACGCTCGCCATCGACGTTAATGCTTAACAACGCATCTGTGGCGTCAGCTACATCGTGCGGTGAAGCGCGGTGCTTATTCAAGTTGGCCTTGACGTGCTCCGAGAAGAGACTTGCCAAGGCTTTGCCGGCAGCATGATCCATACTGAACGCCGCCTGCTGGCTGCCATGTACCCAACCGCCGAGGCATTCCCACTGCTGCTCGGGCCAGCCGAGCAAGGCGCACAGCGTCTTCAACGCAAAAGGTGTAGCGAAGGTCCCAATGAACTCGGCCTCTCCGCCAGAGAGCATCGGCACAAGGAGGTTCACGGCGACCTCGCGAGTACGTGGTTCGAGTCTCGTCATCTGCTTCTGGTCGAAGAAGGAGTCGAGCACTTTGCGGTATCGGCCATGAACTGGTGGATCCATCCCATTCGGGATGGCTTGGAACCGTGATGCATTGCTATATGTCTCTGGATCGTCCAGAACGGTAGCGATGTCCTCATGGCGGAACAACGACCAGCCCATGAACTCGCTGTGTGCTACCGGACATCGCTCGCGCATTTCGTCGTACGCTCGGCGTTGATCCTCCAGAATCGATGCATCCAGTGGGTTCCAATCATCATGCTGGTCTTTGTTCATTATCTACACCTCCACTATTCGAAGTTGGTCCCTACCTGCTCACGCTGTTATGATGAGCCGATGTCTGTGTGCCAATGAGGGACGTCTGGATCCTACCCTTTGCAACGGGTTAGGCCGTATTGCACACGGCGTTATTTGTTTTCGTGCGGAACTGCTGCTCCTTCCGGATAATGGCCAGACACCGGATTCTTTGCAGCCTCATACATTCCCTCGATATAATGAATGTAAGTCACGTATGCTTCAATATACTCGCGCCCCGCATCCACATCCTGGACCTTGAATGCCTTGGTTGCCATGGCCCGCTGGTACCGTGTCATGACCCCGGTGCGCATTTTCTCGACGAGAAGGTTAGTGAGCGGCGTGACATTCCCGGATTTTAAGGCTAAGTCTGCCGCAGGTATTGCAGGACCTAGATCCCGACCGGCTGGTTTCAGCCCAGTGTAGGGGGCGCCTTCGCCGGTGCGATGAATGCGGACAAGCGTCTCGAAGAAATATGTGTCTGCGAGCTCCTTCGCCTGCGGGCTTAATTTGCGCACATTCATGGTTCGGTCGAACGCTTCTCGAATCTCGGCCTCATCGTTCTTGCGTACCCAGATCAGCACTAAATTCACATCACCCTTCGCAAGCGCCGCCTGCGCGGCTTTGACGACGGGGCCATCCATACCATCGCAATGTGCATACGCCGGGGCCGGATGCAGAGCGGCCAGCCCAATTACAGCACACAAAACGAACAGAACTCTGATAATTCCTCGATTGATTCTCATGGTGTGTTTCTATCCTTTGGCTATGGTTGAAAACAATCTAACGGTTCGTGGGCCCTACGACAATTGGAGCTTTTCTCTTATGTACTCCCCTATTAGTATGGCGGTAGGGTAGGATACCTCCTCTTCAGTTTGCGCGTGAAGCATCAGCGCTTTGGCGAACTCCACGTATTCCACCTTGCCCGCTTTCTTCGCTGCGACCGAAAGCACTTCCAATGCAGCGACGATGGATTTGTGCTCATCAAGCATCTGGCCAAGATCCGCTTTGAGCCTGTTGGTCAATCCAAGCACTTCTTTCATATCGGGGGTCACCTTGCCTTGGGCTAGGTCGCGCAACAGCCCTAGTGGAGGCAGTGCATATTCCTCCTCCTTGATAAAATGTGGATGCATCAGCTTGGCAACGGCCTTTGCAGCCTCGCCGAGCTCGCCTGGTTCCTTCGTCGCTTTGCTCAGTATGTTGTGTAGTTCTTCATGCTCCACCTTAAGTGGGTAATGGATTTTGAATTCCACGTGACATTCATCCTTTTAACGAGGCTTCAATAGTGTCTGGAATAGTGTCTGGAATAGCGTCTGGTGCGGTAACGGCCTCTGGAATTGCCGCACCGTAGGTCAACTGGCCTGTGACCAAGAAGACGTAGCCTAACGAATGAAATGGACTTTCGTCTCGATCGACATCGGATATGCCAGAATGAAGTGACCTTGAGTACTCTTGTAGGCAGTCTGGAAGCGCGCCAGGCTTGAACGGAATCATACACGCCTCAACAGAACCGTGACGAGAAGAGAGGAGTCCTCCAGCGCCTTGACCGCGTGAGGTTCTGCGTCAGACAGGTAGACCATGCTTCCGGCACGGAGTATCTGTGTTTGTCCGTGGGCATCAAGCTCAACTGATCCTTCCAAGCATTGAATTGTGATCGCGCCGGAAGCCTTGTGATCGGGGGCCGCCTTGCCGGCAGCCAATACCAACCGGAAGACCTCAAGGTGAGCTGCCCTGACCAGGGTACTTGAACTCGTCTGGCGCAGGTTCGTACCAAGTGGCCGAACATCAATCAATTCACCGGATGCTGCGTGAGGAATGGACATGAAAGCGCCTTTCTAATTAAATAACTGAGTGCAGTTTCAATTGAATGCGTAATGTATTGAATTTAGACCTAGATTCTAGGGATGTCAAGAATATCAACCAAGCTGCCAGAGTTAACCTCGACTACAATCTGCACAACACTAGGCTGAGGCACAAAAAGCGTCTGTCCATGAACTATTAACAAAGCAGCAACCTGAGTAATTTTACTCAGGGAGTCTGAAATTAAACCACGTTGAGATTGAGTAACCGGTCATGTAAAACGCTGGGCATTAAGTGCTTCACAAAGTTGCTTGCGGCGGATGCTTTTGCATTTTTGACAGTAACATGCGTTACTTTATGCACTTGGAGCTTGAAATATGTCATCTTCATCTTCAATATGATTAATAATTGAGTAAAATTGTAAGGTATTAAGGAGTAAGTTATGTCCATCTGGAATGTTGGCAAAGTGGTTGAACACAAGCAGTGGAGCAAAAAACTGTATTCACTTTATATTGAGTCTGATATTGAGCCATTTGAAGCTGGGCAGTTTGTCAAAATCGCGCTGGAAATTAACGGAGAGCTGGTAGGTAGGCCATATTCTTTGGTGAACCCACCTGATAAGCGGCCACTGGAGATCTTTTATATTGAGGTGCCAAACGGGCCGCTGACTTCCCACCTGGTTAACCTTAAACCTGGCGACAATATTCAGGTCGCGCCACGCGCCCACGGCTTCATGATTCTCGATGAAGTGCCTGCGGCAAAGCATCTATGGCTGATGGCGACCGGCACAGGTGTCGGGCCTTTTCTCTCGATTCTAATGACTGACAAGCCTTGGCAGCGCTACGAACGGGTGATTCTGGTATATGCCGTGCGGACTTTATCTGAACTTAGTTACCAAGAGCGAATCATGCAAATTTTGGCAAAGCATCCCGGGCAATTTTCTTACATTCCATTTCTCAGCCGCGAAACTTCGGATTTCGCGCTGGCTGGCCGTATCCCGCAGGCGATTATTGATGGCCGACTGGAAGCGCGTGCTGGAATAAAAATCAGTGCAGAAAACAGTCAGGTCATGCTTTGCGGCAATCCGCAAATGGTCAAAGACACAAACAACGTGCTGATTGAGCGCGGCTTGAAAAAAAACCGCCGCTTTGAGCCTGGACAAATCACGGTGGAAAATTATTGGTAAACAAAGAAAAGAACTTGTCTAATAATGAGCTCATGCAGCCGATATTAACAATATCTTCGCTTTTTAGTGGTTATGTCATGTTTTGACTCATCACCCCCGGCCTCCGTCTGCTCTGGGGTTCCAATAAATAGGGGCGAATTTGTAAGACCAGAGGCCAAAGCATGCCAGCCAAACCACCCCAGCGCATAGGTAGAGATGGCTGCGCAGAGTGAGTTCAAGTCCTGGAAGTTCTGATATCACGCGCAGCACTGCAACAGACTGGAAGGCAAGAAAGATGCCCCAGGTTAGGCGGTCGGCCTTCAGTGCCCTGCCGGAATGGCCGAGCGTAACGCGTGTCACCATGGCAAGTAGCATGGAGGTGAAATAGCCGGCTGTCAGCGCATGCAGCGGGGCTTTGGCAAGAATGAGCTGGCCAGTCATGAGTAAAGCCAGGCTTTGTGCTGCATAGAGCAGCAACGCAATACCAAGCCAGGCGAAGCCGATGTGCAGCATACCCAGAACAGGAACGGCAAGACTCTCGCGCAAGCGCCATGCGCGCGTTAAATAGATTGCGCTTGCGGCCATAGGCAAATCGACTAGCCACGTCCAGGCCTGTAATCCAGTCAATTCAAATATCCCGTGAACTAGGGCAAAGCCGGGAATTAGCGCAAGCACCCAGTCTGGCCGTACGATTTTATAATCAGGAATCACATTGGCAGAGAAAAACGGAATCATGCGGTGGCTGACTGCGAAGAATACTGGCAGCAGAAGCAGCCAGATACCGCCCACCTTGGCAATCGCTACCAGATGCGCCTCATCACTGATAAATCCGGCAACCAGCAGCCAGCCGACGCCCAAAACGACCGAGGTAATCGCTGCGTGCCGCTTGTCTGGATGCTTTGCCCGCAAATACACGCGCAACAAGGCATATAAGCCCATGCCCCAGCCTACCAGAAACAGCATGAGTGCTATCTTCAATAATACAAAACCGACAATCAGTCCTGCATAAAACAGTAGAGTCCCCGCGGCAAGCAACAAAAAGGCCGGTACGTAAACGCGGCGTTCGACTTCCTCCCCATTCATCCAGCGCGGGTAGGTGGTCATCAGAAAGCCAAAAATGAAGAACGGAAAGAAGCCGTAGATCATCAGAAAGGCGTGGGCATCCGTGGGTGAGATGGTCCACGAAATTGGCACATACAGCCGTCCGTAGCGCCCTCCCAGATCAGCCAGCCACCAAGTCAGCGTCATTATCGACTGCACCGCGCCGCCGAAAAAGAACATGCGGTGCGGCGCAGATGAAAACGTATTCCAGGATTTAATCAATTTCATGATGCGTTTCACCTTTCCAGATTTTTACTTTCGACTTTGCGCATGCTCAACAGCAAACTCATATAGATCGACCATATCCTCTGCACTAACATCAATGACGCCGTCTATTTGACCAAGCGCCCACTTAAAATCTTCCTCTTTTAATGCTGCATACGGCGTGTGATCAATCTTCGTGAACTGGGCATGGTGCGGGTGGTGCGAGTGAAGCAGCGGGTAGCGCCTGCCCGGGATCAAGTTGTTGATCACAATGGATAGCAGAACCATGATGCCGACGTTGATGGCAACCACCTCGTAGCAGAACTGCCAGCCGCTAGCATGAACTTCCGGGCCGCCTAGCACTGCAATCATCGCCGTTGCCGCACTGGGCGGGTGCAGGCTGTGCAGCCAGTGCATCGCGAATATCGATGCGGCTACTGCAGTTGCCGTTGCAAATGCCGGACTCTGTATCCACCGGGCGCAAGCCACCCCAATTGCAGCTGATAACAGATGCCCGCCTATCACCGGCCAGGGTTGCGACATCGGGCTGTGCGGTACGACAAACAACAAAAATGCCGAGGCGCCCATCGACGCCAATACCAGCAGCGAGAAGGAATTACCTACGGAAAAATAGTGCACCAAAACTACCAGAATCAAAATTGCAGCAAACGATGCCAACGAGGCATAAAGCTTTTCTCTAACAGGTGTGTGCGCCGATTGGTAGCCAGCAATAAAAGCTGCCAATGGTTTAATTGCCTTCATGGTTTAAAGCCTCGGTGAAATTTCTGCATAACTGCGACAAACAACTGTAGATTGACATGTGTAAGATCATACTCGAACCATCATAAACAATAGAAGCGTTTGGGCAAGGAAAGTGCCGGCGGTAAAAACCGCCAGATACCAGCCAATCCCGTGGCCCAGACCGACCATCACCCCTCCCGCCAGAAAAATCAAAGCTCGCAAACCACCGCCAAACCCCAAATGCTTTCTGGCTGCCAGATGCCAAGGCGTTTGCTGCCCCGGACGCAACCACAGCGGCAGCAAGTAGCTGACCGCACCAGTCACCAGCGGCATGAGAAAGGCAATGATGAAGGTCGCAATCGGGTTAAAGTGAGGCTGATGATAGGCGTGGGCTGTGCCAATTACCAAGGTAATTACATATCCACATAAGGCTGCCGCGAGTGCCGGCGCGGCACCATGTACCTTGAATACGTCTCTGGCGTAAAGTTGTAGCCATGACTTAAATATGCCAAATAACGGGATCGTCAACAGCGTCACTCCAATCCATGCAAGATTGGGTTGCCAGGCAGCGCTACAGGCAATAATGACGATTCCGATGACCACCAATTTCAGGTGTTTATGCATGCGTGATGCAACCTTGGGGTCGGGCCGTTGAGCGACTGTGGGCAGCAACACTTGCAGCGTGCCGAGCGCAGTGATGCCAACGAACCCCAGCGTATTGAGGTGTAGATGGAGCAGACGTAACTCGGCGCGCTGGGAGGGAATAAAGTAACCTAGCAGAATGGCCGCAAGTGCTATGAACAGACATAGCATAGCCGCTAGATACCAATCAAGACAGGGATGAGGCCTACCAATCGCCCTGCTTCTTAATCGGCAGGTCCAATACCACAGGCTAGCGACTGCAATGATGATGATTGCAGCGCCGAGATAGTGAGCAAAAGGTAAAATTTGAGGAAAAGCAAAATAACTGGTAACCAGGATTCCACCGATCAGTGCACTGGCAGGTAACAGACGAATAAATTTTCCGGGACTTTTACTACGTGCCAGCACCGGCACGAAATGCACTATCGCAGCGAGTATCAAGGGCACAACCCCGATGGCGAAAATGAGGTGATAGCTGATGATCGCCGCACTTCCGCGCAACAAGGCGAGGACGGATGCGGCGATGAATGTCAGCAGGGTAACCGCGACTTGAAACGGCAGCACGGCCTATGCCTGCAGGTTAGGTACGAACAAAGTCGATCACGATCTGCCCGGGCTCGCGCTGCACATACTGAATGCTGACAGCAGCGCCATAACGCTGTTCAAGCTGGTTCAGCAGCGGCAGTGGGTCGTGATCATTGACGAAGCGCATGGTCTCGCCACTGTTTAATGCATCGAGCGCACCGAAAATGGCTGCATGGCGAAAACGCTTGGCAATGCCGCGCGCATCGAATGGATAGATCTGTTCTGGAAGCAGATGGAGATGAGGCTGTGACATGAGTTTTCCTTTCAAGGAGTAAGCGCAAGTTTTGCGCGGGAGTTGTAAAAGTGATGTTAATAATTAGTGGATGCTAAGTCTTTTGCCTTTTGTTGCGAATAATCGCGCTAACCGTGCTTAGCACGAACAATAATAGTGCGATTGCATTAAGCGCTCCGCCGAGACTTCGACAAAGCGGATCTAGCAGAAAGTCACCTGCAATTCGCACAATGAGTGAACCATGCAACGCCATGAGCGGCAGGTAAAAGGTTGGATGATAAGGAATTTTGACCTTAGCTACCGCTGGAAAGATAATAGGCGCGTGTCCGAAGATCATGGAAAATACAAAACCGACAAGTATTGCATGCAGGAAAGCGTCATAACTTGAGCCAGGGATTAATTGTTGCGTGAGCAATCCAACTAGACCACCAATCAGTAGCCAGACGTAGCCTGAAATTAAACACGCCGCAATGAATCGGGTTAATCCTTTTTGTTTGATCGTATGCCTTGCCACGTCCTGGCACAGTAACCAGAAGGCAAGTGCAAGTAGAGCCGCTGAAAGAACTTGAACATTTAAATCTTTGGATAATGTTGCTAATATCGCGCCTATCAAAAGTAATGAGATGATAAGCATAAAGACTATCCTGCTACTTATAGAGGGCGGCAGAATACGCGAAAGTTCAAGCCGTTCACCTGCAATTGTCAGCACCAGAAATCCTATCCACCACGGCGCTACTTGTGTGATGCTGAGCCCGCCCAGCCATAAAATATTGCCGAGTAGCCATGAAATACTGCCCAATAGCAGCGTTAGCGTGAATATCGCGCGTTGGCGGATAAAGATTTGCATCGTAGTAATACAGAGAATGGCGCTTGCAATTGTCACTAGAACCGCTCCTATGAGCCAAGGCAATCCTACAATGAGCGATAGCCCACCTAGCGCAGCAGAGAGTGGGCCCAAATAAGCCCGGCGCTGGCCGATGGCAACGGCACGCTCCAAAGCGATAACAGTGCCCAAAAAGCCACAAACCATCAGCGGGCCATGAAAGACCACGAGACTGGTCGATGGTAATGGAAAATTCCAGCCCAAACGCAACAAGCCGCTACCGATGCCAAACGCTATGCAGATAAACGCCACCACCAGCATCGGAATTCGGTATGGCACAGAAAGATTTTGGTTGCTCATCATCTGATCAGAGAAGTCTAAGTGCTAATTCCAGCCTAAGCGCTGCTTCGCTTCGGCTGACATCATGTCAGGGTTCCATGGCGGCTCCCAGACTAAATTGATGTCGAATTCCATCTCATTCTGAAGTAGCCGAGTTAGGTTTGCATGAATATCATCTAATAGCATCTCGCCCATTGGGCATGCCTGCGAGGTCAGGGTGAGATTTACTTTTGCGACATTACCCTCAACCTTGATGCCGTACACCAATCCGAGATCAACAATGTTTTCACCGACTTCCGGATCGATCACTTGCAACAAAATCTCTCGAACAGATTGTTCAAGAGGCGAAAGTGGTTCATTGCAAGTTTTCATGGACTTTAGTTAAGCTATATGTAAAATACACTTTAAATGTATCACAGCATTTTGATATAAGCAATATTATTTATACATCTTTTATGAAATGAATTTATGCACCTTACTACTTTCTCGGATTACACCATGCGAGTCATGATGTACTTAGGTCTTCAGCATGGCCAGTTAGTCACCATTTCGGATATTGCACAGGCATATAATATTTCAGAAAACCACTTGATGAAGGTGGTTCACCACTTGGCACAGCGGGGCTATATAGAAACAGTGCGAGGCAAAGGCGGTGGTTTACGACTGGTACGTGAACCAAATACTGTCAATATTGGCGAGATGATTCGTTATTCGGAAGGCGACACAGGCTTGTTACCCTGTTTGGATACAAACGGAACGTGTTGTATACGGCCTTCTTGCAAATTGGTGGGCATCTTGCGAGAGGCGCAAGTCGCATTGTTTGCTGTACTGGATAAGTACACCTTAGCAGATTTGCTTCAGCAAGAAGAGTCGCTAACGCATATCCTCATACATCCAAGGTCTATAGCATTAATTGCACAAGGTTAACTTTATGATACCTTCTGATACCTTTCATAATCCATATGTTAAACGACACTTCCCCATATACATTTACTGTGTAGCACACATAAATTCTAACTTCTAAAACACCTTTTATACTCGCAGTTAGCTCAAGCACAAAACAGCCATGTCATTTACCCACAGCGCATAGCTCGGATTGCTGGACAAGCCAATATTGCTTGCGGTTTCGTTTTCCACCTCCGATAAAATATTAAATCATTAAAGATATATATTATTTGCATATTTAAATAGATGTGCGTAATATACATCTTAAGAGCATAAGGTTCTTATAATATTTAATTAATCATATTTGTTTGAGGAGAGCAATGTTATGAGCGCAACATTTACCAAGTCGATGGCGCGAAATGTTTTTTACGGCGGGGGAGTTTTCTTCTTCCTTTTATTTCTCGCACTCACTTTCGATACAATGAAGGTCCTTCCAAAACGAGACAATAGTCAGAACATTACGCCTGCCGTTGAACACGGCAAAAAATTATGGGAGACCAACAACTGTATTGGCTGCCATACGTTATTAGGTGAAGGTGCCTATTTTGCACCAGAGCTAGGTAATGTTTACAAACGTCGTGGTCCAGATTTCATTAAAGCGTGGATTAAAGGACAACCAACTGGCGTGCCAGGACGTCGTCAAATGCCGCAATTTAATCTGAGTGATAAGGATTTGGATGATTTGATTGCGTTCCTAAAATATGCCTCAGAAATCAACACAAATAAATGGCCACCAAACATAGAAGGCTAATCCGCCATTAACTCAGGAGATTTTTAAAATGAAATACACATCTCAAGCAGTGGCGAAGCCTTACTTCATCGCTGCAATAGCATTATTCCTAGGTCAGATTCTATTTGGTCTGATCATGGGGCTACAATATGTGGTGGGAGATTTTCTATTCCCAGCCATTCCTTTTAACGTCGCACGCATGGTGCATACCAATCTGCTGATTGTATGGTTGCTGTTTGGATTTATGGGAGCATCGTATTATTTAATCCCGGAAGAGTCTGAAACCGAGCTCTTCAGCCCCAAATTGGCCATTATTACGTTTTGGGTATTCCTGGTTGCTGGCGCGGTTACGGTGCTTGGCTATTTGCTGGTACCTTATGCGTCGCTGGCTAAATGGACAGGTAACGACCTTCTCAACACCATGGGTCGCGAGTTTCTTGAACAACCGCTACCAACTAAAGTAGGGATCGTGTTGGTTGCTTTATCTTGGTTGTTTAATATCGTGATGACCGTGCTAAAAGGCCGTAAGACGGCCATCAGTTTGGTGTTGTCACTTGGTATGCTTGGTTTGGCTGTATTCTTTCTGTTCTCGTTCTATAACCCGGTTAACCTTGTAAAAGATAAATTTTACTGGTGGTGGGTGGTGCATCTTTGGGTTGAAGGCGTATGGGAACTGATTCTGGGTGCGATGTTGGCTTTCGTGTTAATCAAAGTGACTGGTGTTGACCGTGAAGTGGTTGAGAAATGGTTATACGTGATTATCACCATGACTTTAGTCACTGGCATTATCGGTACGGGTCACCACTACTTCTACATAGGAGCGCCTGAGTACTGGTTATGGTGGGGTTCAATCTTCTCTGCCCTAGAGCCAATTCCATTCTTAATGATGACAATATTTGCATTCAATATGGTCAATAAACGTCGTCGTGAGCATCCAAATAAAGCTGCTGTACTTTGGGCACTTGGCACGAGTGTTGTGGCCTTTCTAGGGGCTGGGGTATGGGGTTTCTTACATACACTCGCACCGATTAACTACTACACTCACGGTACGCAATTAACAGCAGCACATGGTCACTTAGCATTTTACGGTGCTTATGCATTGGTTGTTTTAACTATGATCTCTTATGCGATGCCTATCTTACGTGGACGTGCGGCTAATCCAGAAAGAGCGCAAATCATGGAGATGTGGTCATTCTGGTTAATGACGATAGCAATGTTCTCTATTGCCTTGCTCTTAACAGGTGCGGGTTTCGTGCAAGTCTGGTTGCAACGTATATCAGCCACGCCGATGAGCTTTATGGCAGTGCAAGATTCAATATCAATATTTTACTGGGCGCGTGAGGGCGCTGGTTTAGTGTTCCTGATTGGACTGTTACTCTACATTGGCAGCTTTTTTGTTAAAGGCAAAAGCCATGCATTTGAATAATTACACTAAATAATCACCAGAGGGAGAGGCCAGCCTCCCCCCTCTATTTTCTGTATTTTTATATGTACCTGAGCATTATTAGCTAAAGAAATAACTCAACATAATTAGTGTATTTGGAATAACTAAATGGACTCTTCTGATATTAATGGTTATCCAGTTAAACCCTTAAACATGCACCAGCTCAATCATAAAGGTGATCTTCCAGGCGATTTCGCACTCTGGATTTTTATATTTGCAGAAATGTTAGCATTCGGTGTGCTATTTGTTGCCTATGCCTTTACCCGTGCTAAAAACGTAGAGCTATTTAATGCATCGCAACTGACACTAAGTCGCACTTCTGGCGCTATCAATACACTTGTGCTGATTACCAGTAGCTACTTTGTAGTACGAGGTGTCGCTGCCATCAAAAAAGGTCTAAATAAACAATGTGCGCATTGGCTAACTGGAGCTTTTTTACTTGGGGGCATATTTGTCTGTATCAAAATGGTTGAGTTCAATGCCAAATATACGGAAGACATCACCATGAGCACCAATAATTTTTATATGTTTTACTTGTCACTGACCTTTTTTCATTTTATGCATGTGCTAATGGGCATGATTATTCTTGCCAGTATTATTATTAAGGCGAACCGCGGCGGTTACAGTGCGCAGGATTACATTGGTGTTGAAACTGGCGCCTCGTTTTGGCACATGGTGGATTTCTTATGGATCATCTTATTTCCGCTGGTTTACATCATTCGCTAGGACCGTTATGTTTAACTCTAAACCGCAATCGAATCTATTTTCCACAGTCATTTGGCTAGTGCTGGTCGCGTTGACAATCATGACGTTTAGCCTTGGTGAAGCTGGCTTGTCAGGTAAGGGCGTGATGCTCACGCTGTTAGCTATCACCATGATTAAAAGCCAGTTGGTGGCAAATTATTTTATGAGCTTGCGCAATACCAAATTTTTGTGGCGCGCTATCATGTTCGGCTATTTTTTAATTGTTGGCGGCCTTATAGCTCTGGCTTATTTACAGGCGCCAACATAGGCATAAATTTAACCGATGACTAATAATTAAGTACTATTGGAAATAGCATGGAAAACTTACCTTTTTACCAATCGCATGGCAGCGAGATCGAACTCTTTGAACGTGCATGGCGCAACAATCTGCCCTTGCTTATTAAAGGGCCTACTGGGTGCGGCAAAACACGTTTTGTGGCGCATATGGCTGCTAAGCTGGGGTTGCCACTTTATACAGTGGCCTGCCACGACGATCTCACCGCGGCTGATTTAGTTGGCCGCCATCTGATTGTTGATGGACAAACTGTGTGGAGTGATGGGCCGTTAACGCACGCGGTGCGTGAGGGCGGTATTTGTTATTTAGATGAAGTAGTAGAAGCACGCAAGGATACAACAGTTGTTTTACATCCGCTAGCTGATGACCGCCGTATATTGCCTATAGATCGCACTGGTGAACTATTAGCCGCCCCGTCATCTTTCATGCTGGTAGTTTCATATAACCCAGGTTATCAAAACTTTCTTAAAGGCTTGAAGCCATCTACAAGGCAGCGTTTCATTTCACTCGCCTTTGATTTTCCGTCAGCCGCGCGAGAAGAGGCCATTCTAATTGGCGAAACGGGCATTGATGAAATGTTAGCAAAACGCCTGGTATCTATTGCCAATGCATTTCGTGCATTGCGTGACCATGATTTGGAGGAGGTTGCCAGTACGCGTTTGCTAGTGTACGCCGCTACGCTGATTAAAGATGGTTGTGAGCCTACACTGGCTTGCCGTGCGGCGTTAGTAGAGACATTGACGGATGATCCAGAAACAGCTGTGGCACTTCGTGAAGTAATCGATGCGACTTTTGGACTCTAGTCTGAGTGTTATTGTGATGTATCGCCTCAATTTGAACAGACGTTAACATGGAAGAATACGTCGGTGAGCTCTGGCATAAACTGGTCACGCGCGTTGCTGATAAAAAGCATGCTGAAGCTACCGTCAGCTTGGATGAAATTAGTAAAAGTGCGGCTATTTTTTTTCGCGCATTGGGTGGAGACCCTGGTTTAAATCTTTCTGCGGCACCTTCGACTCGTCATGGTGCTCGCCGTGGCTGGAAGGATCGGCTAGCCAGCAGCGGTGAGCGTATTGAGCTGTCTTGGCGAGATGGTGAAACGCTACGCTTACCTGAAAAAATAGATCTATTCCCCGAACGTAGTCTTAATCGCGATTTGTATCTATGGCTAGTGGCGCTTTCAGCAGTAAATGTTGATGACAAATTACCTTGGATTATCCGCAATCAAGCTGCGACCCTGGCAACACTGGAACGCTTTCCTGGCCTCGCTTCGCGATACCGCCGGCTTATAGACGCGCTTCTACCTTTGCGCGTTTCACCTGCAAGTCTGCCATCCGATGAAGCAGCACAGGAGACTGCAATCCGCAAAGCACTACAGCAACCTGGTAGCGTTCACGTTTTGCCTCCGTCAAAAAAACCATTTCATCCTGTTCCACTTTGGACGCATCCAAGTCCGCCAGTGAGTGCTAGCAAGAAGGTCAGCACAAGTGATGGTGCACCTGAAAGAGAACAATCAGACGATAAAAATGTAGCAAAAAGTCGTCGTAAGCATGCTGCCGAGCGCACCGAAATGCCCGATGGAAAAGATGGATTTCTCATGATGTTTCGTGCTGAAAGTCTTTTCTCTTGGACTGAATACATTAATGTAAATCGCCCGCAAGACGAAGAGGATGATATTGAAAGCGCCGCACTTGCTGCAGAAGATATGGACAGCATGACAGTTGCGCGTGATGGTGAAACCAACGTTGCCAAATTGCGTTTTGACCTTGACTTGCCACCAGCAGGCGAAGATGACACGCCGCTGGGAGAAGGCATTCCTCTGCCAGAATGGGATTATAAAAAACAGATCATGCAGCCTGATTATTGCCGTCTGCAGGAATTTGTGTCACCGCAAACTCAACCCTGCGAATTACCACCACAGTTGCGACGCACTGCAAGGCGCCTGCGTAGTCAATTTCAGGCGTTGGCACCCACAAGAATTTGGCTAAAAGGGCAGCAGGATGGTGAAGAGATTGACCTTGACGCATGGGTGCGGCAGGAAGCTGATTTGCTTAGTGGTGTGCATGCTGACAGTCGTGGCATGTATCGCGCGCAGGTTAATCAGCAACGTGATTTAGCTTGTTTGCTACTGGCAGATTTGTCACTCTCTACTGATGCTTATGCCTCTGATCATGCGCGCGTGATTGACGTGATACGTGATAGCTTGTTTCTGTTTTCTGAGGCGCTTAGCGCTACAGGTGACCGCTTTGCGATGTATGGTTTTTCTTCTCTAAAACGCGGTAATGTACGCTTTAATCGCTTAAAGAGTTTTGACGAGCACTATGATGGCTTAGCTCGGGGACGTATTCAAGCTATTAAACCCGGCTATTACACGCGCATGGGCGCTGCTATACGCCAAGCGAGTGCTTTACTCGCCGTGCAGCCACAACGCCAGCGCCTGCTGATGTTGCTGACCGATGGGAAACCTAATGACCTGGATCGCTATGAAGGGCGCTACGGCATTGAAGATACGCGTATGGCACTGCACCAGGCACGCCAACAGGGATTGCGGCCATTCTGTGTCACTATCGACAATGAATCTAATGAATATCTACCCCACTTATTCGGTGCTGGAGGATACGCTGTTATAAGCAAACCAGAAGATTTGCCAAAAGAACTGCCCCTACTTTATGCACAAATGACGCGTTAGTAGCCTGTTTTACTTTTACATCGATAGAATCATCGGGATGAATAATGGAAACTCTTTGCAATATAACTTATTAAATAATATCAGCATAAATATCCATCTTAAATTTACGCAGCTTGACGAAATCTGTGATTGTGATTCGGTCACCATTAACTTCAATTAGTTCATTTCTCTGTAATTCTTTTATACTGCGGGACAAAGTCTCTGGGGTGATATTGAGAATCGATGCAATAGTCCCTTTTTTAGTTGGTAATAGGACGCAGTCTGCAATGGCTGAGTTAGCAGTGATTTGAAGAAGATAATCGATGAAGCGCTGAACAGCAGTTTTAAACGACAACATTTCAATATTATGAATCATTTGGTTCAAGCTAATCGATAATCTTTCTTGCATCTTACGTGCTACATTGGCATTGCTGTCCAATAATGAATGCATGATGCATTCAGGTACAAGTAACACTTGCGAATTAATTGTCGCCTGTGCATAGAATGGAAGTTGATGTTCGAGAAATAGACCTGTTTCTCCAAAACTCTCACCTGTAGTTACTATACTAAAAACTTTTTCCATTCCTTGAGGTGAAGCTACAGCAAGCTTGATTTGCCCTGCTAGCAGTATATAAAGACCTTGTGCCGAATCTCCCCGATTAAAAACAAAGCTACCGCTAGCTACACTAAGTATATTGCTATACTCAGAAAGCATGTCGATCTGTACATCACTCAACCCCCTAAAAACTACAAATTGGGCCAGTGATTTTTTGATGTTGTCTTTGTCCATAATGTTTTACTTTTTGTAATGGACACTATGAAGTAACGTGTTAGGTTCACTTCTATATTGTCCAGCTTTACTCTTAAAGCTTTTTTTCATTTACTTGATATGGATATTCTTAGAACATAGCCTGACAAACAGCGACCAATTATTCCAACTTTTTCGTTTTGCTGAGTGCGATTTTTGAGATGCTTAAATCGGTAAGATTTGTTTCCCGTTTCTAAGATGTCTCAATGATGTGTAATGCGGTTAAGTAACGTTGCCTTCTTCTTGCATCTCCAAATACTTGCTTCCATCGGGCATGTTGGAGAGATTCAGGTGAGAGTAACTTTTGTGACATTTTCCTCAATCTCAATACACCAATCTGAGATCAACGATATTTTCACCGACTTCCAGATCGGTCACTTGCAACAAAACCTCTCGAACAGATTCTTCAAGTGGTGATATGGTTCATTGCAAGTTTTCATGGACATTGCCTAAGATATATGTAAAATGCACTTTAACTGTATCACAACATTTTTATATAAGCAATATTTGTTACACATCTTTTATAGGATGATTTTATGCGCCTCATTACTTACTCCATTACTCCATGCGGTAATCATGTACTTAGGTCTCCAGCGAGGGCAGTTGGTCGCCATTTCAGATATTGCACAGGCTTATCTTAGCCAATATTCAGAACGTCTCGAATGTGTAGGAGCATATGAATGCCATGATTAAACCTCAAGATTATCGAAAATTGCCATTGGTGTATTCTTGCTCTGGATGTTCAAGCGCCGCCCAGACAGCAAATTACATTGCGCTCAAGCTTGACCGTGAGGGTGAAGCGGAAATGTCCTGCATTTCCGGTGTGGGTGGGAATGTATCGCATCTAGTCAATATCGCGCGGTCGGGGCGACCTATTCTCGCGCTTGATGGCTGCCCGCTGGCCTGCACGCTGCACTGCTTGTCTGAACGTGGCGTTACTGCTGACTATCATTTACAGTTGCATGAATACGGCGTTAAAAAACGTTACCACGCCGATTTCGATCAGGAACAAGCAGACAAGGTAGCATCAGAGGTCGCACAACAAGCGCGTCGATTGCGCAATGATTGGCCTGCAGCATAATGTTTCAAAAGCCGCTACAATAAAACCCAAAAGGATAAGTATGCAATACCCCGCTTTTATCAACGATGTACCGAAAATCAAACTATATGACCCATTGGCTGAGTTTCTGGGTGCGATTGATGATGGCATCATCGAATACGGCTACATCGACGCGATCAAACTCGCCGGGCACTCCTGCCCGACCGTGGCATCCGCCTACTGGATGACCTTCATGGCGTTGAAAGCGCTATACAGTGAGGCTTTACCGGAACGCGGAAATGTTCGGGTTGAGTTCCGCCAGAAAAGCACTGACGGGGTCTGCGGCGTTATTGCTAATGTTGTCAACCTGCTGACTGGTGCTGGCAATAATGCAGCTTTCAAGGGCATCGGCGGCCGATTTGACCGAAGAAACAAGCTGCTGTTTGAATCAGACATCCAAAACGAGATGCGCTTCACAAGACTGGACAACATGCAGGCTGTAAGTGTCTCGGTGAATCTGCAGGGCGTTCCATCCCCATCTCGCGTGTCTGAACTGCTGCCTGTATGTCTGAACGGAACGGCAAGCAGCGACGATCAAGCCGAATTTCGTCATTTATGGCAGATGAGGGTGAAGGCCATTTTGCTGGATCACGCAGATCATCCGCATGTGTTCAACCTAATTCGCTTGTGAACGCAGCGCAGTGTTGCATGTGTTATCTCAAGGCCACCGCTGGGCATCGGTTTTGGACAAAGTCTTCGCTAAGGCGGCAGAATCTGGCACGGAAGGTTACCTTAACCGCTGAACATTCGTATGGAGGAAATCGACTGGCCGGTTAGGAGATGTTTCTGCCTCTCATTCATAATTGGTGCATAACTGGTTTTGGCTGTTTTGACTCAGTCGGTATTCTCATGTTTGACTTTTTACACTGACAACTATTGAGAACTTGTAAAGATGACTTGGTTATAATTCACTCAAAGTTACTGCTCAACAGAGACAAGGCATTAGCCAAATATTATTCCTTTAAATTTTATGATTGCTCAAATTCGCACTATCTTTCAGCAGCCCCCGCTCAACCGCACGCTGAAGGTTTCGAGCACATACCTTTTGTTTGATTGCATTTGGCACAACCACTTCAGTCGGCGCAACGCTAATACCACCACTCTGGAAACGCGCCCCATAATAGCTTGCCGTCTTATCCACCACATGCCCCAGCACCTGTGACACCAGATCAGGGTCCGCACCCTCATGAATGGCTGCCTTGCAGTCTGCAGCCATGGCATGCCTAGCCGTGTAAACTGTGATTGTTTCCTTGCGTCCTGGCCATAATTCTTCGCCAACGGATCGCATATGTGTGGTGACAGAATTCCCACACACAACTTTAACTGTCATAACATCACGCTCCCCATCTGATGAGGCCATGATGTCCATTAACAAGTTTGTCATTGGATGATCTGCAATTTTAAATCGACGCTGTTTCTGACCAGCCTTTTTTGTGACTTTCGCACCCTGGATCGTTGCATACAAGTGATTACCAACACGCTCGATCAGCACACCTTTCTCTAACTCAGCAGGGCGGCAGCCCGTTAGCAAGGCCACGATCGCGGGAATGCGGAATTGCCCATGGACTTTATCTGCCATCTGCTCCCGCCAATCCTCTGGCAGTTTTAATAGCGAACCCTTCTTGCCATGTCTACGACGTTTCGGTTCCCATCCTGACCTATAGTCGGTTGGCATCATCTGCGCCAACACCGTAAATACGTGAAAGCTATTTATCGACACTATCCGTTCAACCTCATGCCAGTTGCCTGCGCGTTGTGCAATATCTGCCAGTTTTAATAACGCACTTAATGCCTTGAGTGCTGCGTATCGCACAGATCTGGCGCGCTTCCTGAGCGTCGAAACCGTGCCAGCCGTTCGTACTGCGGCAATCACTAATGCCGGATTACGCGGTGCGATTAACTTACCCGTGGCTGGATCCGTGCCAAACAGGTTACGCACAGTACTTTCATACTGGCTTGCTGCGTCTTCCGAGGTTACTGTGTCGATTGTTGCAGCATCAGCATGCGTAGGTATCAGGGCTGCCTTTGCCGCCTTGATGCGATCATAAATTGCTTGTCTGTCCATAGTGTTCCTTCCGATTGCGCACGCAATCTCCAGCGCTTGGTAGTGTCATCTTACGATGCCAATCCCAAGCTCGGCGGTGGTACGTTCCATGCTGTCTGCGTGCTTGAACGGTTCGACTTTTGTCTCACCGTTCTTCACCCCCAGTCACCATTCCACCACGCATATTTTAAGTGTCATCTTCCTCGCTTCGGCTCGTAAAATAACACTCAAAATCCACGTGCCACCCCATTATCTGCAAGAAAATAACTTTGCAGATAATAGGTAAATTGCTTGCCTGCCCTTGATGTATCCGCCACCATGGTCATACTGTCCGTACGCGCAATACGCATTCCTGAACCAGCCATGTGCGCCGTCTTAAGCACGCTTGCGATGCTCAAGCTCGGTCTCATATTTAGCTTTTGCTACTGCAGCAGCCTCACTAAATATTGCCGATTGTGTTCTGGCGTCCAGTAACTCCGCGTGTACTTTATCTAGCTCAGCTCCCATGCGTGGCACAGCTTCGAGCCTTAGCTCGGCTTTAGCCAATGCGATGTGGGCGGACTCGGTAGCTTGCCGCTCGTTGACGAGTGTGACGGCAGTACGCGTAGCCTCCGCTTCAAGCTGCTCCACACGTCCGGTCATTTCAGCATGTTGTTGCTGCAGAGAAATGAGTGTGTTTGTTTGTGTCATGAGTTCTTCAGTTTGTCGTTCATATTCGCCAATTAGCATGTCGGCATCAGACTGCATTTCCGCCATGCGCACCGTGAAGTCTGTCGTTGCTTCCTGCACCTTCACTGAAATATAACTGCTGATGGCGTAGGTGATTGATGAATCCAGAGAGTCATCATCGATGTGGCGATGGCTCATTTGTCCGCCTTGCCATTGCTTGAGTAATTTGAGCACGGTCGCCATGCTGCCGCGACCCAGTATTTCTCGCACGTTACGTGCGTTAGGCTTGCCACCATCCACTTTAATCTTATTGGCCACCAGCGCGACCGCCTCAAAATCTATACTCGACTCTCTACCCATTAAACACCTCATTGTTACGTTACGATACGTTATGAAATTCCTGTTATGTTATGAAATACCTGATGCAACGGCATTCCTTAACAAGCTTATTTGTCTGCACCATTTTTAGTCATTAACACTTGCAGCACTTCATTGGTCGTCATGCCGCAGCCAAGGGCATAATCCTGAATCTGTTGCCAGGTCACGACATTGGATTTACTCAAGAATGCCGCATCAAATTCATCATTACTGATTTCAGCTTTAGTCCATGCGGCATATCTATCCTCTGCGATCTGTATCATGGTGGCCGCACCCGGTTTCTCTGCCTGCCACTTGAAACCCGGAACTGTGTCAGGTGTAATCGGTGGCGGATCCAGCGCCATCAGGAAACCAATGCCAGAGCGATTGATGATGACGCGTGACGTACCGTCAGAGACCGCAAACAACACGTTGTCAAAAGTTCGGCGTATATCCCACACGCCACCACCGGCACGCCAGAGACCTTCAATGGCTGCACCATTTGGAAATAAATGCTGCACAGCTATCTGTAAAGGCGCCAGATCCGAGCCCACATGCCAGACATGCGGTGTTTGTTTTAACAGTCCATGACCATCAATCCCCAATGCCAGCATCAGTAACGGTTGCTTGATTTCCGGAAACGGCCGCAGCCCGCGCATAAAGGCGCTGAAATTACTTTCTGAGACTGCACATGCTTCGGCAATCTGTCTGGCTGTTTTGCCGGACAGTTTTATAAGCGCCTTGATTAAATCTAATTGATCCAACTCCATGTTGATGACTCCTTCTATAAATTGACTACTTAAGATAAACTTGATTGCTAATGATAAGTAGTCTATAGTAACTTAAAAATAAATACAAGGCATTTAATTGATCGCTGCTACTTTTAATCAACAGACTGTTTTTAGGGGCACCCGATGGTGAACCTAGGCAAGGTCATTGACTTGGTCAACGCCCGCAAGAATCGGGTGTTGCTCATTGCGGAAGCGAGCTTGCCGGAAAGTCAGTTTCGGGCCTTCAGGAAATTATTTTTAGGCGAGTTCGGGAATCAGGGGTTGGAAGGTGAGTTGTTGGAAATATTTAACGAAGATCGCGTTGGTGGCAAGTTGGACAGGAATGGGCGGGAATAGATGATGCAGGAAAGGAGGTGCCATGATGCGTGAACGAGACATTAATCAAGACCGAACTACGCTACAAAGCCGAATTTTATGATTCTGCTATTTATGTTGATAATTTAAGCGTAAATTCACTGTTGTTAAGTGAACTGAAGCTATTGGAAATTTTATTGCCAGAAATATTGGCGATTCTAAATTCAGAAGTAGATTCAAGTAGTATTCATTAGTAAAGGACTATTCATGCACGTCGCACTCTATGCCAGGGTCTCAACCAGCCGCCAGGCGGAAAATGATTTATCCATCCCGGATCAGTTACGTCAACTGAGGGATTGGTGCAAAGCCAACGGCCATGTTGTCGTGCATGAATATATAGAACCGGGTGCGTCAGCTACTGATGACAAGCGCCCGGTGTTTCAGCGCATGATAGCTGAGGCCATGCTGAAGCCTGCCGGCTTTGAAGTCATCGTTATTCATAGCTTATCGCGTTTCTTCCGTGACGGTATCGAATTTGGCCTATATGAACGTCAGCTGGCGAAGAACAAGGTCAAGGTGATTTCGATCACACAGCCAACCAGTGACGATTCTTCGGGTGAGATGATGCGGCGTCTGATCAATATGTTTGACGAGCATCAAAGCAAAGAAAACGCCAAGCACACCTCGCGCGCAATGAGGGAGAATGCCCGCCAGGGTTATTTTAACGGATCCCACCCACCATTCGGTTATGCCGCCATTTCCACCAATGTCTCAGGCAGCCGTGGCCGCCAGAAGAAGCGTTTGGAGATCAATGAGGCTGAGGCGGACGTCGTGCGTATTGCCTATGATCTTTATCTGAATGGCGACCAAGGCAAAACCTTGGGTTGTAAAGAGATCGCCATGTACCTTAATCATAAAGGCTTCATCATGCGAGGTAAGCCTTGGGCCATGCAAAAACTGCATACGTTACTCTCAGATAGCCTGTATATGGGCGATTATTACTTTAATGTACACGATTCCAAAGCACGCGTAGTCAGACCGCCTGAAGAATGGATCAAAACGCCGATCCCACCGATCATTGATGCCGCGACATTCGAGCGCGTCAGGCTCAAACGCGAGTCCCGTGCACCCAGTCAAACACCACCGAGAAGGTTAACCTCACCGACATTGCTCACCGGATTATTGAAATGTGGAGTTTGCGGTGGACATATGACGATTGCTACCGGCAAGGGTGGCCGCTATCGCTATTACAAATGCACCAGTCGCTGTAACAAGGGTAATACGGCTTGCAGCAGTGCCAATTTGCCGATGGAAAAGACCGATGACCAGATTCTGCAGCAGTTAGCAGAAAAGGTCTTTGCGCCTGCGCGTTTGCAAATGCTGATGAGTGAGTTCAGAAAGCGTATCACTCATACGCAGGACACTCAGCAGGAAAATATTAACCAACTGAATCGGCAACTGAAGCAAATTGAAGAGCGTCAGCAACGCTTAATGGATGCGATTGAGACGGGGATTCTTGATCTTGATGAAACGACACGGAACCGGGCGCAACAACTCAAGGTGTCTAAAGAAGCGATTATCATTGACCTTGCCACCACCAGACGTGCACCGGCAATGCCTACTGAGCCGCTGAGAGCCAGCCAGATCGACAAGTTGAGTAAACTGCTGAAAGACAAGCTGCTCGCCAAAGACACGGGCATTGCCAAGAGCTATTTGAATCTATTGATTGATGAGATTGTGGTGACTGAAAACACCGCTCAAGTTAAAGGCAGTTATGCAGCTTTAGTGGCGACAGCCAGTGATAAGGAAATAAAAAAGGGCAACTTGAAACAAGTGCCCAGTTTTATACATGATTGGTGCCCCCGACACGAATCGAACGTGTGACCCTCCCCTTAGGAGGGGGATGCTCTATCCACTGAGCTACGGGGGCATGTTTTGCACAGGGGTCGTAGTATAAGGCTTTTGAAGGTTTTAATAAATGCTTTGCATTATGCAGTCGAAGCACTATCAATATGTACACTGGATACGCCGTGTTGCAAATGGGTTCAAGCAATTTGATAAAAAGTGTTTGCTGCAATAAGGCCAAGGCCTATTCACATAAGCATGGAATGAGCCCTAAACCATTTGAATAAATCAAGTACGCTGGATCATCTACCAAAGCAGGCAAAGCCCTCGCCTGCCCTAGTAAATAGACCGTCCTAATCCAAGATGTTACGTTTTAAATGACTAACATTCCTCCACCTTGATTTGTTCAGATAGCCTGATGAAACGCTCTACAGATGTTACCCATACAATGCCATCACCGACTTGGCCGGTGTGCCCTACTTCTACAATAATCTGCAATACACCTTCCAGCATATCATCAGGCACAATCATCTCAATATGAATTTTAGGGCTGTAATCGGTTAATTCCTCCCGAATGCCTTGAGATGGTTTTGCCACATGATGACCACACCCTTCGACCTTGCTTACTGTCATGCCCGGAAACGCTTTGATATTGCGCAGGGCTGAGCGGATTTTCGGTAAGCGGTGAGGTTGTATAACTGCCTTGATTTCTTTCATTACAAAAACTCCTTTATCTTATGCATCATGCTTCAATTCTGGACTCTTCAAACCTGCGATATAAGGTTGGCACTACAACCAGCGTCAGGAGCGTAGAGCTAATGAGCCCCCCGATCACTACAATGGCTAACGGACGCTGAATTTCAGAACCAGGACCAGTAGCAAACAAAAATGGTACCAACGCAAGCATGGCCACTGTTGCTGTCATCATCACCGGTCTAAACCTTTGTTTACAACCTTCTACAATTGCCTCAACTTGGCTCTTGCCTTCATCACGTAGTGAGCGGATATAAGAAACAAGCACTACACCGTTCAGGACGGCAATCCCCCACAAGGCAATGAAACCAACAGAAGCTGGCACTGAGAGATATTCCCCTGTGACCAATAAGGCAAAGATTCCCCCAATCGACGCGAACGGCAGAATCATGATGATCATGGTCGCATATCTCACTGAATTAAACAGGAGGAATAACAGGAAAAAGATTGCTGCAATTGTCACAGGCACAATGACCATCAGGTGATTCAGTGCGCGTTCCATATTCTGAAATTGACCGCCATATTCAAGATAATAGCCATCAGGCAATTTAAGCTGTTTATCCAATACCTGCTGTAATTCAGCCACAAAACCACCTAAATCACGATCTTTCACATTGATTGCTACGACGATACGGCGTTTACCTAATTCACGACTGATTTGCGCAGGGCCATCACGAATCTCAATCTTGGCTAAATCGCGCAGTGCTACACGAGAGCCATTAGGTGAAGTCACCAATATATTGCCAATGGCTTCGATGTTATCTCGAAAACTTTCAGGAAAACGCACTGCTGCAGAGAACCTGCGCTGCCCCTCGTAAATCTCAGTAGCAACCTTACCGCCAATCGCAGTTTCGATAATATCGTGTACATCTGAGGCATTGATACCTTGCCGCGCAATAGCTTGTCTATTGATTATAATATTCAAATATTGCTGGCCTGACACTTTCTCTACGCGCAAATCGGCGGCGCCAGGCACGGTGCCTGCAATCTTGGCTATTTCATCGGCTTTACTCTTCAGCTTTGCCATGTCATCACCAAAAACCTTCACAGCGACATCAGAACGAACGCCTGTCAGCAACTCATCCACTCGGTCTGAAATTGGCTGCGCCATAACGATTTGCACACCGGGCAAGCCTTCGAAAAGCACTTGCGTCATTTTGTCGGCAATATCATCCTGCGTCCAACCTTTGGGCCATTCATTTCGCGGCTTTAAACTGATAATAGGGGTAGATTCATTCTGTGCTTGAGGATCAGCCGGGCTTTCACCACGGCCAATACCAGACATAGCAGACTTAACGCCCGGTACTTTTTCCATAATGAGCCGCATCGCCTCATTCTCCATCTTGATGGATTCTTCGAGAGATATATTCGGCACGCGGTTAATACCCGGTACAATCGAACCTTCCTTCATTTCTGGAATAAACGATGTACCAAGCAAAGGCACTACCAGCAGAGACGTAACAAATACCAAGGTTGCCGCTGCTATGGTTTTTTTATCGTTTGCAAGTGCCCAATTGAGCATTTTTAGATAAGGTTTTTTGATAGTTCGAATAAATTTGGTGTCTTCGCCAGACCCGCCCTTAAGAATGTAAGAACAGAGCACAGGTGACAAAGTAAGCGAAATTACCAGCGACACAAACAGGGCAATTGCAATTGTCAGCGCCAAAGGTGCAAACATTTTGCCTTCCATGCCCTGCAAGGTCATTAATGGTAAAAACACCAGAATAATGATACCTACACCAAATAATACTGGCGTGCCGACTTCAGCTGCCGCCTCCAATACAACACGCACCTTACTTTCACCTTGCCGATGTCCTAAATGGTGAAAGGCGTTTTCTACCACCACCACGGAACCATCAACCATTAAACCGATAGCAATTGCCAAACCGCCGAGTGACATCAAATTGGCTGAAATATCATAATGATTCATCGCCATAAAGGTAATCAGCGGGGTCAGTATCAGCGTTGCTACAACGATAATGCTCGACCGCACATCGCCCAAAAACAGGAACAAGATGAGAATCACCAGAATAATGCCTTCAACCAGCACCTTGGTGACCGTAAATAGTGCGGCATCAACCAGCTCACTACGATCATAGTAAGGAACAATCTGAAGGCCGTGCGGCAGCATTCCCTTTTCATTAATTTCTTTCACGCGTTCTTTGACACGGCTAACCACTTCTTTGGCATTGCCTGCGCGCATCATGATCGCAATGCCGCCAACGGATTCGGTATATCCGTTTTTCATTACGGCACCAACACGAACTTCATGCCCTAATTGCACTTCTGCCACGTCTCGCATGAAAACAGGTACGCCGTTCTGCTCTTTAAGCACGATATTTCGGATATCGTCCAAATCTTCAATCAAACCCACACCGCGAATCAGATATTGCTCGGCAAATTGTGGCAATACACCGCCGCCACTATTCGCATTGTTCTTTGCCAATGCCATATAGATATCTTGCAGTTTCAGACCATAATGATTCATACGATCCGGATTGACTAATGCCTGATATTGCTTGACGTAGCCGCCCTGAGAATTGATCTCGGCAACACCCGGAATACCTCGTAGCAATGGGCGTACAATCCAGTCCTGAATGGAGCGTCTTTCAGTCAACTCTTCAACTGATAGCTCTTTCTCGCCATCGCCAGGTTTATCAAGCGTATATTGATAAATCTCCCCCAGGCCGGTAGCAACAGGCCCAAGAATTGGCGTTACTCCCTGAGGCATTCGATCCATCACCTCCATGAGCCTTTCCATTACCAGCTGGCGTGCAAAATAAACATCAGTGCTATCGGTAAACACCAGTGTAATCAGAGAAAGGCCGTTCCTATTCAGTGAGCGCATCTCTGTAAGCCCTGGCAAGCCAGTCATGGCAATTTCCAATGGCACAGTGATAAAGCGTTCAACCTCTTCTGGCGATTTGCCTGTTGCCTGCGTTGCTATTTGTACTTGAACATTCGTTACATCCGGGAATGCGTCAACTGAGAGTTTTTGCAGGGCAAACACACCTGCAATCATCAACGCTACGGAAATAACCATGACAATCAAGCGCTGCTTAAGCGCGGTTCGAACTAGAGATTCAATCATGGCTTACTCCAATTCTTTGCGCTTACGTTCATTGTTCACATGAAATGCGCCTTCAGCCACGACAACTTCACCTTCGGAAACACCATCAGCTACCGTCACCATGCCGTCATACTCCGCACCAAGCTCTACTTCGCGTAACCTGAATTTATTAGGCGCAAGCTGTACATAGACATGCGTGGTGTCATTTTCACGAACAATACTTTGTAAAGGTAATGCGAGTTTTGAAACCGGGCTGGATTTAATCAGCATAGAAACCAGCATATCCGGCTTAATCTCACGGTCAGCGTTCTCAATATCTGAGCGTACTGTTACCGTCCTGGTCTGAGGGTTTACAACATCGCCCTCGTAAATCAATGTTGCCTTGTATTGCTTATTGCCCAACGCAGGGATTTCAACCAAAACTTCCTCACCAACTTGAATCAAATCAATTTGTTGCTCAGGCACTTCGGCCACTACCCATACGTGAGAAAGATCCGCAATGATGAACAGCTCTTCCGCAGGTTGTACCACCTGGCCAAGATTAACTTTACGGCTAATAACAGTGCCTGTAATACGTGAAACTACATTGCTAAAAGAACGAATTTGGCCGGTTTTAGAAAGCTTATCAATGGCTGACTCATTCATTCCCAACACGATGAGCTGGTCACGTGCTGCATTTAATTCTGCTTGCGCCGCACTCAGCTCGGCTTCTCGACGTTGCAACTCTGCCGTGCCAATAACATCGGCTTCCTGTAGCAATCGTGCGCGCTCAACAGCTTTTGTTTGCAAGCCAATCTGCTGGGCAGCTTTAATGTAAATGAGTTGATTTTGTGCAAGTTCCGTACTGTTAAGCGTCGCTAAAACTTGTCCATTTTTGACATTTTGCCCAAGCGTGGCTTCGATATCCCTAATTCGCCCTGTCACCGATGCACCAATCCTTGCCATACGTTGCTCGTCAACTTGTATCGTGCCGGGAACGCGCAGGTTTCCCCTCATTTCAATATTGCCGGCCGTGTGAAGTTTAATCTGCTTCGCTAATTGATCTGTAATTTCTACGATATTAGGATCAACAACTTTAGCCTCAACAGGAGCCTTATCTTTTTTTGAAGAACAACCTACAGATAAAAAACTTACCGCACATATAATCATGAACAGTTTTTTACTCGAAGCAGGATAAGAAAACAAACGTGTAGCAGTCATTACGATTTAACCTCCAAAAGTTCATACCCGAGCAAGCGCTCAATTTCCAGCATGGTATTGATATATTCATAGCGAGCAGATAAGTAGTCTTTTCTGACAACCCGCTTCGTGCGTTGCGCATCAAGATAGTCAAGAATGCCTCGCTCGCCGAATCTATAAGCGGCCTCAGCAACCTTTAGCACGGCCTCGGCCTGATCTAGCAACCCATTCTCGAAAGCTGCAACTTGTTGTTGTGCAATGAGATAGCGTTGATATGCGGCTTCAATATCACGCTTAATCGCTAATTCGCGGTCGCTTAATATTGCCTGTACCTCTTTAACTTCAGCTGCAGCTTGCGCTATCGGGCCACGCCGCTGATCCCAAAGTGGCAATGGAATAGCAACGCCTAACCGGAATTGACGCAAATCAGGATCTTGTTCGACCCCGGCTTTAACTGTTAGGCCTGGGTTACGTAACTGCTCTTGCAATCTCAAGTTTGCCTCAGAGGTCTTTATCGCCGCACGTATCTGCTGTAATTGAGGCGTGTTGTTAATTTTGTTACGCAACACATCTATTTTCGGCAAGCTATTAGCAAGAGGCAGGTCTCCAGACAAACCGTAATCTTCTGGAATTGCTGCGCTAATTAATCCACGCAAGTAAGCCTTACCCTCGGTAACTCTGACTATGGCAGATTGATAGTCACGTTCAGCCGCAAGCGCCTCAGTGTCAGCCTTGATAAGTTCGTATTTTGGTGACTCACCCACATCAACGCGTAACTTGACTCTTTCGCGAATATCTTTAAGTAAGTTACGGTCTGCCTCTGCCAACTGGAGCACGGCTTCTCGTTGCAAAACATCATAAAAAGCACTTTTCACCCTCACTCGTAAATCAGTTTTCGTAAGCTCAGTGCCAAGTGCTGCAACTTGCACATTCGTTTCTGCAACTTCTCTTCTGGCATTTCGAACACTTGGAAAATCAAAAGGCTGCGAGATGGAGACACCCCAATTGCCGCTGTTCCCTCGCCCGTCCGGGGTTCTATAGCGCGTTGGGCCTGTGCCAAACTCCAGTTGAGGGTTGCCATAGGCATTAGCTGTGATCACCGAAGCCGAAGCTGACTCTTCACGTGCTTTGTAAATATTGATTAAAGGGTTTTGTTCTGCAGCTATAGCAACAATCTGCTCCAGCGTATAACTGGGAGTTGATTGCACTGTATGACTTTGCATCAATCCCATAAATAAAAACAAAATAAGGGCTAGATAATTTTTTTTAGAGCGTACTAGTAGCTCGTTTGCACCAAAATTAGGCATAAACAGTCTTCCTGAATAATTAATTGGGGCCAAGTAATAACAATTACTAAGATTTAACTCGAACACGGTTTCAAGCGCTTGCAAACAAGCGTTTGAGGTTACAGGCAGCGAATTGAGCTTAAAAACTTACCTATGCTTATTTCTAAGCTAGCAAGAATTAAGCCATAAGGGGGATCAAGCGTTGGGGGGTCTTAATTGGAGAAGAGGTGTGGGCTCTAGATAGTCTGTACTGTAGAAAAAATAAACTGTACTTAACTGAGAAAATTGGTTGGGTAAAATCTCTATCGCAGCCATAGCATCGCCAGCATCACGATTATTATCATTTTCAAGCTGATCAAACGAAGATTGGCTGTTACCAACGGGTTCGTCAATGAAATCATTAAAATTCTGCTGAACGACAGATGCAAATATCGCGACTAATCCGAGGACTAATAGCAAATTTTTGAAAGCAATTTTCATCTGAGCAGCATTTAAGTTGATTAAATTCAATTTATGTTAGAAAAAACTCTGGTCATTAGAAAGCATTTTTAACGAAGCCAAAAATATAATCTTTCCAAGGCTTTAATTATAGCAATATTATGATATTGATATATATGAAAAGTCAGTAAAAAATAATGCTTTACCGTAATATAAAGTACACCCGTAATTATTTTACTAATCCAAACGAATGGTGCTACTATCATTGTGTTTTTTTATATATTGAATCAATGAGATAACTTAGGTGTTGGTATGTTGCTCAAATTATTTTTTTACACAATATTATTATTAATCGCAATTTTGGGGTATCGAAGCTATGCATCAGCCTCTAACAGCCTAACTATTGGCGATGATGCGCCCAACTTCAAACTCAATGATACTAAAGGGAATTCGCATACTTTATCCGATTATAAGGGCCAATATTTAGTTCTTTATTTTTACCCTAAAGATGACACCCCAGGTTGTACAAAAGAGGCGTGTCATTTTAGAGACGATATGGCACCACTTGAAAAATTAGGGGCAAAAGTGGTTGGTGTTAGCGTTGACAGTAATGAATCACATGAAAAATTCGCAAAGAAATACAGTTTACCTTTTACCTTGCTAGCGGATACAGATGGCAAGGTTGCCGATAGTTATCATGCACTTACCAATTTATACGTCACAAAAATTGCCAAACGCCACACTTTTTTGATTGACCCGGATGGGAAAATTAAAAAAATCTACACCAATGTAGATGTATCCAGCCACTCGCAACAAATTATTGATGATTTAAAGACTATTCAAAACAAAAAATAAGTAATAAATATAACAATCTGCTTAATGATGTCTTTTTACCTACAACATTTACCTGAAATTATTACCATATGGGTAATGTTATCTATAGGAATAATTGCCGGTTTTTACTACGCTGCCAAGTTGAAAAAAAATAAGGAACTGTGGAAATTTGCATTAGAAGGTTCCGGTGATGGCATTTGGGATTGGGACATACCTAGCGATATTGCACACTTTTCCAATCAATATAAAGAAATGTTTGGCTTTGGTGACACTGGAATAAAAGTCAAAATGAGTGATTGGAAATGCCGCATTCATCCTGACGACATCAAGTCATTGAATCATACGATTGACAATTACCTGGCAGGTAACACTGAAAAATATACACATGAACATAGGGTAATCTGTAAAGACAAAAGCATTAAATGGGTCCTTTCTCGCGGCATGGCTGTTAAGTACGATAAAAATGGCAGGCCAGTGAGGATGGTTGGTACACATACAGATATTACCGAACGTAAATTATTAGAAAACAGGCTGGAAAATTTAGCACATTTTGACTCTTTAACAGGACTGCCTAATCGCTCCCTATTCGGGGATAGGCTTAAATTAGCATTGGCTTATGCAAAGCGTGAAAAAAAATTTCTTGCAGTCATGTTTGTCGATTTGGATCAATTTAAAGAGATCAATGATTTATATGGCCACAAAATCGGTGATAAAGTGCTCAAAAAAACTTCACAACGTTTAATTGCAAGTGTTCGTGAATCAGATACTATCGGCAGAGTTGGCGGTGACGAATTTATTGTGCTATTACCGATTATCGATAATGAGCTTGATGCAACCTTAGTGGCCAATAAAATTATAGCTGCCGTTGCCAAGCCTATTGAAATCGTTAAACCAGGCGAGCTATCCCAACCCATTAAAGTCATCCCGAACAATCTGCAGGTATCTGCAAGCATTGGTATTTCAATTTATCCAATACACGGTAAAGATGAAAAGCTACTCATCATCAATGCCGATTTAGCAATGTATCAAGCGAAAAGAAACGGGAAAAATCAAGCTCAATTATTTGACATCAAAGTTTCTAACCAAAAAGCCCGAGTTTAACTACAGTAGGCCATAGCGCATAACACCAACAAACGACTAGGTCAGTTAGCAATAAAAAACCAGAGTCATTGCCGACCTAATAGAGGCCAATAGCAGTATCGTCAGCAAATCATCCCGGACTTACGTAAAATATGCCCTTCAATTACGTTGGTATCGACTCTATAATCGGTTGCTTCTAATCTTTTGCTGCAAATGGATGTACTGATTTTTTATAGACTTTAAGTAAATCAGCCACCTTTGGTTCACGCGCAATCGCACTCTTAATCGCCTGTTTGGTTGCCTGATAATTCCAATCCTGAATACGTTCATCAATATCGGCACGGTGGTTAATAAATACACCAACGCAGATAAATACATCATCGACTTCTTCTATCGGGATAGTGCCATCAGCCACGCAATCCATCACAGCCATCGCTACACCACGTTGGGCAGGGCCAAACATTTGTGTAGCTTGCTTGCCATTTTTTATAGTGACTTTATTAAACATCACCGTATTTGGCTTAACCATCTGATTCGGCGCTATGATTGCCAGCAATCCATTAGCACCTAGCTTTTGATCTGTGAGAGTGCGGCAAAAAGCATCTTCAGCTGCGCTGCCTCTTGGCCCCATAATTAAATCGATATGCGCCACATTCAAAAGATCTAAACCATGGCCATCCGGACGATTTTCTATCACTAAAGCTTCACCAACTAATACACGATCAATTACAGCCATTTTTCAGCCTCCTTAGAAATTTTTATTAAGGTTAAAAATCTCCTACTCAGCAATCATTACTAGCCTCTACTCCAAAACAAGCCTCATTCCACACTAAGGATAAAGCCTATGCAATGTTACGATCTATATCATGCCATAGAGTAAACTCTATGGCTGTACGTACTGACACTTAATGCTATTAACTATTAGCGAAAAACATTACCCATAAAAAAAGCCAGCTTACGCTGGCTTTTTTTACACGCAATTAACTCAGTATCGCGAAGTTAATCTTTTGCAGCACGTTTACGCTCGTGTTCCAACAAATGACGTTTACGGATACGAATGTTTTTAGGTGTAATTTCCACTAACTCATCATCATCAATAAACTCAACTGCTGATTCCAATGATATTGCGATTGCAGGAACCAATCGCACGGCTTCATCTGTACCTGAAGAACGAATATTGGTGAGTTGCTTACCTTTAATTGGGTTCACGATCAAATCGTTATCACGGCTATGAATACCTATCACCATGCCTTCATAAAGCTTGTCACCTGGCACTGCAAACATACGGCCACGGTCTTGCAACTTCCATAGCGCATAAGCCACAGCTTCACCGTGCTCAGCTGAAATTAATACACCATTACGGCGGCCCGGCATATCTGCTTTTACTGGAGCATATTCATCAAAAATATGGGCCATCAAACCTGTACCACGGGTTAAGGTTAAGAACTCACCTTGAAAACCGATCAAACCGCGTGCCGGGATTCTGTACTCCAAGCGGGTACGGCCATTACCGTCAGATTCCATGTTTTGCATTTCACCACGGCGGCGACCCAACTCCTCCATCACTGCGCCTTGGTTTTCATCCTCTACGTCCACAGTCAGAATTTCGTATGGCTCGCATTTTTCACCGTTAATTTCACGGTACACAACTTTTGGTTTACCTACCGCGAGTTCAAAACCTTCGCGGCGCATATTTTCCAACAAAATGGTCAAGTGCAATTCGCCACGACCAGAAACTCTAAATACGTCAGTATCTTCAGTATCTTCTACACGTAATGCCACGTTTACCAACAGTTCTTTAGTTAAACGGTCACGAATTTGACGTGATGTAATAAATTTACCTTCTGTACCGGCAAGCGGTGATGAGTTCACCATAAAGTCCATAGTCAATGTTGGCTCATCCACACCCAAATGTGGCAAACCGACCGGGTTTTCACGGTCACAGATCGTAAAGCCGATACCGATATCATCAAGACCGGAGATGATTACAATGTCACCTGCTTCGGCTTCTTCAACTGGCACGCGATCCAAACCTCTAAAACCCAGCACTTGGTTGATACGACCCTGTGCAACTTGTTTGTTTTCATTCATCACCGTAACCACTTGGCCAGGCTTGATTTTACCGTTACGCACACGACCAATGCCAAGGCGACCGGTATAAGTAGAATAATCCAACGCTGAGACCTGCATTTGTAAAGGCGCATTGCTGTCACCATGTGGTGGCTCTACATGTTTCAAGATAGTTTCGAACAATGGACGCATGTTGTCGCTTTCAACCTTCATGTCCAGTGTTGCAAAGCCATTCAAAGCTGATGCATACACTACAGGAAAGTCCAATTGCTCATCTGTAGCGCCCAAGTTAGCGAACAGGTCAAACGTGTGGTTAATTACCCAGTCAGGACGTGCACCTGGACGGTCAACCTTGTTAATTACCACAATCGGTTTCAAACCAAGAGCCAAAGCTTTTTTTGTCACAAAACGTGTCTGTGGCATCGGGCCTTCTACCGCGTCAACCAGCAGTACTACACCATCAACCATGCCCAGTACGCGCTCTACTTCACCACCGAAGTCAGCGTGGCCTGGGGTATCCACGATATTAATATGCGTACCTTCATAATTAAGTGCTGTGTTTTTAGCAAGAATAGTAATGCCACGCTCCTTTTCAATATCGCCAGAGTCCATCACGCGCTCAGTGACTTGCTGGTGAGATGAAAAAGTACCCGCTTGTTGAAGCAGTTTATCCACCATGGTTGTTTTACCATGGTCAACGTGGGCGATAATTGCGATGTTTCTTAAATTGCGTGACATGTATTGCTACCGGTTCATTTGAAAGGCGGCGATTTTAACACATTAAGCACAAAAACTTTTACTTATATGTAATAAAGCTTTGACAATATGTAATTTATGCCTATAATGCGCACAACTTAGAACTTTACTTAACATTAAAAGTTTTAGATTCATCGCCCTGACCCTCGGTCGCTCGTGAAATTTTGAAGCGACTATCTTTAGATTTAATTGTAAATCTATCTTTACTGGTTAGCGGCTATGCCCGTGCGCTGGTAAATGAAGCATCTCAATATATTTTTGAAATCTGCTTTTTGCGTTATGTTTTTTGCATGACTAGAAACATAGATGTATTTGCTTGCGCCCTTTTTTGATTTTTTTGAAAGGGACTATTTTGTCTTTTGAATCTTTAAATTTACACCCAACCATCCTACGCGCTATTGAAGAGGCAGGCTACACAACGCCTACACCTATCCAGGCACAGGCCATTCCAGAAGTAATCGCAGGCCGTGACTTAATGGCATCAGCGCAGACCGGTACCGGCAAAACCGCAGCTTACACTTTGCCTGCACTTAACTTATTAGCGACTCCACACGAATCTAAAAGCCGTGGCCCACGTATTCTGGTATTGGTACCAACACGTGAACTTGCTGCTCAGGTAAATGAATCTGCACGTAAATATGGTAAATATATCCGTGCACGTACAGTAAGTATCGTGGGTGGCATGCCTTACCCACTGCAAAACAAACTGCTGTCACAACCTTTGGATATTCTGGTGGCAACTCCAGGCCGCTTTATTGACCATCTTGAGCGTGGCCGTATTGACGTATCACGCCTGCAAATGCTGGTTTTAGATGAAGCTGACCGCATGCTGGACATGGGCTTTATGCCTGATGTTGAGCGTATCTGTGAAGCATTGCCAATAGAGCGTCAAACCTTGTTATTCTCAGCAACCTTAGATGGCAACATCGGCCGTATTGCACGTGACATCCTGCGCAATCCAAAAACTATCGA